>Ga0157370_10001756_pt1 | contig 26720 bp, 19 predicted proteins | sample C35metaG_FD_113463 | JGI IMG/M metagenome (GOLD analysis project Ga0157370, IMG submission 113463) | Corn rhizosphere microbial communities from Kellogg Biological Station, Michigan, USA - C3-5 metaG | ecosystem: Host-associated > Plants > Roots > Rhizosphere > Soil | place: USA: Michigan...
CAAGCGCCCTGGAGTCAAAAAAACACCACAGGTGCTTTGGCCGAAGGCCCATCATTAGACATTTGCTGGAGGGGTGTTATTTTTTTATACAAATACCCCGGAAGCAAATACCACTAAAGTTGTATTTTTTGCAATCCTTCCAATCCTTAAATTGACCCACCTTCATCAGGGGTGTTATTTTTATACAAACACCACGGAAGCAATCACGTCCGCCTGTTGGGGAAGGCATTGTTCTAAATCGATAAGCATGAGTAAAACAGCATTGGTCATCCATGGCGGTATTTCCAGAGGAGCTTTTGCGGTGGGTGCGATAAAGAAGCTAATGGAAATCAGGCCTGAGCTCCGGTTCGATATCCTATCAGGTGGCGGCGCCGGTTCATTGATCATCCCCCTTGTCGCCCTGAAAGAAATAAAGCCCCTGATAGAAATATTTACCACTAAGCATAACAGGGATATCATAAAGAAATTTTCCCTGTCGGAGAGGATACAGGAAGCTTCCATAATGGACGCCAGCCCTCTCTGGGGCCTGCTGGATCATTATTATAACCATAACCTGTACAACAGGTTGTGCGCTTCCGGCAAGGAACTTTACTTTAATACGATGTGCCTGCAGACGCATGCAATGACGGTATTTTCGCCCAGCATCAATCCCATCATAACCTCTCTGTGCACACAACGGCGTTTCGAGAATTATGACCAGTTCCTGCGGGTGCTGCTGGCTTGCGCATGCCAGCCTGTTCTACTCCCTCCTATCCGCATCTTTCCACAGGAAGAGCCCATCCGGCAGTACATCGATGCAGGTCCGCGCGAATACGCAGGCATAGAAATGGCCATACTGGCTGGAGCCACCGAAGTGTTCGTTCTGCTGCAATCACCCGTAACACATGCTATTGAGAACAAGGAATATCATGACATCTATTCCATTCTACAGGAGGCATTGGAGATCTTCACTGCCGACACCGCGAACAATTTGCATATCACGCCTAACCTGTATAATGAAGGACTTCACTATATCCAGGAGGTAAAAAAGAAGATAATGCAGCAGGGAGTGCCGGCATCCCTTATCGAGGAGTGGTTCGATACCGGGATGGCAGACAACCCCTTTTATAACAAGCGCCCCGTACAGCTTCATATAATCAGGCCCGAGCTACCCTTGGGCGGCGGCCCTGATGGGCTCAGTTTCGACCCGGTGCTAATGCAGGAGATGCTCACCAAAGGCGAGCAGGCCATGGAAAACCACCTGGCGCTGGCCTGAGGCGCCGGGACAGCTGGTCCATAAAATTCACCGGAAGCCTTGCCCCCAGGGCGCCATTAGGACGAATGGTCAAAAAAGCATGGTGACGGTGCAACATTTTACGAAAGGATACGTACTTTTATACGAAGGATGTCGTAATTAGCTAAAAATAATTTGCCATGTCTGTTAACCTCCTCCCCCAATATCGCGTCATAGCCATTGTAGTGGTTGTCAGCATAGCCTTTTCTGCACTGGCCTGGTCAGGTGGCAATCGCCTGCAACCCGCGTCAGCACAGGGCTTGGACTCGGTCCCATCCCATCCCCGACCGCCTAAAAAGGCGCCAAAACGCAAAAAACAGGCGGAAGAAGGCAGGGTGGCCCGGGAGCTGGACCTCCGTATGGACATCGATGATACGGAAGGCATGCCCCAATTGCGGGAGATGGATGCCGCTGACAACCTGAATATCGATCTGGATATGCCTGCCATTGACCTGGAAGCACTGAAAGGCTTCAACGCACACTTTGGCCTTCCCCCCATTCCCGGCAGGATAGATATGGATGACCTGGATGAATTGAAAGATATGGTCATCGCGGAAGACGACCTGCAAACCTTGAAAGACCTCAACATCGACGAGGAAATATGGAATGAGCTGAGGAACCTGAAAGAGCAAATGGATGACCTGCGTTCAGAATTGGAGGAGGACCAGGCAAAAGGAATAAATGACTACCGGCTGCATAGAGAAGCAGAGGCCATCATAGAAGCCGTACGGGCGGAAATGCCCAGGGTGCGGAGAGAAGTGCAGAAGGCCTTGCAGGAATACAACGACGCAAACGTGTGGCAATAGCGAAAAAAATATAAGGCTGGATATCAATAGATCTTAAGCCTCATGTGTAGTAGAAACAAACAGGACTGTTCCCAGTCCTGTTTTATTATTGGTACAACCCATCGGATTTTTCTTCAGCAGGCAATGTAGTGCGGTACTATAAGCTGGTCTGCATCATCCGTAGCACCGGATATTCAGCATTGGCATCATCGGCGTCGGGGCTCACCTCTTCTGGCAGGAATTCAATATTTAATTTTACAGCAGTCTTCTCATTTACGCTAATATTGGGACGCTTGCAGGATTGGTATCCTTTCTTGTCGAATTGCACGGTCACTTGTGAGCCTGGTAACTGTACAAATCGGAAGTAGCCGTCCGCATCCGTGGTTACTTCCCGTGAATTATTGGTACCGGGGATCAGCGCAGATACAGTGACGCCAGGCAATGGTTTCTTCGTGATCGCATCTGTAACAACGCCGTGAACGACACCCTCAATCTTCCCGTTTACGGTATTTGCATTTGCCCTGGAGCAAAGCGCCAGTGGAAAGACCAGCAGCAGCAACAGCCATTTTTTATTCTTTCCCATAGACAATCAGATTAGAGTATAGTCGTCCCCCTCAATTTACCTGTTTTTTCCCATTCCAGCAAGTCCGGGGAAGAATACCCCCACTTGCCTTGCCTCCTCAGGACTCCCCCAGGTCTATTTCCGTATTGTCCCCGATGTTCAGGCTGCGGGACTCCCCTTTCACCTCCGTGTCGCTGCCAATAAGGGAATGGGTGAGGACGATGTCATACAGGTCGGCAAAGCTGCCGATGATGGAGTCCTTGATGATGGAATAGTTGACCCTCGTCTTCTCCCCGATGGCCACGTTGGGTCCGACAATGGAATTGCGGATATCGCATCCGGGAGCAATGCTGACGGGCTGTAATATGATCGTGTTCTCGAACTGGTGGTCAGGGGCAATGGTGCCGCCAAACTTTTTCAGCAGCTTGGCATTGGATTCCAGCAAGGTCTCCTTTTTCCCGCAGTCGAACCAGTTCTGAACCTTGAAAGACTGGAACATCACGCCATTGCGTATCATGCATTCAATGGCGTCCGTAAGATTGTATTCTCCATAGCTGGTCAGCTGATTGCGTATATTATTCTCCAGGCAATCGAAGAGAACACCCGTCTCCCGGATACGGTAGATCCCCACCAGGGCCATATTCGACTTGGGTATCTGCGGCTTCTCTACCACCCGCTCGATGCTCCCGTCATCTTCCAGCTCCGCAACCCCAAAGTTGCGGGGGTCGTCTACCCGCTTGACTCCTAATAAGGACGTAGGCCTGCTGAGCACTTCCTTCACATCATACTCGCAGATCGTATCGCCCAGCACAATGAATATCTCATCATCCCCCACGATGCTCCTGGTCAGCAATACGGCATGCCCGATGCCATGACGCTCATTCTGGTATACAAAGTGCGCCGTCAGCTGCGGGTAATTCTGCTTGACGAAATCCTGTATTTTCTCTCCCAAATAGCCTACGATGAAGATGAACTCGTTGATCCCTGCCTCCAGGAGCTGGTCGACGATAATGGACAAAATTGTCTTTCCTGCAAGTGGGATCAGCGCCTTGGGCTGTGTATAAGTATGTGGCCTTAATTTAGTGCCAGCGCCGGCTACTGGAATGATCGCTTTCATCCGTGTTTGTTTTTTGCCAGACGAACCTCCGGTTCGTCGTCCGAAGGACAGACATTTTCCTTCCTAAGCGCGTGTAAAATAGTGAATTTTCACTTAGTTGACATAAATTTGCGCCATGCAAAAAGACACCCTGATATTTGATCTGATACAGAAAGAGCTGGAACGGCAACGCCACGGCATCGAGCTGATAGCCTCCGAGAACTTCACATCGCTGCAGGTAATGCAGGCGATGGGCACCGTACTTACCAACAAATACGCCGAGGGCTACCCCGGCAGAAGGTATTACGGCGGCTGTGAGATCGTTGACCAGGTGGAGCAGCTGGCGATCGACAGATTGAAAAAGATCTTTAATTGCGAATATGCTAATGTACAGCCACATAGCGGGGCACAAGCCAACGCCTCTCTTCTGCTGGCCCTCATTCAGCCAGGCGACACCATCCTGGGGCTGGACCTCAGCATGGGCGGGCACCTCACACATGGCTCACCCGTAAATTTCTCCGGCAAGCTGTATCGTCCCGTATTTTATGGTGTGAAAAAAGAGGACGGAAGGGTTGATTATGACATGATGGAAAAGGTAGCGCGGGCGGAAAAGCCCAAGGTGATCATCTGCGGCGCCTCCGCTTACAGCCGCGACTGGGATTATGCCCGCATCCGCAAGATTGCCGATGAAGTAGGCGCTTTTGTCATGTGCGATATGGCGCATCCTGCCGGCCTCATCGCCAAAGGCCTGCTGAACAGTCCTTTTGATCATTGTCATTTTGTTACTTCAACAACACATAAAACATTGAGAGGTCCCCGTGGCGGCATCATTCTCATGAAAAAGGATTTCGACAACCCCTTTGGACTAAAGGATGTGAAAGGAAACATCCGTCCCATGAGCAACCTCATCGATATGGCCGTATTCCCCGGTACACAGGGCGGTCCCCTGGAACACGTCATCGCCGCCAAAGCCGTGGCATTCGGAGAAATACTCTCGGATGACTTCACCGTATACGCCAGACAGGTCATCGCAAATGCCCTGGCAATGTCGAAAGTTTTTTTGGAGAAAGGATATAACATCGTCAGCGGCGGCACGGACAATCACCTGCTGCTGATCGATCTGCGCAATAAGAATATCAGTGGTAAGAAAGGCGAGATCGCACTGGGCAAAGCAGATATCACCGTCAATAAGAACATGGTCCCCTTCGATGATAAGAGCGCCTTTGTCACTTCAGGCATCCGGGTGGGCGTACCCGCCATCACCACCCGCGGCATGAAAGAATCACATATGCGCACCGTAGTGGACATGATCGATAAAGCGCTGGTGAATGCAGAGGACGAGGCAGTTCTGGCAACATTGAAAGGAGAGGTCAACAGCTTTATGAAGCAGTTCCCACTTTATCCCGAGCTGGGATAAAGTGTGCGGTTCCAGCGCCCGGCCTGCAAAGGCAGGCTCATCAATTTGAAAAAAAGCCGTTATGCTCCAAAGAATACAAACCATATGGATGTTATTGGCAGCAGTCTCCGCAGGACTGACCTTTAAATTTGCTTTCTACTTTGGGAATATGAAGGTGGGACTGAACGGGATTGCTCCGCTGGAGGTAAAGGCAGTGCCAACATTTGGCGCAGGCACTGTCAGCGCCGGTGCCGGCAGCATCCTGATTCTGCTTGTCACAGTGATCATCATTGCCGGCATTCTTATCAATATCTTCAACTTCAAGGCCAGGAAAAAACAGCTGTGGATCACCATCGGACTCATCTTCTTGTCCCTGCTCAATATCCTTCTCTATTGGTGGAAGAGTGGTGTTCCGCCCTTCGAGTCCGGCAATTATAGCCTCGGTGCGCTTTTCTCGTTTGCCATACCGGTCCTGCTCTTCATGGCAGCTCGCAATATCCGAAGAGATGAGAAGCTGGTAAAAAGCGCAGACAGACTCCGGTAGCCTGCCAAAGGCTTCCCGGTCTCAGCCAACATATTTCATTCACAACCAAATATTTAAGAACCTCCCTATCCAATATCGAAAAAATTCTTTTGGTGAATTGTATTTTAGTTCTAATTTTGTCTAACGGTGTTAAATTATTTAAGATAGTAAAACACGCCACCACATGGGGAGCAAGGAAAGAATACATCGATTAAAGGAAAATACAAAGGTCAATATCATCAACGCAGCTCACGAGATAGTAAAGGAAGAGGGCTGGCAGGCATTGAGCATGCGTAAGATTGCTGAGAAGATCGAGTATACCGCCCCCATGATCTATGAATATTATGCCAACAAAGAAGGCATTCTCCTGGAGCTTACCAAAAAAGGATATCTGTTACTGGGGGAAAAGATGAGAGAGGCGCGTGACAAATACGATACCCCCGAAGAACAATTGGATGCCATCTGGCTCGCTTACTGGAATTTTGCCTTTGAAGAAAAGGAATATTATCAGCTGATGTTTGGCGTCCAGGTCAACTGTTGTGTAATAGAAGATCTTCTCCCTATTGAATCCACTCCCTATGGCATCGCCACGAAGCCTATCATGCAGCTGATGGGCATCAGCGACCCGGAAGACGACCGGGTATGTACCAAATATTATACCTACTGGTCCATCGTTCACGGTCTGGTATCGATCAACATCGTCCGCAAAGGCGCATCGGATGAGATCAACCGCCAGATATTGAAGGATGCGATCACCGGTATCACACGATCGCTTAAAAGTTAGGATCCCGAACAGTTTTGCCCGTCACAAGGACGACAGTGAACAAATCAGACAATTGTCTGTTGAAACAAACACCAAACTGCAGAAGGACCCTGGTCAACCCGCCGCCGTCGGAGACCTATCATGCTCCATATGAAATCGAGCATTTTTTTTACTCAATGATTTAACAGTGGTAAATTATTTAGAGACGGTCAATTTTTTTATGCCTTTAGCTTAACATCATTAAACAATTTAATAACGTTATGAGAAGTCTAGTTTTATTCCCGCTATTTATCATCGTAACAGCCGCCATTATCACTGGCTGTTCTTCAGCACAAGGCAATCAGGCACCTCCGCCTCCGCCCGCGCTGCCAGTACTTCAGCTGGATCCCGCTTCCACTACTACCTACGAGGAGTATTCCGCTTCCCTGGAAGGTAAGACCAACGTGGAGATCCGCCCCCAGGTCAGTGGTTACCTGGATAAGATCTTTGTAGAAGAAGGAGCCTATGTCACAGCAGGCCAACCGCTGTTCAAGATCAACGACAGGCCTTATGACGAGCAGGTCAACAACGCCCAGGCCAATGTCCTGGCTGCCAAGGCCAATCTGGAAAAAGCCGACATCGAGGTCAAAAGGCTCCAGCCCCTGGTTGACAATAAAGTGGTATCCGACGTACAGCTGAAGGCTGCACAGGCAGAATACGAGGCCGCCAAAGCCGCTGTCAAGCAAGCCGAAGCCGCCGGCAACAATGCAGGCATCAACCTGGGTTGGACAGTAGTCAAAGCTCCCGTCAGCGGCTATATTGGCCGGATACCTTTCAAAACAGGCGCCCTGGTTGGCAAAGGCGAAACAGAAGCCCTGACCGTCCTCTCCGACGTGAAAGAAGTATATGCCTATTTCTCCATGAGCGAAAAGGACTTTTTGGAATTCACCAGCCAGTCGGCAGGTAAGACCATCGCCGAAAAAATAAAGGGCATCCCCGCCGTGGAATTGCAGCTGGCCGATAAGTCCATCTATCCCGCCAAGGGTAAGGTCGAGCTGATGGAAGGCCAGTTTGACAAGAATATGGGCACTATCCAGTTTCGCGCTGTATTCCCCAACGGAGAAGGGCTTCTGCGCACAGGCAGCACAGGCAAGATCCGGATCCCTCACGCTTCCGGCAACACACTGGCTGTTCCTCAGCAGTCTACTTACGAGATCCAGGATAAGGTCTTTGTATATATCCTGGGAGACTCCAATAAAGTTATGAGCCAGCCTATTACTATCAGCGGACAGACTACTGCTTACTACCTCGTCGACAAAGGGCTGCAGCCCGGCCAGAAGATCGTATTCGCCGGTATGGACCGCCTGAGGGACGGAGCAGTGATCCAACCGCAGGTATTGTCGGCCGATAGTGTGCGTCGCGCTATGCCGCTGTAAACATCCGCACCTCCCGGAACCCAAAATTGTCGCAGAACATTTGCCTTTAATGGGCCTGTCAAGGCTCACCTGGCAGTCGTATAACTACAGGAACCGCGGTAAGCGGTTCGTCCGAAGGACAGACATTAGCCAAATGCGGGAATTGGGCTAATTTTCGGACAAGACCAATTCCCGCACTAATAACAAAGAGAATTGTATGCTTAAGAAATTTATCGAAAGGCCGGTGTTATCAACGGTTATTTCTATCATCTTACTTCTTTTGGGCGGATTGTCCCTCTTTAGTCTGCCCATTACCCTCTTCCCGGACATCGCGCCGCCCAGTGTAGTGGTATCAGCCTCTTACCCCGGCGCCAACGCGGAAGTGGTGGCCCGTTCGGTAGCTACCCCGCTGGAAGAAGCCGTCAACGGCGTGGAGAACATGACCTACATGACCTCCAACTCCAGCAACGACGGCTCGATGACCCTCACGGTGTACTTTAAGCAAGGCACCAACCCGGACATCGCCAGCGTCAACGTGCAGAACAGGGTGGCCAAAGCCACCAGCCAGATACCGCAGGAGGTAATACAGGCAGGTATCTCCACCCAGAAACAACAGAACAGCATCATCATGTTCGTGGGTCTTTACTCCAAGGACAGCGCCCATTATGACGAAACATTCTTACAGAACTACATCCGGATAAACCTGATCCCCAAATTACAGCGTATACCCGGGGTAGGTGACGCACAGCCCTTCGGCTCCAAAGATTACTCCATGCGCATCTGGCTGAAGCCCGACCGCCTGGTAGCAAACAATCTCTCTCCGCTGGAAGTGACGGACGCCATTCGCGATCAAAGCCTGGAAGCAGCTCCCGGCCGTTTTGGCCAAAGCAGCCAGGAAGTGTACGAATATGTGTTGAAGTACAAGGGCAAGCTGAATAAGAACGAGGACTATGAGAATATCATTATCAAGTCCAACGCAGATGGTTCTGTCGTGCGGCTGAAAGACGTGGCCCGGGTAGAGTTCGGCAGCTACACCTACTCTTCCAACAGCAAGCTCAACGGATATCCAACTTCCGGTGTGGCCATCTTCCAAACGGCCGGCTCCAACGCCAATGATATCCTCACACAGGCAAAAGCCATGCTGAAAGAGTTCGATAAGGACCTCCCACGAGGCGTCGAGTCCACCATCATGTATAACTCCAAGGACTTCCTGGATAGCAGTATTTCACAGGTAAAAGAGACCCTGATCGAAGCCTTCATCCTGGTGTTCATCGTCGTATTCGTATTCCTTCAGGATTTCAGGAGCACCCTGATCCCGGCCATCGCTGTGCCGGTAGCCATCATCGGTACTTTCTTCTTCCTGCAATTGTTTGGCTATACCATCAACCTGCTGACACTGTTCGCACTCGTGCTGGCCATCGGTATCGTGGTGGATGACGCCATCGTCGTGGTGGAAGCGGTTCACTCCAAGATGGAACATACAGGCATGGCCGCCAGACCGGCCACGATCGAAGCCATGGGCGAGATCTCCGGCGCTATCATATCCATCACCCTGGTAATGGCCGCGGTGTTCATTCCCGTAGGCTTTATGCAGGGACCCGCGGGTGTGTTCTACCGCCAGTTTGCCTTTACGCTGGCTATCGCCATCCTGATCTCGGCCCTGAACGCCCTTACATTGAGCCCCGCGCTTTGCGCCTTGTTCCTCAAGCTGCCCCAGACGACAGCGGATGGAAAGAAGAAAGGGCTCCTGGGGCGCTTCTATAACGTTTTCAACGCCTCTTTCCGGGCTGTGACCAATAAATATCTTCAGAGCCTCAAATTCCTGTTCCGTCAGCGCTGGATCGCCCTCGGCGGCCTGATCATCATCGCCGGTGCCGCCTATTTCATGGCGAAGCAAACGCCCACGGGATTTATTCCCACGGAAGACCAGGGATTCGTACTCTATGCCGTCAACACGCCTCCCGGATCCTCTCTGGAAAAGACCAGCAAGGCGATGGAAGAGATCGACAGCCTGGTAAGACAGGAACCCTTTGCTGACAGAAGATACAATGTGGATGGCTTGAACTTCATCTCTAACGCCAACGCCGCTCCATATGGCGCCGGTTTCATCCGGATGAAACCCTATGACGAACGGGGCCCGATGAAGGACGCGACAGCCATATCCAACTACCTGTCCGGCAAGATCGCCACCCAGGTGAAAGATGCGCATGCCTTCTTCTTTACCTTCCCTACCATACAGGGTTTCGGTAACGTAGCCGGCTTCGAGTTCATGCTCCAGGATCAGCGCAACGGCTCTCTGGATAAATTAGGCCAGACAGCCAATGAATTCATCGGCGCCTTGTTCCAGCGGCCGGAGATAGCCTATGCCTTTACTACTTTTGCCTCGGGCAATCCTCAATACATGATGGACGTAGACTACAACAAGGCCAAGCAGTTCGACGTCTCCGTCAGCGATCTCATGAAGACCATGCAGATATATTATGGCAGCAGCTTTGTCAGCGACTTTAACCGCTTTGGCAAATACTATCGTGTGATGGCCCAGGCCGAAGCTTCTTCCAGGGCCAATAAGGCCTCGCTGGACGGTATATACGTAAAAAGCAAGAGCGGCCAGCTGGTGCCGGTCAACCAGCTCATCAGCCTGAGAAGGGTGTATGGACCCGAAACGGTTACCCGTAACAACCTCTACAATGCCGTCACTATCAACGGTATTCCCAAACCCGGATATAGCACGGGGGACGCTATCCGCGCCATCAAGGAAACGGCCGCAACGGCGCTGCCCAGAGGCTATCACGTTGAATGGACAGGTATGACAAGAGAAGAAGAAAAGGTCGGTGGCCAATTAATCTTTATCTTTATCCTTAGTCTGGTATTCGTTTACTTCCTGCTTTCCGCCCAATATGAAAGCTATATTCTCCCGCTGGCTGTCATTCTTTCGATACCCGTGGGTGTGTTTGGAGTATTTGCATTTTTGAAATTACTTGGTGTGGATAATAATATATATGTACAGGTGAGCTTGATCATGCTCGTAGGTCTATTGGCTAAGAACGCCATCCTGATCGTGGAATACGCAGTACAACGACGCCGTCACGGTCTGTCGCTGACCAATGCTGCATTGGAAGCCGCCCAGCTGCGTCTTCGCCCCATCCTGATGACCTCCTTTGCCTTTATCGCCGGTCTGGGACCCCTGCTGGTAGCAAAAGGCGCCAGCGCTCTTGGTAACCGCAGCATAGGTACAGGCGCCATCGGAGGTATGTTCACAGGTGTGATCCTGGGTGTATTCATCGTTCCCGTGCTCTTCATCATCTTCCAGTATTTACAGGAGAAGGTGGGCCGCAAGCCGACGCCAACGCCTCCCAGCGCTCCGGCAGCGCCCCTGGCTCCCGCGACACAACCCGTAGCTCCAAGGCCTTCCGGTCATGGTGGTTCCATCCCTTCCCTGGGCATGGGTACCCCCCTGGTAGCGCTGGGCCTGATCGTAACGCTGGCATTCAGCGCCTGTAAAGTATCTAAAGATGTAGCTACGCCGCAACCGCAGCTGCCCACCGACTTCCAACAGTCGGCCCGGACCACGACAGCAGCTGCCAATGCCGCCGACAGCGCAGGTATCGCGGCCCTGCCCTGGAAGGATCTTTTTACTGACCCTGCCCTGCAGCAGCTCATCGACAGCGCCATTGTACGTAACTATGACATGCAGCTGGCCATCAAGAACATCCAGTCCGCCCGTCTGGTGCTGAGACAATCCAAGCTGGGCTATCTTCCACAGGTAGACCTGAATGTTACGGCGACTTCTACAAGGCCGTCGGACAACAGTCTCAATGGAAAATCCATCAGCCTGTTCCTCGGCAATGGCACAAAGACCCTCGAAGACTATTCGGCCAATGTCGCCATCTCCTGGGAAGCAGACATCTGGGGTAAGATACGCAACCGGCAGGCCAGCGCTCTGGCATCCTATCTGCAGACGGAGGAAGCCCGCAAGGCAGTTCAAACAGACATCGTATCCAACGTATCACAGGGTTATTACAACCTGCTGATGCTGGATGCACAGCTGACCATCGCCAAAAGGAACCTCTCGCTGAATGACAGCACCCTGCAGATCATCCGTCTGCAATACAATGCGGGACAGGTGACAGCCCTGGCTGTACAGCAGGCAGAGGCACAGGAAAAAGTAGCGGCTGCCCTGATCCCTCAGCTGGAACAGGAGCTCCTGCTGCAGGAGAACGCGCTGAGCATCCTGGCAGGACAGCTGCCCAACAGCATCGCCCGTAGCACTACCCTCGAGCAGGTGCCCGTAAAAGCAGATATCTCTACAGGCATACCAACAGCCATGGTCAGCCGTCGTCCCGACGTACGCAGCAGCGAGCTGGCGCTGACCATCGCCAATGCCAATGTCGGCATCGCCAAGGCAAGCATGTATCCCACCCTGACCATCACGGCGCAAGGCGGCCTGAACACCTTCACAGCCAGCAACTGGTTCAATATCCCTGCCTCTCTCTTTGGAGTCGTCGGCGGCGGATTGACAGAGCCTTTGTTCAGACGCCGAGAGCTAAGGACGCAGTATGAGCTGGCTAAAGTGGAAAGGGAAAAGTCAGTGATACAGTTCAGACAGTCGGTGCTGGTAGCCGTAGGAGAAGTTTCGGATGCGCTGGGCAGGATCGAAAAATTGAAACAACAGCAGGAGATCGTAGCCTCCCGGGTAAATACCCTGCAGCAGGCTACCAACAACGCCAACATGCTTTTCCGCAATGGCCTGGCCACCTATCTGGAAGTGATCACCGCCCAGAGCAATGTGCTGCAAAGCGAGCTGGAGCTGGCCTCTTTGAAAAGGGAACAATTGGATGCCGTCGTAGGACTGTACAAGTCCCTGGGCGGCGGATGGAAATAGTCCGGACCACGACACCGTGGTTCACTCTAAGAAAATATTGAATGGTACGTTAGACTGGATAAGATCGAAAGAAAGGAGAAGAATCTAACGAATGGAAAGGGCCGGAGAGCAAAGCTACCCGGCCCTTATTATTTTGCCCCGGGCTGACCCCGCCGATCACTCGGCTTCACCCGCCGGCTCCTACCTCGTCGCCGGCGGCCGGCCCAGGATCAAAGAAATTTCCCCGTATAGCTCTCTTTCACTTTCTTCAAACCTTGCGGGACGCCTGCATACACCAGACTGCCACCGCCATCCCCCGCTTCGGGTCCCAGGTCGATGATCCAGTCCGCGCTGCGTATCACATCCGTATTGTGCTCGATGACAAAGATGGAATGCCCCTGATCGATCAGCGCATTGAAAGAAGCCAATAACTTTTTAATATCATGAAAATGAAGTCCGGTAGTAGGCTCATCGAAAATGAAGAGAATATGTCCTTGCGCACGCCCTTTGCCAAGGAAGGAAGCAAGCTTCACCCGCTGCGCTTCCCCACCCGATAACGTATCCGAGGACTGTCCCAGCTTGACATAGCCAAGTCCCACATCGCTGAGAGGCTTTATCTTCTGAAGGATGTCCTTTTCGTCCTTGAAGAATTCCAGCGCCTCGTCCACACTCATTTCCAATATCTGGTAAATATTCTTTTCTTTATAGGTAACCTCCAGCACTTCTTCCTTGAACTTTTTTCCTCCGCATACTTCACAGGTGAGATGTACATCCGCCAGGAACTGCATCTCTACGATCTGCTCCCCTTCTCCCTTACAGGTGTCGCATCGGCCCCCGTCCACGTTAAAAGAGAAATGCTTGGGCTGGAAACCACGAAGCTTGCTCAACGGCTGCCGGGCATACAGGTCGCGGATCTCGTCATACGCCTTTATATAAGTGACAGGGTTGCTGCGGGATGATTTGCCGATGGGGTTTTGGTCCACCAGCTCTATCTGGGAGATATAATCGATATCGCCCTTTATCGCCTTGTGCATACCCACCTTGTCGGACGGCTCGCCTTTTATCTTCATCAACGCAGGATAAAGTATTTGTTTAACAAGGGTCGTCTTACCGCTGCCACTGACCCCGCTGACCACCGTGAGCGTATCCAGAGGGAATTCCACAGTGATATCTTTCAGGTTGTGCTGGCGGGCGCCCTCCACAATAATGGATCGCTTCCATTTTCGCAATTGCGACGGCGGTGCAATGCTCAGCTCGCCTTTCAGATATTTGCCCGTAAGACTGTCTTCATCAGCGATGATCTCCTCGTAATTGCCCGCGGCTACTACTTCTCCTCCCAGGTGGCTGGCAAGAGGTCCCATATCGATGATATAGTCCGCCTCGCGCATCATCATTTCATCGTGTTCCACTACGACGACGGTGTTGCCCAGATCGCGCAATTCCTTCAATACCCGTATCAGCTTTTGTGTATCCCTGGAATGCAATCCGATAGAAGGTTCGTCCAGTATGTAAAGAGAATTGGTCAGGTTGCTGCCCAGGCTGCGGGTCAGCTGGATACGCTGGCTTTCTCCACCACTGAGCGAATTGGCCAGCCTGTCAAGGGTGAGGTATCCCAGTCCGACATCTACCAGCGTGCTCAGCCGGTGGCGGATCTCGATCAGTACTCTTTTGGCTATTTGCTGATCGTGCGCTTCCAGCGGCAGCCCGTCGAACCATTGTACCAGGTCCTTCACCGGCATCTCGCACAGCTCGCCGATATGTTTGTCGCCCACCTTTACATAGAGCGCTTCCTTGCGAAGCCGGTAGCCATTACAATCCGGACATAGTGTCCTCCCCCTATAGCGCGACAGCAGCACCCGATACTGGACCTTGTAAAGATTCTTTTCCACCTCCTCAAAAAAGTCATTGATGCCATGGGCATGTTCATTGCCTTCCCACAGCTCTTTATATTGTGTCTTCGACAGGTCGATGATGGGCTTATGAATGGGAAAGTCGAATTTCTTAGCCGCCTTGATAAACTGGTCCTTCCACCATACCAGTTTCTCTCCCTTCCAGGGCGCTACGGCGCCTTCATAAAGGCTAAGCCGTTTGTCGGGAATGACCAGGTCGGCGTCAATGCCCAATACCTGGCTGAATCCCTCGCAGGTAGGGCAGGCGCCAAAAGGATTATTGAAGGAGAAAAGATTGGGAACAGGCTCCTCAAAGATGAGGCCGTCCATCTCAAATCTGTTCGAGAAAAGCATTCTCCGGTCGCCATTGATCTCCAGTTGCATCTGCCCCTCGCCTTCATAAAAGGCCGTACCGACAGAGTCCGCCATCCGGTGACGGTCATCCTCATCGAAATCCTTTACTACCAGCCGGTCGATCAGCACATAAATTCCAGGGGATCCGACAGATGTCTCGGTTTTCTTAGCCTTCGTTTTAACAGATTTGCCAGCCGGCGTTTTATCCAAAAAAAGCTTGCTTTCCTGCGTCTTATCATCCATCTCCAGCAGATCCTCTATCCGGAGGGTCTCGCCAGGCGTCGCGGACGATATATATATCCTGGAAAAGCCCTTTTGTAAAAGTATGTTCAGCTCCTCCCGGGTATTCCGGTTCTTGCTTTGCCGGAAAGGGGTAAGGATCAACACCTTATCACCTTGTGGGAGGGCGGCGATGGCCTCTACCACATCGGAGACATCGTCCTTTTTGACCAGCCGGCCCGAGACGGGAGAAAAGGTTTTGCCTACCCGGGCAAACAACAGCCGGAGATAGTCGTATACTTCTGTCATGCTGCCTACCGTGCTGCGGGGAGTCCGGGTGATAACCTTTTGCTCGATGGCAATGGCGGGACACAGTCCTTTAATATAGTCCACATCCGGCTTGTTCATCCGGGCCATGAACTGACGGGCATAGGCGCTAAGACTTTCTGCATATCGGCGTTGTCCTTCCGCGAACAGGGTGTCGATGGTAAGGGAAGACTTTCCCGATCCGGATACGCCCGTGACCACCACAAGCTTACCCCGGGGAATGGAAACATCGATATTTTTTAGATTATGGACCCTGGCTCCTTTTATAAAGATGGCGTCTGTATGTGTTGACGGGAGCTCGTGCCTCAATTTCTCTGCCTTCTGCTGCTGTACTTTACTGGATGTGCCCATATATATTAAGATGATGACCGTCTTCTCGGACGACGAACCGCTGGTTCGTAGGTATAACAAACCTACGCCAAATATGGTTACGAATGACGAATATTACTAAAATTTTGAGCAGGACGACCACCGCTCCAACCTTGGCCCGAATTTTGAAAAGGGGTTCATCTGTAGTTCTCCCACAGTTTCAATCCCCATATGTGAGAGGGCGGTTGATTAATTCCTAAAATAACGATTTCCTGAAACAGAAAGGCTGATAGGACAAAATAAGTACTTACCTTATTATTTCCCGGGCGTTACAATGAATTAATTAACAAAATATTTCCCAGAATGTTGTTTTTTCCAAAAAATGTATATCTTTAAACTCGATTCGCACAATAACAAATTGTGCACAATCGAAGAAAAATTGTGAATTACTTAGGTTAAATTATCTACCCAAAAACTTCGCCTATCGATTGAACACTTCTACATAGAAAAACCGACCATCTTTAAAATCCATATATATATCCTATCACCTTCAAAAACCCGTAGAAGTTTATGACATTGCTACGCAAAAAAACAGACCACGAGCTTATTCATCAATTCCGTGACGGCGACCTGTATGCACTGGAAGCATTGATCGTCAGACATAAGGATAAGCTGTACACTTCAATTCTCTTCCTGGTCAAGGACAAGTACCTTGCTGAGGACATTTTCCAGGACGTACTGATCAAGATCATCGACACCATCCGTGGCGGACGCTACACTGAAGAAGGTAAATTCCTTCCCTGGGCCATGCGTATTGCGCACAATCTCTGTGTGGATCATTTCCGCAAGGTCAAGCGTACACCTGCCATCAAGACCAGCGATGATCGTGACATCTTTGAAGTATTGCATTTCACCGAAGAAGGCGCTGACACCAAAATGATGAAGCGTCAGAGCCACGACCGGGTACGCCAGATGCTGGATCTGTTACCCGAAGATCAACGCGAGGTTATTATCCTCCGTCACTACGCCGATCTTTCTTTCAAGGAGATCGCCGCCCTTACCAACTGCAGCATCAATACGGCCCTTGGCCGCATGCGTTATGGCCTTATCAACCTGCGCAAAATGATGACTGAGAAAAAAATCGCATTATAATATCGGAAAGTTAGAATTTTACATTAAATCCAATTATCAGGATATATCTGGTATGATAAAGATGGTTAGTCACTCCGGATGGTACGAAGAACGAAGTGATGTTTTTTTAGTTATCTTTAACTACAAAGGACAACGGAACAAAGAAAGAACCGCTAACTTTAATGTGTGGAAGATCGATTAAAAAAATAATTTAAGTTCCTGCTCGTTAAGGGCAGGGACTTTTTTTATTCCCGAACATATTGTCATTCTGGCTCTCCATCTGACGAAGACGAGCTCTTGACCCTGTCGGAAGGCCGGGACAGAATGACGCCTAATTGGCCAAAGGCCCGTCTCCGGCGGGCCTTTGCTCTTATACTATTCACAAACTTTTATCTCGAAGAAGTGGCGGACTGCTGGCCGTGGTGGAAGGCGTCAAGTCCGCATTGCAGCCATTCCGCATACGCTTTTACACTGGGAGTATACCCTACAGGATAATTCATTAATTTCTCATCGGGACTGATAATGGCATACAGAGGCTGTGATGCATTCTTAAAATTCTCCGACTGCAGGGTCGCAAACTTATCCCCGACAGTTACGATTTTTTTCTTACTGCCATCGCTGGTGGTAAAGAGGAATTGCTGATCATCGGGGAGGTCTTTTTTATCATCCACATATAGTGAAACGAGAATAAAGTCCTTTTGTATCAAGTTCTTCACATCTTCTTTGGGCCAGACATTCTCTTCCATCTTACGGCAATTTACGCAAGCCCACCCCGTAAAATCGATCAGTATAGGTTTATGTTCTGTTCTTGCCAGTTGGAGAGCCTTGTCATAATCATTGATAACAGCAGGTTCCACGCCTTTCTCTTCACCCGAAGATTTATAAAGACTATACGTCAGGGGTGGGGGGAAACCACTGATCAACGCCCTATTCGCATATTTTGTATTCGTGACGCCCGGCGCCAGATAGGCAGCCACCGCAATGAAAAAGAAGCCGATCACAATTCTTCCCTTGCTCAGCTTTGCCGGAGGCGGGTCATGCTTGAATTTTATGACTCCCAGCAGATACAATGCCAGCGCCAGGCTGATAAGTATCCAGATGGCGAAGAAAGTTTCTCTTTTCAATAGCCCCCAATGTATGACCAGATCGGCATTGGATAAATACTTCAACGCCAGCGCAAGTTCAATAAAGCCAAAGAATATTTTCACCGTATTCATCCAGTTTCCACTGCGAGGCAGGGATTGCAGCCAGTTGGGGAAAAGGGCAAAAAGAGCAAAAGGCAACCCAAGAGCTATTCCAAAGCCCGCCATCGCCACCGTTAATTGTACAGCCCCACCGCTTATGGCCCCGACGAGCAACGTACCAAGCAAAGGTCCGGTACAGGAAAAGGAAACGATCACTAATGTCAGCGCCATAAAGAATATTCCTCCTTTACTGGTAATGTTGGATTTACTATCTACATTATTCGAGAGGCTACTCGGTAAAGTGATTTCAAAAAGTCCGAAAAAGGAAAGCGCAAATACAAGGAAGATTACAGCAAACGCTATATTCAGCCATATATTAGTAGAAATGTTATTCAGGACGCTCGTGTCGCTGGCCTTGAGAAAATAAAAAGGCGCGCTGATGAGGACATATATAAAGAAAATGCAGAACCCATAGAAAAAGGCATTGGAAATACCCTGCTTTCGGCTGGTTGCACGCTTAGTAAAAAAGGACACGGTCAAAGGGATCATTGGGAACGTACAAGGCATTATAAGTCCAAACAATCCGCCCAGGATACCCAATAGGAAAATGCCCAGCAAGCTCTGAGACTTGCCGTTCTCTGTTCCTGTACCACCACACTTATTGACAGGATCGTTCAGATGAATGGATGTCTTCTTAAGATCGCTGGCCGCTGAAGCAGATTCCTGCAACCCGGTGGTCTTGGCTACCAGCTCACCCGAAGCTCCCAGCCCATACTTGAACTTCACCTCCGTCGGACCGACAAAAGAGTCCTTCAATGCAGCCATATACAATACTGCCCCCTTCAGATCAGCAGGTCCCGTATATCCAGGTTTCAAATGCACTACCAGCTCTACATCTTTTTCAAACACACGTGTCTCTGCATTGTCCAGTATTGCCTCCTTTCTAACCTCCAGCTGTCCTTTCTCCTCTATTTTTTCAATGGCTGTTTGAGCTGAGCTGTCCAGGTTTACCCTCGAATTGGGCAGATCGTCTTTCATAGTGGTAGAATACAGCCGCCAGCCATCTTTGATCTTGCCATGAAGGATCAGCACATCCTTCCCTCCCGAAAACTCCCAACGAACGACACCGCTGGTATCCTGCGCGCTGACACCCTGCCACAGGAGCATAATAAAAAGAGCCAATAAAGAATATCTGTATTTCATCCGGATGATCTTGAAAAAACAAACGAGTCCCGCAAAGAACCCGTTTTATAATTATCTTTTACGTCGCCTGGCTGACAAGTAGGCAAGACGGACCAGAGGTCCGGCGGCCGAAGGCCAATCATTAGCCGATATTGCGCGACGAGTCACCTTTCAAACAGCGAGAAGCGCAATATCACCCGCCAATATTAACGTTAAAATCCACATCTGCCGGCGGTAAGCATTCATGATCATTGCACACCATGAACTCTACCTTCCCCGCCAGGCTGGTCTTTGCCTTGCTCTTCAGCTGAACGGTTTGCACAAAATCCACCATATTCTCATAATACCGGACATTGCTCTTAAAGGCATCCTCATACTTCGTTACCATCTTACCAACCTCCTTTACCTTCCCCGACGGAGCCAGCAAAGGATTCTTTGTAAATACGAAGCTGGTAGAAACAGGACCATCTCCACCATTCTGCGAATACATATGCCAGCCTCCACCTATATTGGCCATCATATGCACTTCATAAACCTTATCGGAGATCTTTTTGACGGAATATTTCCATGTTACCTCCTTGTTGGATTGAGCCATTACCAATGTCCCCATCAATAAAGCCAGACCGAAGAGTGTGATTTTTTTCGTATTCATCTATCAAATATCCGGTTCAAAATGTTAGAGAAAGTTTAAATATTGACCAGTCCGGCCTCCTTGCGGACGGACGGTTGCTTTTTATCAATAAATAATGCTTTCAGTATACTCCTGCCATCGACATTCCCCAAAAATTCAGAGCACGCCCGCTCAGGATGCGGCATCATACCAAATACGTTCCTCGTCTTATTACAAATACCCGCAATATTACGAAGGCTTCCATTCGGATTGCCTGCGGGGCCTACAATACCCTGTTCGTCGGCATATCGGTAGATCACTTGTCCACCTGCTTCCAGCTCATCCAGGGTCTTTTCGTCCGCATAAAATCTTCCCTCCCCATGGGCAATAGGGATCATCAGAGCCTTGCCCTGGTCGCCTTCCCCGCGGAGATATACATTCTTGCTGATAAATTGCTGATTGGCATTGCGCAGCAGCGCACCTGGCAGCAGATGAGATTCACAAAGTATCTGGAAGCCATTGCATACCCCCAGCACCTTTCCTCCCTCCCCGGCAAATTTGATCACACTTTGCATAATAGGGCTGAATCGGGCGATGGCCCCGCAACGGAGATAATCACCATAGGAGAATCCGCCGGGCAGCACGATACAGTCTTCCGTAGTGAACCCGCTGAGGTCAGTGTCCTTATGCCAAAGCATAATGACTTCCTGGCCAAGGTCATACTGCAGGGCATCCTGCATATCACGATCACAATTCGAACCCGGGAAAACAACTACTCCAAACTTCATGAGGGAACTATTTTTTTGATGGTCCAAAGGTACGAAAATTCCCGGTCAAAGGTCCCGCCCTCAGGCGAAGTAATTAAAAGCAACTACATAAGCGACTATTAACCAATGCAATATGAGAGGTCCTGTCGTCCGTGAGGGAAAATAATACGCTGCTGCATGAAACCCTGCAAAGGGCACCGCCATCACGATCCAGTTCTCGTAGGAGTCAGCCCTGTTGATGAGGATAATAACGACAGCCACCAGCAGGAAAAGGAGCAGCAGACTCCATGCCTTCCGTATCTGAATAAGGAACTTGCTCAGGTTTTTCTGTACAAATACCCCCCCGATGATAAAAGGCAGGAGCAGCCAGAACATTCCCATAACAGTCCAGACATACGTTGGCCTGGCCGGTATGGTAAACACAATATGCGGTAACACGCTTTTCCAGTCCCAATGCCCCGTCAGATACAGTATCAGGAAAAGAAAATAATAGGGAAAAGTGAACCCCAGCAACCCCACCATCCATTCCCGGATACGAAAGGGACGCATGGTGATCAATCCAAAAAGCACCAGCAGCAGGAATGCCATGGCAGGTATATACAGGAGAGAGACGATGCCCGTCCATATGCCGATGCTAAAAATACTGGTCCCCGGCCGGTGGCTGTTGTACAGATCGATCATGCTATACCATATCCAGATCATGATCAGATTGACCAGCAGGGGCGCCGAAAAATGTCCCCAGTCCGGCAACAAAGAAGTGATCAGTATATAGGACATGCCGGGCAGGAAATTGGGCTTGGGCAATAGTTTATTGTGATTGCAAATATGATTGAAAAGGAGGGCCTGTGCGCATAGGATGAGCCAGGCAAGTATGGCGTATACGATGGCGGTATGTCCAAACACGGAATCCACCCCTTTTATGATCAGGCGGTATAGATAATTGTCTTCGGGATGCAGAACAGGGGCCACCGGATGGAGGAAGAGGGGAAATTTCAACACAAGGGCATATACGAGTAATATCAGGGCAATGCCCGGGTTCTTTTGTCTAAATATACCGATCACCGGATCTTGATTTTGTATGTCCAACTAGAAATCCACCTTCGCAAAACAAAGATAGTTCCTATAAAGGCAAGGGATGATCGTTTCCCAGCTGCTGACCTGCTTGCCATAACGGGGCATGAAATCATATCCCTTATCCAGGTTCTTTAACGTAGGATAACGTGTAATCTTGCCCTCGGGAGAAATACTTTGATCATTTAAGAGCATATTCTTGCGCTCATACTGATTGAACAGGAAATGAAGCTCTCCACCCGTATTTACCATATCATGGGAGATAAGATTCTCGGTGTCGTCGTCGAATTGGCTCTTGGGGATCACATTGCTCCACTGGAGATTGCCCTCGTGATCGAATGACAGGATCATGATGTTCTCCGCATGGAAACGGGTGGCGTAATTGCCATACCCCCTGTTCCAGGCGCCATAACCATAATAAGGACTGTAATAGGGAGAATAAAAGCCTGGTCCAAAGGCCGGGTTATAATAGTCCCACCGGTTGAACATATTCCCCCTGGACGTCGTATACAGGGATTCGCTCACCAGCAGATATCCCCCATCCCGCTTGGTTATAATATGCCTGATAAAATAGTCGTTGAAGGCCATCTTGAGATTGGCGTCCGAACTCTTGGCCAGCGCCCGCAGCTCATCATTGAATATGGTCACCGTCTCTTTCAGACGTGAGTCCGATCCCTTATCCCAGATGACGGTATATAGTCCTTCGATATTGCCTCTTTTCTGTTTGTAAAAAAACCCTGTGAGGATAAATCGCCGGTTGTTATTGTCCACCTTCATCTTGATCTCATCCAGGATCCTGTCGCCCGCGCCGATGTCTTTTACGGAAAAACTGTCTGACAGCGGTCCCTTCGAAACAAGACTGACCCTGGTGATATAATCATTGCTGCCGCTGCGCTGGTATTTGCCAAAGACCAGTTCCCCCTCATTGTCCAGCAGAAAGTCCGTGAAAAGCTCGTTGCGCTCTTCCATGGGAAGATAAATCCTATGCCTGTCCAGCAGGTTCAGCGAATCATCATACAGGAAAGACGTAAAAAGAAAATTCTTGGGATTCTTGCTGTTGATCTTAAAGACCATGATCTTCTTCTTGTTCTCGCTGACGATGGTGGTATAGATCTTATTGCTGGCCGCAAATCCTATCTGGGTAGTGTCCAGCTCGATAGGCTGACCGATCACCTTGGCCGCGCCATCCATCTTCACCGCGGTGCAATGGACAATGCTCCGGTGCTGATGCTCATAGATCATATAGAAATAGTCCGGATAGGCTACAAAGTCCACATTGATGTACTTATCCGGCATGAAGGAAAGGGGCACCCGTTGTACAAGCTTCATATTCGCATCGTAGATACAGATGACGCTGTTCGAACTATTGTTCTTGAAAATCAGGAAGTTACCATTGAGTTTGCCAATGATCTCGAAGTTGGTGCGCCGACCATCCTCCCGCTCGGGTTCGCTGTAAATGATCTGCTGGGCAGATAACAGCCGGGGAGCAAGCAACATCGATAGTAAAATAAAGGATAACAGGATTCTGTTCATATAGTAGCCTCAGTACTTTGATTATTTATACGTGCATTTTACACAAAAGTTGGTCTCCATTCGGCGTCTTTAACCCATCGTTTTGTTAAAACCCTTTGTAAGATACCTAAAAGTTTGAATTCCGCCCCGCCAGGGCCTGCCACTCATCCCGGATTAAAAATATTAAGATTTTATAAAATTCTGAGCCTGAAAATGTGCGGGAACTGGGCTTCATCGAAAAATAGCCCGTTCCCGCAAACCGCTAATGTCTGTCCTTCGGACGAGCCGCATCCTGCGACTCAAAAAATGCTATACAGGTTTTGTTTATTTCACTGTACTTTTGCTCTCCAGCTAGCATCCGGGCTTAAATTTTAAAAAAGACTATCTCAGTCGTGAGCAAACAGATTAACAAAGTCAGCTTCGCAAACCTCGTTATTGCATTAGGTATCATTTACGGCGACATCGGAACCTCCCCCCTCTACGTGCTCAATGCGATCATCCACGGCAGGATCATCGAGGAAAAGCTGATCCTGGGAGCCCTCTCCTGTATCATCTGGACCCTTACCCTGCAGACCACCGTAAAATATGTCTGGCTGACATTAAAGGCGGATAACAATGGTGAAGGCGGCATATTCTCCCTATATGCCCTGGTACGCCGTCAAAAAAGATGGCTGGTCCTGCCGGCGATGATCGGGGGCGCGGCGCTGCTGGCGGACGGTATGATCACTCCACCCATCTCGGTGACCGCCGCCATCGAAGGCCTGAGACAGATGCCGGCTTTCCAGTATATGGATCAATCCACCATCGTCTATATCGTTCTGGGCATCCTGGTGGTGCTTTTCTTTTTGCAACAGTTTGGTACGGAGTCCATTGGGAAGCTTTTCGGCCCCATCATGTTCGTCTGGTTCACCATGCTCGCCGTGCTGGGTTCCAATCACCTGCTGGATGACCTGGGCATCTTCAAGGCGCTCAGTCCCCACTATGCCATCGAGCTGCTCACCACTTACCCCAAAGGCTTCTGGATCCTCGGCGCCGTGTTTCTCTGTACCACCGGGGCGGAAGCGCTTTATTCCGATCTGGGCCACTGTGGCAGGGGCAATATCCGCTTTTCCTGGATCTATGTGAAGATCTGTCTTATATTAAATTACCTGGGCCAGGGCGCCTGGCTCCTGGCGCAATACCATGGCAGGTTCTTCGACACTGAACGCGCTAATCCTTTTTACAATATCATGCCCGGCTGGTTCGTCATACCCGGGGTCATTATCGCTACGGCAGCAGCCATCATCGCCAGCCAGGCCCTGATCACCGGCTCCTTTACGCTCATCAGCGAGAGCATGCGGCTCAACCTTTGGCCCAAGCTGCGTATCAGCTACCCCACGGAGGAAAGAGGACAGTCCTATATTCCTGCCATCAACTTTATGCTGTTCATAGGCTGCTGTGGCATCACCCTCTATTTCAGAAATTCCGAACATATGGGAGCCGCTTATGGTCTGGCTATCACCCTCTGTATGCTGGCTACTTCCATCCTGTTCGCCAATTATCTCGTATCCCGGCGAACAACAAGTCCCCTGATCTATCTCTACCTGTCAGTTTATCTTAGCATCGAGCTGAGCTTTTTGTTTGCCAACCTGGAGAAATTCCCCCATGGCGGTTATGTCACACTGGTGGTCGGCGGCGGCCTGTTCGTGGTCATGTACGTCTGGTTCAGGGCCCGGAAGATCAAGAACCGCTATGTCGAATTTGTACGGATGGAGCACTATATCCCGCAGATACAGGAGCTGAGCAACGACCGTACCATTGCAAAATATGCTACGCATCTGGTATATATGACCAGCGCCAACAATCCCAAGGAAATAGAGCATAAGATCATTTATTCCATTCTCAATAAAAAGCCCAAGCGCAGCGATATCTACTGGTTCGTTCACGTCGATACCCTGGACGATCCCTATACCGCCGAATATTCCGTGGAGCATATCATTCCCAATGATATCATCCGGGTGGAGTTCAGACTGGGTTTCCGCATCGAGCCAAAGATCAATTTGATGTTCCGTAAGGTGGTGGAAGATCTGGTAAACAACAAGGAAGTGAATATCACCAGCCGCTACGAATCGTTGGAAAGGAATAATGTGGTGGGGGACTTCCAGTTCATCGTTATGGAAAAATACCTGAGCCAGGACAATGAGCTTCCTTTCTGGGAGCGGGTGGTGATGAAATTGTACTTCTGGCTGAAAGAGCTGAGCCTCTCCGAAGAAAGGGGGTTTGGTCTGGACCCGTCCAATGTCACCATCGAGAAATTCCCGCTGGTAGTGTCGCCAGTCCCGAATTTCAACCTGAAAAGGATCGAGACGGAATTTGAATAGTTCCATGCTCCTGCATGATTTATTATATATCATCATTGGCGCTGTCGTCCTGCTTGTCATTGCTTATTTCATACAGGACAGGCTTATCTTCAAGCCTGAAAAGCTGCCGGCCGGTTTTCAGTATAAATATGATATACCATTCAAGGAGCTCTTCTTCGACATCACAGACGGGGTACGTATCAACGGACTGCATTTCTACCGCGAGCATCCGGCAGGGTTGATCCTGTATTTGCACGGCAATACCCGCAGCATTAAGGGCTGGGCCAAATATGCAAGGGATTTTTATCGATATAATTATGACGTCGTGCTGGTGGATTACCGGGGGTTTGGCAAAAGCACGGGCCGGAGGAGCGAAAAAGCCCTCCTTAGCGACATCCAATTCGTCTACAACACACTTTTACAACAATGTCCCAACAGCAGCATGGTAGTCTATGGCCGCAGCATCGGCAGCGGTTTTGCAGCGAAGCTGGCGGCAGACAATGATCCCCGTTACCTGATCCTTGACAGCCCCTATTACAACTTCAGGAAGGTGGTGCAGCGGTTTATTCCTATCTTGCCGGTGCGATATGTTCTCCGGTATCATCTCCGGACAGATCTTTGGCTGCCCCGGGTACGCTGTCATACTTACATCCTGCACGGCACACGCGACTGGCTGATACCCATTCGACACAGCCAGCGGCTGCAGCAATTGAACCCGTCGAAAATAACGCTGATCCGCATACATGGCGGAGGGCACAATAACCTGACCACCTTCCCGGAATACCACAATTTTATCCGGGACATATTGAAAGAGTGACAAATTATGAAGATTAATAAGAAAAAAGCATATCGTTGGTTAAAAGTGCTGATACTGCTCTATTGCATCATCGGCATCGCATTCTATTATCTCCAGGACCGCATCTTATTTCATCCTGTTGCCGTGGACAAGGGGACTAAGTATGACTTTTCACAACCTTTCAAAGAGGTTGACATCCCTTACAACAAAGAGACGAACATCAACGTCATCCAGTTCACGCTCACCAACGCCGACACCCCACGAGGTGTCGTGCTGTACTTTCATGGCAACAAGGACAACGTGACCCATTACGCTCCTTTTGCTGCCGACTTTACCCACAATGGCTATGAGGTTTGGATGATGGACTATCCCGGCTA
>Ga0157370_10001757_pt1 | contig 26720 bp, 14 predicted proteins | sample C35metaG_FD_113463 | JGI IMG/M metagenome (GOLD analysis project Ga0157370, IMG submission 113463) | Corn rhizosphere microbial communities from Kellogg Biological Station, Michigan, USA - C3-5 metaG | ecosystem: Host-associated > Plants > Roots > Rhizosphere > Soil | place: USA: Michigan...
CGGCGAAGCGGCCGCTCGGGCAAGAACAACGTCAACACGAAACCGGCGGCGGCAATGATCGCGGCGAGCACGAAGACCGTGTCGAGCGACGCGGCGAATGCGTGGAGGTATGCGGCACGTGCAGCCGGCGCGAGCGCGTTCAGATCTTTTGCGCTCATGCCGCCGGCTCCGTGCGCGAGCCCCGCACCGCCGGCCGAGCTCGCGACGCGCGCCAGGTTCGCGCTCAGCCGCGCCGCGAACGCCGCACCGAGAAGCGCCGTGCCGAGCGAGCCGCCCACGAGTCGGAAGAGCGTGGCGCCGGACGTCGCGACGCCGAGGTCGCGATATTCGACGGCGTTCTGCACGGCGATCACGAGCACCTGCATCACCATGCCGATCCCGAGCCCGAGCACCAGCATCGCGATCGAGGTCGCCAACGTGGTGCTGTCAACCGACAGGCGCGCAAGAAGGGCGAGTCCGAGGGTCGCGACCAGCGTGCCCGCGATCGGGAAGATCTTGTACCGTCCCGTTCGACTGATGATTTGCCCCGACCCGATCGACGCCGTCAACATGCCGGCCATCATCGGAAGCATCTGCAGTCCCGACGCCGTCGGGCTCACGTTCTTCACGACCTGCAGAAACACGGGCAGATAGGTGACCGACCCGAACAGCGCGAACCCGATGATGAGACCGATGACCGACGTGAGCGCGAACGTCCGGTTGGCGAACAGGCGAAGCGGAATCACCGGCTCCGCCGCGCGCCCTTCCACCAAGGTGAATCCGCCGAGCGACGCGATGCTGACCGCGATCAGCGACAGCACGAGCGGCGACGACCAGGAGTATGCCGTGCCCCCCACGTCGGACATCAGCGTGACCGCGGTGAGAAAGACGGCGAGGAGCGTCGCACCGAGGTAATCGATGGCGTGCGCGACACGCTCGCCCTCCGCGGGCAGTGTCGCGCCGAGCACGAAAAGCGCGAGAAGGCCGAACGGCAGATTGATGTAGAAGATCCAGCGCCAACTCAGATGCGTGGTGAAATAGCCGCCGAGGAGCGGCCCGGCGATGCTTGCCAGACCGTAGATCGCGCCGAAGATGCCCTGGTACCGCCCGCGGTCGATGGGAGGAACGATGTCGCCGACCGCGGCTTGGGTCGTGACGGTCAGGCCTCCGCCACCCAATCCCTGCACGGCGCGAAAGAGAATGAGCTGCGTCATGTTCCGACTCAGCCCACACAGGACGGAGCCGGCGAGAAAGAGCACCGTGGCCGATTGCAGCACGATCTTGCGGCCGTACAGGTCGCCGAGCTTGCCGTACACCGGCGTCACGACGGTCTGTGCAAGCAGGTAGCCGGTGACCACCCACGCCAGGTGCTCCAGGCCTCCGAGCTCGCCGACTATGGTCGGCAGGGCGGTCGACACGATCGTCGAATCGAGCGCGGCAAGCAGCATCACCAGCATCAGCCCGCTGAAGGCGATGAGGATCTGCCGATGCTCGAGCACCGGCGGTCCGGCGCGGTCGACCGCTGTCGTTTGTGCGATCGTCATGGGCCACACGGCATCGCCAGATGCGCGCCAAACCCATGCGGGCGCGGGTCCGACGGTTCTGAACCATTTCGCTGGGCCGAGTGTCTGACCGCAGGGCAACTGGGGAACAAGACGGTTGTTCACACGACAACCATCGCACGGGAGCGACGCATGCGTGTTCGCGAGATGATCGGCGATCTCGGGCAGGACCTTCGATACGCGAGGCGCACACTCCGGCGCGACGCGGGCTTCACCGCATTCGCAGTCGCCATCATCGCGCTCGGAATCGGCGCGAGCGCCACAGTGTACAGTGTCGCGAGCGCGCTCCTGCTTCGTCCGCTGCCGTTCGCCGACCCGGCTCGTCTCGTCTGGATTCAGAACGGCACCGACCCGGGGACGTCCGCGCAGACGGCGCAAGTCGATCCCTACCTCTCGTTCGTGAAGGAGAATCAGTCTTTCGCCGAGGTCGCGGCGTATTTCGCGTTCTACAATGTCGGCGACCTGAAGTTGAACGGCCCGACCGACGCCGTCCGCCTGAGTGGCGTTCCCGTGACGCAGAACTTCTTCTCGATGCTCGGCGTTCGCCCGGTGGCCGGACGGAACTTCACCGCCGACGAGAGCGTGTGGAACGGACCGAAGGTAGCGATGATCAGCCACGTGCTCTGGGAACGTCGGTACGAGTCGGATCCCGCGATCGTCGGGCGTGCGATCACGCTCAACGGCACGCCGACGGTCGTCGTCGGCGTGCTGCCGGCATCGTTCGACTTCGGGTCCATCTTTGCTCCCGGCGCGCGCATCGACGTGTTCACGCCGTTTCCACTCGCGCCGGAGACGAACCAGTGGGGCAACACGCTGGCGATGATCGGCCGGTTGAAGCCGGGCGTCGCGCTGGCGAGCGCCGTAGCCGAGATGCGAGCGTTGTCGCCGAGGATCACGGCCGAACACCCGAACGCGAACCGGTTCGACGCAACCGCTGGGTCGCTGCGCGATCATGTGAGCGGACGCACTCGCTCCGGGCTCCTCGTATTGGCGTTCGCCGTCGCCGTCGTGATGCTCATCGTGTGCGCGAACCTGTCGAATCTGCTCCTCGCGCGCGCCACGACCCGTCAAAAGGAGATGGCGATCCGCGCCGCACTCGGCGCCGGCCGCCGCCGGTTGATCCGACAAATGCTGACGGAGAGCCTTGTCCTTTCGTCGGGCGGCGCCGTACTTGGGCTCATCCTCGCGGCAGTCGGAACGCGCGCCATCGCGCACATGGACGCGGTGAGTCTGCCACTGCTCGCCGACGTTCGCCTCGATGGGACGGCGCTCACGTTCGCCGCGTTGCTCGCACTCGTCGCCGGACTCGCATTCGGCATCGTTCCCGCGCTCCAGACATCCGAAACAGGCGTGCACGAGGCGCTCAAGGCGCACGGCCGCTCGGCGACGGATGGCAAACACGGCCATTGGATCCGCCGATCGCTCGTCGTGTCGGAGATCGCGCTCGCGTGCGTGTTGCTCGTGGCGTCCGGATTGTTGATGCGAAGTTTCCTCAAGGTGCTCGACGTCGACCTTGGCTTTCATCCCGACCGTGTCGTCGCCGTACGCGTCGATCCGGATGACCAGCGAACGACATTTACGTCGAACAAGGCCTTCCTCGCCTATATCGACAACGTCGTTCAGCTCACGCGGCACATACCGGGCGTCACCGCCGCGGCGATCGCGGACGGCCTCCCGCTCGGCAGCAATCGAAGCTGGGGCGTTTCGCCGGGCGGTGAGGAGTATGTGAAGGGCCACAGCCGCACCGGGTTCATTCGCGTCGCGAGCGACGGACTCGTCGAAACGATGGGCATGTCGATCGTCGCCGGCCGCGATTTCACGTCGCAAGACCGTCGCGGCGGCGAGAATGTCGTCGTACTCAACCAAGGTGGGGCGAAGGCGCTGTGGCCCGGCCAGAACCCGATCGGCAAAATGCTTCGCGTGGGCAGCGACGATCGCCGCGTGGTCGGCATCGTCGGCGACGTGCGGAATCTGACCCTCGAGGAGCGGCCGGGAGTTGAAGTCTACCTTCCGATACGACAGGTCTTTGATTTCTCGACACTCACGCTCGTCGCGCGTACCAGCCTCGAGCCGGCGGCATTCGCGAAGACCCTGCGGACGACGCTCGCGTCCGTCGTGCCGAACATGGCGACGAACGAAGTGCAGACCCTGCAAGGCGTCGTGGACAAGGCAGTATCGCCGCGCCGTTTCTTCACCGCGCTGCTCGGCGGCTTCTCGGCGTTCGCGCTGTGCCTGGCGCTGCTCGGGATCTACGGCGTCATTTCGTACACGGTCACGCACCGCACGCAGGAGATCGGCGTGCGCATCGCGCTGGGAGCGTCGGCGCGGCAGGTGGAGGGCCGGATCATTCGCGAGACGGTGGAGCTGGCCGTCGCCGGAATCGTGCTCGGCACGTTCGGCGCGTGGGTCGCTGGCCACACGCTGAGTGGATTTCTGTTTGGTGTGACGTCCGCAGACCCGGTGACGTACGCCGCGATGGTCGCCGTGCTATCGGTCGTGGCGTTGGCGAGCGGGTATCTGCCCGCGCGGCGCGCGGCGCGCATCGATCCGATTGTGGCGTTGCGCGAGAGTTGAGCGACGAACGATCATGGGGTATGCTGATGCTCGCCGATGGACGGCACAGGCGAGCCGTCGGACCAGCGAGCGACGGGCACGAGCAGGATGGTTGGTTCCAGCGGACCACCGTCCGCGCCGATGATGGGGGATCCCTTCAGGCCAGCGCCCCACGCCGCCGCTTGGCCGCGATACGAAGTGCATGGCGTGAGGCAGCCATACGTAGGAGTTCTGCCTATGCCTGTCAAGCCGGCAACGCGGTTACGGCGAGCACCGTCACCCGAGTGGAATGAACGAGGTCATGGCGGCGCGCGGCGCCGCCATGCCTCGCCACTCTGCGGATCCTTACGCGCCGCACTCGCCCGCGAGCGTCAGGGACTGCGCCTTGCTCTTGTGCCCCGCCGCCTTGAGCATCGGCGGGACCTCCGGATCGGCGACGAAGGTCTGCCACCCTTGCTGATCCCAGTCGAAGACCACCCACACCCGGTCCGCCTCATTGAGATCGCGGAAGACGAGCGCTCCTTTCGATCCGTGCTGCTTGCGCTTGTCAGCGCTCGTCGTCGTGAACACCTTCATCCAGCGGTCGAAGTCTTCGATCGTCGTCGTTGCGAGCAACATTGTTTGTCTCCTGATGTATGAGAAGTGATATAACGTGAGATCGTGCTCCAGCGGCTCCTCGCCGTACCCTCCAACCACCTGTCAAGCAGCTTTCACACAGCCGCTGCCGCGCGCTCGCGGCTCACGCCGACCGCGCGCTCGTTCGGATCGATCGCGCCGAGACTCTTGACGACGGTGAACCGGCCGGCGACCGCCTTGGCGATGTACATGTTCATCCGCACGTGATGCTGTCCGGGCACCATCGCCGCCGGCCCACCGGGGCCTTGCGCGATCGACGCGTGATCCAGCGCGGCGATGACGTCGGCCTGCTCGAGCGAACCGGCTTCCTTGACGGCGCTTTCCCAGAGGCGAAGGCCGCGATACAGGCCTGAGCATGCGCCGCCGGCCGTGAACTTCGCGTTGCCGGGATAGAGCGCGTCGTACTGCTGGAGCAGATTGCGGCTGAACGGCTCGCTCACCGCCTGGTAGTAATCGAGACAGCTATACAGCCCTTCGACCAGCTCGTCGGGCACCATGTTGAGGAAGTTCTCATCGAAGTAGAGGCAGACGAGACGTCCACCGCGCTTGCCGAACCCGGACGCGTGAAGCTCCTCGAGGAACGGTCCCAGGCCCGGCGGCACCGTGGTGTTGAACACGACCTGGGCGCCGCTCGCGACGATGTGCGCGACCGTCTGCCGATAGTCGGTGTGGTCGAGCGGGAAGTACTCCTCACCGACGATCTCGCCGCCCCGGGCCGTGACGATCTCGCGGACCTTGCGGTTCATCGTGCGCGGCCAGATGTAATCGGCCGACGGCAGGTAGAACTTCGTCGCGCCAGTCTCCTGCATCAGCCACGGAATGAACGGATCGACCTGCTGCGCGGGGACTGGACCCGTGCAGAAAATGAGCGGATCGCTCTCGTCGCCCTCGTACTGTTCCGGATAGATGTAGAGCGTTCGCGCCTGTTGAACCGCGACGCGCTTGATCGCCTGGCGCGCCGAGCTGTAGATGCCGCCCAGAATCACGTCGACGTCCTGGTCGACGAGCCGCGCCGCGCTCGCCGCGGCCGCGGCGTCGGATGTCTCGCTGTCCTCGAGACAGAGTTGGACTTGTCGGCCGAGCAGGCCGCCTTTGGCGTTGATGTCGCCAATGACCATCCGGGCCACGTTGGCGTTCGCCAGTCCGACGGGTTCGAGCGGCCCCGTTTGATCCGCGATGACGCCAACCTTGATCGGTCGACTCGTTGCGTTGGTTCGTTCGGGCATCTTGCGATTCCTCTGAGGCGAAGGTTTGTTGGATGTCCCCTGCGCAACGACTCCGGCGTGCTGCGCGAGAGACATGATGCGCTCGCCGCGAATCCTTTACATCGGGAGAGTTCCCCATTTTTCGCACATCGCTTCGCCTGAGTGAGTTCGTGGCGACATTGGCGCTGGCGCAGGACAACGCGTTCGGCCAGCCGTTGGAGTCCCAGCTCCGGTCGTGCCTCCTCGCGACCTGGATGTGCGACGCAGCCGGGTTCGACCGCTCGGTGCGCGACACCGTCTATTGGGTGGCGCTGCTTCGCTACATCGGGTGCACCGGGCACGCGCATGAAGTCGCCACCCTGTTCGGCGACGAGATCGCGATTCGCGCGCAGACGCTCGTCCACGACGCCGGCAATCCGGCCGAGGTCATCCAAGACGTGATCCGGTTTGCGACGGCCGGTCGAGCGGAGGAGGAGCGCGAGCAGGTCGTGCAATTCATCCAGCAGAACGCGCGCGAGTGGGCGACGCACAACTTCTCGTCGGGCTGCGAAGTGGGCGACATGCTGCTCCGACGCATCGAGTTCGGTCCCGACGTGCGCGAGGCGCTGCGCTTCACGTTCGAGCGCTGGAACGGCAAGGGGTATCCGGCGCATGCGGCCGGAGAGACGATCCCGCTGCCGATGCGTATCGTGCATCTGAGCCACGACATGGAAGCGCTGGCGCGGCTGTTTTCACCGGAGCGAGCGCTCGAGGCCGCGCGCGAGCGCCGCGACCGGACCTACGATCCGGCGCTCGTCGATGTGTTCCTCGCACATGGGAGCGAGTGGTTTGCGCGGCTCGCGAAGACGGAACCGTGGGACGCGGTGTTGGACCTCGAGCCCCACCCTCGCCGCCTCCTCGACGGCGAGAGCCTCGACAACGCGCTCGTGATGGCGGCGGACTTCATAGATCTCAAATCACCGTACATGGGTGGACACAGCCGGCGCTGCGCGCAGCTCGCCACCGGCGCCGCGCGGGTGCTCGGCTTCTCCGATGAGGCCGTCACCACGCTCCGCAGGGCCGCGCTCGTCCACGACTTTGGCACCACCGCCGTGCCGAACTCGATCTGGGACAAACGCGGCTCACTCACGCGCGCGGAGTTCGATCGCGTCGAGCTGCACCCGATGCTGACCGAGCAGATGCTGCGGCGCTCCGCCGGGTTGGCCGCTTTGAGCGCGGTTGCGTCCGCGCACCACGAGAAGAGCGATGGATCTGGCTACCACAAGCGCGTGCGCGGCGATGCCGTCGATCCTGCCGCGGCGTTGCTTGCGGCGACCGAGGTGTACGTCGGGATGACGACCGAGCGCGCCGACCGCCCTGCATTCTCCGCCGAGGACGCGGCGACCGAGCTGAGTCGGCTGGCGTCGTGCGGCGTGCTCGAGCCGCGCTCGATCCGCGCGGTGCTTGTCGCGGCGGGGCACGGCGAACCGGCGGGGGCGCCGGTTCGTCGCGCGAAGCATCCCGGCGGGCTGTCGCGCCGCGAGGTGGACGTACTGCGGCTCGCGGCGAAGGGACTCACGACGCGTGCGATCGGAGAGCGTCTCTTCATCTCGCCCAAGACGGCTGATCACCACATTCAACACGTGTACACGAAAATCGGCGTGTCGACGAGGGCCGCCGCGGCGCTGTGGGCAATGCAGAACGCGGTCATTGCATAAGGCTGCGCGGCAATACGCGCGTACTTCGTCGGACCGGTCGAGCACGATCACCCATTGGGTGCCGAGACCTTTCGACCGACGTCAAGTTGACCAAACGCCGGCGCGCTTCGGCGACGCGCGGCTGTAATTCGGCGTCGGCGTTCTTCCAAAGGTCGACGAATGCCCGATAGTGCTCGGCCGCCTTCACGGCGTTTCCCTCGGCTTCGTAGATCTGGCGAAGCCGCTCGTGAATCGCCGGCACGCGAATGGGATCGAGCGTGGTGTCGCTTCGCCGTCGCGCGGTATCGCTCCCGCGGAGACATACGGTCGCGCGGCAGATAGGCTCGCTGGAGGGCCGAGTCGATGGACGACCTGGTTCCGCCGCCATAGTCACGAATCAGAATGCCCAGCAAATCCCACGCGGCCCCGAACGTCGAGTCGATTGCCACAGCGTCACGCGCGAGCGCAACGCCCCCGACATCCAAACGCGTTTGGGCGCGCGCGTCGCCTCGCTGTATTTGCGAAGCGCGTCCAGCGAGGCGGTCGTCGCTTGCGCGAGCGGCGGCGTGGCGTTGACCGCGCGGAGCGACTCTCCAGCCTTGCCGCGCAACGCGCGCGCGACCTTGTCCGCCGCGTCGATCAGACCGCGTGGTCCGTCACCGGTTTCACGGAACGACGCGAGCTCGACGCCCGAGTCGACGCGTACGAGTCTGATCATCACGATGTAGCCGCCCGCGATGCGCAGGATGTCGATCACCTCGGCGACTGGAAGCGTTCCCCTCTCCAGGCGCGCGCGCAACGATTCGCCCTCCACGTACGGCATCGTGTAGAAGGGCAATCCATCGGTGTCGCCGGCGCTGTGCACCGGCACGATGTTAGCCTGCTGGAGCGGGCGACGGTCTGGATCTCGCGCTCGAACCGCTCGACGCTGTTGCCTTGCGCGAGGTCGGGCGACAGCACCTTCACCGCGACCTTCCGTCTGAGACGCAGCTCCTCGGCGACGAAGACGCGGGCCATGCCGCCGCCGCCGAGCTCGCGTTCGAGGATGTGTGTGCCGCTGAGAGTCTGCTGAAGTTGCTCGCGGACGCGCGACGACACATCCCGCCGGTGCAGAGGGGAGAGGCAGAGGAGACGTCACTCGAAACTACGCGTTGGCCCAGGCCGGGGCCAGCGGCGTGGCTAACCTGATTACATCACGGTTTCAACGTCGAGTGCTTCGTCAATCCGAGACGCTCGCGCAGAGCCGCGTACCGAGGGTCTCGACGCAACGGATCCAAATCAGGAAACTGGTCGACGTAGATGACCCAGATCGAATGCTCAGCGACCGCCGCATCCAACTCGCGAAACGCCCCGTCGATGTCTCCGAGCTGAGCGCGCCACCGTGCGCGCTCGACCGACAAGCCCCGCGACCGCGGGGAGGCGAGCTGCGCCCGCAGAACGGCGTTTCGTCCACCGCTCGCCCAGGCTCGGCGGAGCTCCGCCACCGGCGCGCCGGCGCGCGAAGAGCTGACGTCGAGTCGCTCGCGGGCCTTGAAGAACCGGACTGAGTCGCCGCGCATGAAGTCGATGCTCGAGGAGTTCTCCAGCGCCAGCGGGTTGTTCGCGTCGAGGACCAACGCCCGATCCATCCAGATGAGCGCCGAGTCGCCGCGCGGCTGTTCGACCCAGTACCAGTTGCCGATGTTGGCCATGATGATCGGCGCGAGCGGGTCGAGCTCCTTCGCCCGTAGCAATTCTCTCATGGACTCGGCGGCGCGGCCGTCGGTCAGCAGCAGATCCGAATACCATTTATGCGCGGTGGCGTACCCGGGGTTCAGCGCGATCGCGCGCTGGAAGGCACTGTCGGCCGCGGGAAGCTTCCACTCGAGGAAGGTGAGATACGCGAGCGCGGTCTGCGCCTCACCAAGATCTGGGCTCAGGGCCAATGCCCGCTCGGCCGCCGACCGGGCCTTCGTCAAGATCGGGAGAGTCGACCCGTTCGAGTAGAACGCCAAGGCGATATAGGCGTCGGCGATACCCGCATGCGCGAGCGCGAACGAGGAATCGCGCTCGAGCGCCTGCTCGAACAGGCCGATCGCCCGTTCGAGGTCGGGCACCGCGCGCTTGTTCCAAAAGAAGCGGCCCTGAAGATAGAGATCGTACGCCTCGCGATCGTGCGTCGGCTCGCTCGCGGCGAGTCGCGCCGGGCCGACGAGCAACCGACCCTTGAGCGCGGTCACCACCGCGCGTGCTACTTCGTCCTGCACGGCAAAGATGTCGTCGGCGCTTCGATCGAACGTTTCCGACCAAAGGTTCGTGCCGGTGCTTACCTTGACCAACTGCGCGCTGATCCGCAACCGGCCGCCCGCGCGCTGCACACTCCCCTCGAGCACCGTGGCGACACCGAGTTGCCGGCCGATCTCTCTCGCGTCGACGTTGCGGCCGCGGAACGAGAAGGCAGACGTGCGCGCCGCGACGTCGAGGCCCGGCACGCTACTCAGGTTGCTGATGAGCGTTTCGGCAATCCCGTCGCCGAAGTACTCGCTCGTTCGCTCCTGCGAGAGGTCCTCGAACGGCAGAACGGCCACGGATGCTTTGCCGGCAGGCGCGCCGGCCGTGCGACGCTGATACGCCCATCCCAGCGCGACGACCACCACCAGCACGACGATGGCACCCGAGACCCAAGCGAGGCGGGTCCCACGAACGGACGCCGACACTCCACTGGCGCCCGGCTGAACGTCCGCCGACGGCGACAGACTGGAGGACGATGTGGGCCTCGATTCGATCGCCGCCGAAAATTGCGCGACCGGGTTGAAGCGATCGGCGGGATTCCTGGCGAGCGCTCGCTGGAGCGCGTCGGCGACGGCCGCTGGTACCGCTGGCCGAAGATTGGTGATCGGCGGCGCGTCCGCCACGAGGCGTTGCCGCACGATCGATTCAGCGGTTGGGCCGGTGAACGGCGCCTGTCCACCGAGCATTTCGTAGAGCACGCACGCGAGGCTGTACAGGTCGCTGCGTCCATCGAGCTCTGCGTCGCCCAACGCTTGTTCGGGACTCATGTACAGCGGTGTTCCCACCGACATGCCCGTCTGCGTGATGCGCTCGCCGCCGGCGGCGCTGAACGCACGCGCGATGCCGAAATCGGCGACGACCGCGTGTTCGCCCTCGAGAAGGACGTTCTCGGGCTTGATGTCGCGATGCACGACGCCGCGCGCATGGGCGTAGCTCAACGCGTCGGCGATTTCGCGCGCGATGAGCAGCGCGTCGGCGATCGGAAGCTGCTTCTCGCGATCGAGGCGGGCGCGCAGCGATTCTCCTTCGACTAGCGGCATCACGTAGTAAAGGAACTCGCCCGCGCTGCCCGAATCGTAGAGCGGCAGGATGTGCGGATGCCGGAGATTCGCCGTCGTTTCGATCTCGCGGAGAAACCGCTCCGCGCCCACCACTGCGCCGAGCTCCGGGAGAAGCACCTTGATCGCGACCTTGCGCTTGTGCCTCAGGTCTTCGGCGAGGTAGACAGTGGCCATGCAGCCCTGGCCGAGCTCGCGCTCGATGCGATAGCGGTCGGCGAGAGCAGTGCTGAGACGTTCGGTCGACATCATGGGCGGGCCCGCGCCGCAACAGCGGTTCGTTCGGCGACCACGGAGTCGCGTTGTGCGCGGAGTGGCGGATCGGGCGCGGTCCGCATCATCAGATACGCATCGTACGCGCGCAGCGCAGCGGCGCTGTCTCCGGCGAGCGCGGCCAATCGGCCTTCCTGGCGCAGGAACGACGGCAGGCTCCACATGTACGCCGGGAAGTAGTCCACTTCTCGGCGGCGGATGGCCGCGAGGGCGCGCGGCAGATCGCCCTGCGCCTCGCGGAACCGCGCGATCGTGAAATTCGCCAGCGCCGCCGGAGCAAGGTTGGCCCCATCGCCCATGAACCCGCGCGGGCCCTGCTGCATCAGCGAATCGAGGCGATCGAGCGACGGACGGCGCTCACCAATCTTTGGCGTTCCTTCGACGAGCGCTTGCAGGAGCAAATCGCAGACGCGAAAGTCGACCTGCCGCCAGGCGTCCGAACTGATGGGCGGGTGGTCGCTCGAGGCGAATGCGCGCAGCCGGTGAATCGCGGCCGCCGCTCCCGTCGTATCGCCGCTCGTGAGCCGGAGAAGCGTCGCGAAGCAATCCTGCACGGGCGGCCATCGCACGCTGCGGCCGGCCAATGTAATTCGATATTGCCCGGCGTTTTCCTTGGCGAGCGTCGCCGTGCCGAGGGCGTGGTATGCCGGATCGATGAGCGCCTGCTGAATCAGCGTCGCGCCCCACTCCGGACCGAACTGCTCACCGAGGTCGATGTCGCGGAGGTCGGCGCGGCCCTCGGCGAAACGAACCGCGAGTCTGCCGAGCGACGCGCCTACCTGCTCGGCGGCGGTGGCGGCTTCGCGATCGAGAATGCTCCCCGCCCACCGGGCGTCGGACAGCGGCAACCCGAGATCCGCGCTGTGCAGCGTGATCTTCACGAGCTTTTGCATGTAGTCGGTACGATTCAACCCCTCCTTCCGGTCGCGCCATTTCGCGGCGGCGGCGCTGTCGCCCAGTGCTTTCGCCGCCGCCCAGAGCAGATAGTCGTCGGTGTAGCCGGACGACACGCGCGACTCGAACAATCGCGAGAAGCGAGCGATGCCGTCGCGATCGTGCACCTCGAGCGCGGTGAAGAGCCGCTCGCCGATCGCCAGCGTGAAGCTCGAGTCGAGGGCGATGGCATGGTCGAGCGCGGCCGCGGCGCGCGCCGCCCAGTCGCGTTGACTCGCCGCCGCGCCATAGTGAGACAATAGCTGTCCGAGAAGAAGCCATTGCTCCGGCCCATCGACGGCCGCGTTCGCGGCGCGCTCGCCTTGCGCGATGATCTCGGCATTCGTGGACGGACGCGGATAGTTCGGACCGACCATCGGTAGCGCGAGAAACAGATCGAGATCGCGCGGACTGAGGCGATCGCGCATCCGCGACACTCGCGACACGGCGCGGTATCCGGAATCGTTGAACACCGTGCCAATCCACGCGTTCGTGCTCACCATCGCGAACGCCGCCTCGGCGAACGTGGAGTCGCGAGCGAAGGCGCGGCTGAAGAGCGTCATGGCGCCGAAATAGTCGCCCCGGCGCGACGCTTTGCGGCCGGCGAGATAATCCTGGAGCGCATCGAGTGACGTAGTCGCGAGGCCGCCGCCGCTCCGACGGGTCTCACCGGCTTCGCCGATGAGAAGCGCGGCGGTCAATCGATCGACCAGCGCCGCGATGCTGTCCGGCGGTCCGGAGACGGTTTCGCGGGCGAGCTCTCGTCCGTCGGACACACGCGACAGCGATCCGGTGAGTGCAATGACGCCGGGCGTGGCGATCGCGCTACCGAGCAACATGCGTCCAGCGCCGAGCTTGCGTGCGAGGCTCGCGGACGCGTCTTCGGACAGGTCGTCGTTCTCATTTCCGACGGAGCGCCGCCATGCCGCGAGGAGCGTGCGCGGCTCGACCGTGCGCGGCCCGGCGGAAGTCATCAACCGCGCCTGCAGCAGATCGAGCATCGACTCGCGGAGATAGGCGATCGAGGGATCGCCGCCGACACGGAATGGGAGCACCGCGACGACGTTGGAATCGAGCCCGCCATTTGCGTCGGTCGCGCGTGCGCGCCAGGCCGCGCCGGCCGCGGCGAGAGCGAGGGCGGCGCCGAGTGCGTACTGCACGCGTCTCGAGACACGCTTGACCGTCGGCCGGCTTTCCGTGCGAAGGGTAGCGGCGAATTCCGTCGGGGTTGCGAATCGGTCCGCCGGATTCTTTGCGAGCGCGCGCTGAAGTGCAGCCGAGACATTGGTCGGCAGCGGCGCGCGCAGCTGCGTGACCGGCCGGGGCTCGGCCGACAACTGCTGGTACAGCACGCTTGCGGCCGATGACCCGGTGAATGGCGGCTGGCCCGCAAGCATCTCGTAGGTGAGACAGGCGAGCGCGTACTGATCGCTGCGGCCATCGATGTCCGACTCGCCCGCGGCCTGCTCGGGGCTCATGTACGCGGGCGTGCCGATCGCGAGTCCTGTTTGCGTCAGGGACTCGCCCCCCGCGGTGCTGATCGCGCGCGCGATGCCGAAGTCGGCCACGACCGCGTGCCCGGCGTCGATGAGAATGTTCTCAGGCTTGATGTCTCGGTGAACGAGCCCGCGAGCGTGCGCGTACGTCAGCGCTTCGGCCACCTCCGCGGTAATACGAAGCGTCTCGTCGACTGGAAGTTGTTTTTCGTGGTCGAGTCGGCCGCGAAGCGTCTCGCCGTCGACGTACGGCATCACGTAGTAGAGCAAGCCGCCGGCTTCTCCGGAATCGAAGAGCGGTAGGATGTGCGGGTGCCGGAGACTCGCCGTGTTGGTGATCTCGCGAAGGAATCGCTCGTGGCCGATCGTGGCGGCGAGGTCGGGGCTCAGGACCTTGAGCGCGACATTGCGATCGTGCTTGATGTCGTGCGCGAGATACACCGTCGCCATCCCGCCCGCGCCAAGCTCGCGCTCGATGCGATAGCGGTCGGCGAGGGCCGCGGCGAGACGATCGATGGTCATGGCGTTCCGACTCGCGCCGCGAGTTGTGCCGCCCAGTTCAGGGTGACGACCAACTGAAGGTGATCGTCGTTCGGCCGGATCATCAGCACGCGGCCGTCGCGCGCGACGTCATAGCTCGCCTGGCTGAACATCGTGGCGAAGAACGGCCCGGTGAAGAGCGAGTCGCGCGAAACCACCGAGACGTTCGGCTCGGGCGAAAGCGTCGCCCCGATCAACTGATTTCCGGCGGTATAGTACAAATGAAGTCCGTCGCGCGACCACACCGGCTCCATTCCGCCGGCGGTAGACACTTGAACGCGCGCGCCGGGACTCGGGAACGAGCGAACGTACACCTCTGGACTGCCGGATTCGTCGGACACGTACGCGACCGACTTCCCGCTCGGCGAGAATCGCGCCCCCCAGACATTCTGATCGCCGGCGACGAACACATGCTGGACGCCGTCCGTCCCGACCGTGGCCGAGTATAGGTTGATGGCGCCGCCGTTAGAGGATTGTAGCATGACGTTTCTTCGATCGGGCGACAGTGTGGCGCCCCATTCCAGTCCGCTGGCGGCCACCAGGATTTCCTCGGCGTCGCCGCTGCCGTCGATCGGCTGACGCCAGAGCGTCGTCTTACCGGTTCGGTTCGAGAGAAACTGGATGCTCCGACCGTCGGGCGCCCACTCTGGATCGGAATTGTCGCCGGCGGTGGTGAGCTTGTTCATGGTCTTGGTGACCAACTGATAGATCCAGATATCCTTGCGACCGTTGGCGTCGACCTCGACCGCGATCTTTCCGTCGTCAGGCGAGAGTCGCGGTGTGAGCATCGTAGCGGCGTCCAATCCCACGCTTTGCTCGGTGTGATTGCGGTCCATCCAGATCAAGCGTCCGCGCGCCGAACCCCGCATGAACGTCAGGGCCCCGCCCGAGGAGAGATTCACGGTCGCATCGCCATTGCACGTGGGGCACATCGGAATCGAATCGACGAGCGCGACGGCGCTTCCCTGCGTACGAAAGTGGCCGAGATCGAAGCGAGTGGCCATCACGACGCCGTCGCCGCCGAGATACACGAGATAGTCTCCGCTGACCCCGAGCGGCCGAGCGGCTCGCACGCCGATCGGGTGCACCACGCCATCGTCGAGCGACGTGATTGCCAGTTGTGGCAGGCTCCTTCGATCGAGCTGATTCCAGAGAGTGAAGACAATTGTCCGGCCATCGGCAAGGAACACTGGCCAAATGTGCCAGAGTCCCGCCGTGTCCGGCTTCGTGAGCGGGGTCAAGGGCCCGCCATTCTTCGGAAAGCTGGAGAGTCCCAGCGATGTGACGCCGGCGCCGACGACCATCGTTCCGTTCGGCGACCAGGCCATTCCATTTCCATCGTTATAGTCTACGAGTCGAATTGGCGCGCCGCCGTCCAGCGCCGCGCGCACCTTCTTGATCCTGCCGTCTTGTGCCTGGAACGCGAACCACTCTCCGTTTGGCGAAAACAACGGCATCGACGCTCCGACCGTGCCGGGTATCGGGCGCGATTCGAGACGGCCGACGTCGCGCGCAAAATATTGAAAGGTTCCGTTTCCGGTTGCGCCGGCGTAAGCGATCGTGCGGCTGTCCGGCGACATCGTTGCCGGCCATGACAGCGTGTAGATTGGCTCGGCGATGCCTTTCGCCGTGACGACGAATTGCACGGGTAAGAGCGACGGCACGGGTACTCGACGCGATACGACCCACGCGGCCAGGGCGACGGCGACGAGGGTGACGCCGACCGTTGCGGCTCGCCATTCGCGCGCGCCACGAACAGCCGCTTGCGCACGGCGGGTCGGTGGCGCGGCGCGACGGCCCTGGAGCGTGTCGGCAAATTCGCTCGCCGTGGCGAAGCGGTCGGCCGGCAACTTCTCGAGCGCCGTCGCGACCGCCGCCGCCACATGAGGCGGTACCGATTTGCGCAGCTGCGTGACCGGAGCGGCGGGCTCCGTGATGATCTTCATGATGATTTGCTGCGCCGAGTTCCCCATGTGCGGGGGCTCGCCGGTGAGCATTTCATACAGCACGGTGCCCAACGAATAGATGTCGGAGCGCGCGGTGATCTCTTTCTCGGCCGTCGCTTGCTCCGGCGACATGTAGTGTGGCGTGCCGAGCGAGAGCCCCGTCTCCGTCATGCGGCCGCCCGCCGCCGCGCTCACCGCTAGTGCGATGCCGAAGTCCGCGACCATCGGACGGCCGTTCGCGAGTAGAATGTTCTCGGGTTTGATGTCGCGATGGATGATCCCCCGCTGATGCGCGTAATGCAGCGCCTCGGCGACATCTGTGGCGATCTTCACGGCTTCTTCCACACCAAGCTGTGTCTCGCGATCGAGCTTCGCGCGCAGCGTTTCGCCGTCGACGAACGGCATGACGTAGTAGAGAAAGCCGTCCGCTTCACCCGAGTCGAACAGCGGCAGAATGTGCGGATGTTGCAGCGCCGCCGTCGTGGTGATCTCCTGCACGAAGCGCGCGGCGCCGAGCACGGCGGCCAGCTCGGGCTTCAAGACCTTGAGCGCGACTTTCCGCTTGTGCTTCACGTCCTCGGCGAGATACACCGTGGCCATGCCGCCCTGCCCGAGCTCGCGCTCGATGCGATAGCGGTCGGCGAGCGCGATGCCAAGACGCCCGGCATCAGGCGTCAGCACAGAATGCACCGGCACGGGTGGCTAGAACGCGGCATCGCGTAGCAGCTCCGAGGTGAGAGACGACTTGTCGGCGGAAGACGTCAGCCGCCCCAAGGGCCGGGCTTACTTCTTTTTGAAGCCGGGCACGGGCTCACCTAACATGCTGCCCCGGGCCCGACATAGCGAGAATGGCGGGACAGACGCTAAGGCGCCGGCGATCAGCGGGACGAGCATGGCTCCGATGCCGCCCGATATGTTTCCGCCGGCAGCCGCCAGTTGTGGCCAGTGCGATGCATGGATCGGGTATGGCACCCAGCGGCTCGGGACGCGGCGATCGTACTCGACCACGATGACTCGTCCGCCGTCGCGAATCAACGCGACCGCGTCGTTCACGTCCACTCGGGAAAGGTACGCGGATCACCGGACCGCGATCTTCGGCCGCGGTGAGGGGATCGACACCCGTGTCATTTCGTGGCAGCAACGCTTTACGAAGCTCTCAGGGCATCCAAGGGATCGATGCGCGTTGCCCTGAACGCCGGCACGAGGCTGGCGACGACGGCGGCGCTCATCAAGAGCAGCGTCACCGCCGCGAACGTGACGAGATCCGTGGCGGAAACGCCGAAGAGAATCCCGCGCATCAGTCGCGTGAGCGCCACGGCAAGCACAATCCCTATCGCGGCTCCAACCATCGCGAGTCGAAGGCCCTCACCGACCACTGCGCGCAGAACCGTCCGTGGCTCTGCGCCGAGTGCGATGCGGATGCCGATCTCGGCGCTGCGGCGAGAGACGGCGTAGCTCATCACGCCGTAGATGCCGACGGCGGCGAGCGTCATGGCGACGATAGCGAAGGCGCTGAGCAGCGCGAGGTAGAACGTGGTGTCCGCGGTCGCGTCGGCGACGACGTCGGCCATGAGGAGGATCGACGAGATCGGCGCGAGAGGCTCGAGCGATCGCACGGCGTCGCGAATACGCGGGGTGATCGCGCCAACGCTACATGCCGTGCACGCCACGCGCGCGACAAGTGTCATCGTTGCGCCGCGACCGTTGATGTAGGACGGTTGCTGTGCAAACGGCAAATACATCTCTTCCGAGGGCGGCGCGGACCATTGCTGCTGGACCGCGTTCTTCACGACACCAACGACGGTCGTCCAAGTGGAGTCGTCGAGTGCAATGCGTTGGCCGATCGCGTTCTGGCTCGGCCAGTGGGTGCGCGCCATGTACTCGTTGACCACCACGACCCGTTCGCCATCAATCCGGTCGCGGTCGGTGACATCGCGACCCTGGAGAATGGGCAGGCGCATCGTCGCGAAATAGCCGGGGAAGACGACGCGATACGTCGCCGTCGGTTCGTCGCCGCGCTTCGGTACCGGACGCCCATCGACGCGAAAATGGAATCCCCATTGGTCGCCGGCGATTGGCAAATGATTGATGTAGCTCGCCGCCGCCACACCCGGCACGGCGCGAACGCGCGCCAAGGCTTCGGCGTAGAACTCTGCCCGACGCGTCGAATCCGCAGCGGGCGTTCCATTCGTCGAGATCGTCATCGCAACGACGCCATGCGGATCGAAACCTGGATCCACATGCTCCAGCGCCGCGAATGACCGAATCATCAACCCGGCCGATACGAGGAGCACCAGTGCAAGCGCGAACTCCGAGGCGACAAGCGCGGCACGAAGGCGACCGCGATCCGAGCCGCCAAGGGCGCCGCGATCGCCCGATCGAAATGCGGACGCGACATCGACCTGCGTCGCGCGCAGCGCCGGCAGCAGACCGAACGCAATCGCCGTCAATGCGGTAACGCCAACGGTCGCGCCAAGGACGCGCACGTCGATGGCTATCGTTGCCACCCGGGGCAGCGCCGACGGCGCCGTCGCAACGAGCGCGCGCACCGCGACGAACGCCAAGCCAACGCCGAGCACGCCGCCGATCGTCGCGAGCAGACCGCTCTCCGTCAACATTTGTGCGACGAGCCGGCGACGCGTTCCGCCTAGTGCGGTGCGTACGGCGAGCTCGCGGCGGCGCGCCGATCCGCGCGCAAGCAGCATGTGCGCAACGTTTGCGCATGCGATCAGGAGGACGAATGCCACCGCCACGAAGAGCACGAGCAGTGGGGTTTCGACGTTGCCGACGACCTGTGTCTTGAGCGGCGTCACGACGACGTTTCGATTCGTTCCGGGATATTCACGCTCGAGTCCGGCCGTTACGCGCGCGACGTCCGACGTCGCCTGTGCCATCGTGACTCCCGGCGCGAGCCGCGCAAAGATTCGCAGGCTCTGGCCGACACGGGACGTCGCGCGCGTCGCCAACGGCAGCGGAGCCCACAACTCGGCTCGCGTTGCCCAGAAGGGCGCGAACTGAAACGTCCGCGGCATCACGCCGACGACTGTGTAGCTCTCACCATTGAGTGCCAGCGTCTTGCCGAGCACCGCCCGATCCCCGGCGAATACACGCTGCCAAAGGCTATAGCCGATCACGACGACGTGATTCGTGCCGGCTTCCTGCTCGTCGTCTCGGAACGTTCGGCCGAGCAGCGGCGTAGCGCCGAGCATTCGGAACGTGCCGGCGGTCACGTGCAGCCCGTAGAGCTGTTGCGGGTCGTCGCCGCTCGTCTGGTCAGGCGTCCAGAACTCCGCGGCCTCCATCGCGCTGAAGCTCCGCGTCCGCGATCGCCAATCGATCAGGTTTGCCGGTGCAACGGGATTGCGACCGTTGTGCAGGATCGTCACCAGACGATCGGCGCCGGCATAGGCGAGCGGTCGCAGAAGCACGCCGTCGATGACGGTGAGGATCGCCGTCGTCGCACCGACGCCGAGCGCGAGCGTGAGGACGGCGATGAGCGTGAAGAGCGGGATCTTGCGGAGTGCTCGCGCGGCGACACGGAGATCGCCGGCGACGTCATGTAAAGCGCGTGGCATGGGCATGACCTGTCAGACACAGGCAGGCCTCTGAACCGTTGGGTCGGGAGATCTCAGGTCATCGAGGTACTCGGTCCGCAGCGTCGCCATCGTGTCGAACTCGTGCTTGACCTGCGCGCGGAACTCCGGGCGGCCAAGTCCCGGCTGAACTTCCTTGGCGCCGTGCTTCTCGAAGAGATGAATTACCGCGGTGAGCGCGCAGCCGCCGTCCATTCCGTCATCTGATGCGCCGGCGCGCGCGTCATACTCGAGAATCATGCCGAGCTTGGGACCGGGCGTGCCCTTGTTGTAGCGCGCGAAAAACCAAGGAACGGTCGCCGCCGTGTACCTGCGGCCGGACGAAAAGGCGCAGCGGTCTGCACTGGCCAAACTGGCAGCCGATACCCGTTGGGCTTTGGGAAAAGCAAACGCCCTAAGCAGCTAACTGCCTACGGCGCATGCTATGGGCCCGGGAGGAGTTGAACCTCAGACCTCACGCTTATCAGCTGTGGCAATCACAGCCAAAAGTCCGGCAAGGGGCCGGTTAACCCAGGCTAGGAGCCATTACCGCCGCTCCCTGCCGGCCCCAGTAGCCGGACTTTTTGCGCAACGGGTACCGAACGGGTACCGCGCCAGTCGGAAACGGGGCAGAAAACCTGCCCCGTTTGCAAAGCCTTGGGGGGCAATTTCCTGCTATGGGCGAAAGACGCGCGCGTTAGCACCCGCTATCCCAACGGAGGCGCCACAATCAGCAACTCAGCATCAAAGAAGGTACGGGTAAGATAGGCGGCGCGCTTCGCCGGGGCCTGACGCTCCCCGAGGAGTTCCAAGAAGCGGCGTTTGTTCTCCTGCTCTGAACGCGACTGAGTCGCCGGTTCCGACATCGTCCGCTCCGCAGGAGCAAGCTCACGCGGTCCCGATCTCGTGCGTCTGGGCCCGCTCGGGCGGTGTCGGCTGAGGATCGTAGCTGAAAGATCGTCGGCAAGTCGGGTGAACAGACTTGCGAGTGGAGCATTGCCACGACGAGCGGCCGATTCTCGTACTTCAGCCGCGAAATCTGAAAACGCTCCCGCCGTCTCAAACAGGCGCGATTCTGGTGAGCAGATGCAGAACGGACCGGCGGGCCCATAGTAGCCTACGTGATGTTCCTTGTTGTCAGGGACCGGAGCATCGCTGGGCTTCAGCCAGAAACTCTGCGTGGCGACCTCGGCATTCAGATACGCCTCATTCAGCGCAGCGGGTGTGTGAAACGCAGGCGCAACATACCGCACCAAGTGTCCTTTCGCTTCTAAATCGAGTAGGGATTGATGCTGTTTCGAAACTCGCGCTGCCCGAAGATACATCCGATAGAATGGGGGGTTCCAGCCGTGATCCCTGCATTCCTTTGCTCTTCGACTTGCTATCGGATGGCCCACCTTGAATTGAAGGAACGCCGGGATACCGGTCAACTCAAAGCGAACATCGTAGCCGATATTGGCCTTGCCCTCGTCTTGTAGCGACGGCAGGATCGGCGCTGCGGTCAGGTATGAGCGGTGCTGTGACGCCAACTCTTCGGTGATCGCATAGCCATAGGAGAACTCAGAAATATCAGGACGCACGCTGCTGTCGTCGCAATGAGAGTGTCTGTTGACCGCGATCAAACATTGCCAGACTGACCATCCCCAACTTACGCCTCCTCATCGCGACTGCGATCCCGTTCGCCGAGCCACGCGAACTGAGTCGAACGCCTTTCGCTCGCGAACGAGAGCAACTGCGAACAATCGCAAGGTGCGCACGTCGTTTGCATAGACGACGAGGCACCCACCATCACCGTTTTCAAGTCCAACTCCAGCCTCGGTGGCAGCGCGCAATAGCAACTCGACTTGTTGTAGTCGTGCAAAGAAGCCGACGAGGGGATATGCCTCGGCATGACCGCCGCCAAAGGTTCCCGCATTGCAGCTCGTAAACGGAATGCAGCGAGCAGCGGACAATGCGGCGGTGGCAGAAGCAATACCGAGGTCCAGGCCGCACAAGTTGTCGCCGTCGTACAACTCATCCTCTATCGCATCGTACTCTCGCTCGGGATCAGAAGACCGCTCGATTCGTGCTATGAGGTCCGTTTCGACTTCGAACATCTCAGTCGCTTCGGACCAAGACAGTCCGTTTAGGTCGGCAAATTGTCGGTTGCCCCCAACGCAGCATCGTCGGCCCGCTCCGACCTCGCCGGCCATCGCATTGAGCCGACAACAACATGGCGGACTATCTCGGCGTGGAACGTGGGATATTCAAACATTTTGTCTGCGGTGCTACGAAAGGCCGCCGAAAATTCCCGGGGCATCGGCGCCACATTCGACCGGGTTGATAGCCTCTAGATCTGCCCGAAAATGCACGTGCGAGACGCCAGGTGGAACCGCGCCAATAACCGGAACATCCTGTTGCCGAAAACAGCGGAGTGAGTGATTGGCCAACTGCAAATCGAACGCGTCGTCCAAGCTTCGACGCAAGTGATCGCCAAGAGTCGCAGCTACCGTTGTCTCGACCCGGAGACCTAATGACGGCTGACTGACCAATCGCGTCCGGATTCTGTCAATCAGGTTTCGTAGTGACACCCCGGAACCGGAGCGCTCGATAAAGACCGAAGCAATCACAACCTCGGCACTCGGGATGGCTTGAAGCTGTTCCAGTGAGAAGTGATGGAGTCGTTGTCGGCCAGCAGCGGCCTTTACCTCAATGCGCTGATTGCCGGAGCTGAAATCGAAACGATCTTCCGGCTGGACGTGCCAAGCGGCCACAAGTTCGTCAGGTCGCGAGCTCCGAGCTATTAGAAATAGCTCTGCCCACAATCCCTGAACCGTCTTCCGCGGTGGCTCACTGAGAACTCGAAACAGCTCAACCAGCGCCTCAACATTTCGAGTCACGTCAAGTCTGGACGGATTTGAACCCAGAGCCTCCACAAGTAGTCCGGCAACACGAAGGAACTGACTCTCGACCGCGGTGTCCGGCGCCGAGCATATCACTACTGTGAAATTGCCGTCCTCTCTGCGACCGTCATTGTGGATGACGCGACACGCAACGGCATACTGCACGGAGAGATTCTCCAGCCGGACCGGGGCCGAGTAGCTTCGGTAGTCGCCGTCGCGGCATGCGAGTAACACGGCGGGTCGGCCCTCGGCCGTACGCGCCACGCGGTGACTCGGAAACTCGGGGATTGGAACGGCCATAAGGTCGGTAGCAGACGCGTCCCCGCCCGCTCGCAGACTGCGAAATAGCGCGGCGAGATCAAGCGGCACGCCTCAATTCCCGCCTTGTGGTTGAACAAGCAAGGCGTCAGGAGAACGCGGTAACAGCACCGCGAGCGTCGGGACGTCGTTCGCGACACGTTGGCCGCCGTGCGTCAGATCAAGATGATGAATCTGAATGTGGATTGGATCGGGACACGGAAGATTCTGATCGCCGGGATAAGGGCTGGTCGATCCCACTCGCCTACCCTCGCCCTGAAAGATGTAGCTCGTCAACTCTCCGCTCTCACTCACCGGCCGCTCGCGCGCTAGCGTGGGATTCACGCCGCGACTCATGACGTAGACCGTGCACGTCGCGCCAGGATTGTCATCACAGATCTGTTTCACTTGGAGCAGCAATGCCGTGTAACGCGACGACTCGGCTAGGCGTCCAAGACCGTATTTGGTTAGCAGATCCTCGTATGCCGAGAGAAGCCGGCATCCATGGCGAACCAAATGGCGCTGCATGTCAGTTCGGCGGTCATCGCCGCCATCCGGCTGGGCGCCAAGCTGCGCGACAAAGGACCGCACGGCGTCCCGGTTACGATTGGTAAGCGGATCCGTTTCATGAGGCACTTTGGGAACGTACCAAGTGGCGCCGAACGAAAAGCGCATGTAGGGCAGATCGAGCACGCAGTCGCGAGTTGGCTTGAGGCTCTGTGCAAGAAGAAACTCGCGGCGCCACTCGGCGAGTGGACGTCCGGCGTGTTCGGCTAGCCGACTGCGAACATCCTCCTCATGGGTGACGTAGCGCCTGTAGGCGTCTGCCGCTCCCGTCTCGAGAAACACGCGGCAATAACCAAGATATGAACGCTTGTAGCCGAAGAAACGGGCACGCTGCTGAACGGTGTCCGCGTTTCCGCCGCCGATATCTCGCGGCATGTACGTTACCGTCAGCCCCTTCACGGTGAACCCGCGATCCATGGCTTGCCCGCCAACGAGAATATGGCCGTAGTGATCGTGCCAGTTGATCGGCGGTGTACGTCGATTGCCGCGCGTATTGACTTCCTCCTCGCGCGTCTGCCTCAGAGCATGAACTAGCCGCGGCCGAATGGCCTCGAACGGAGGAATATCAGACACAGTGCGAGCTAGATCGTTGTACGCGGCCTCGAACTCTGCAATCACGTCCTGATGATCCGGCGACGTTTCAGGCAACGCGAGCGCGGTTTGCCATGCGGTCTTGGCATCACGCACCCATCGGAAGAATACGTTATGGCGCCCTGTCTCTTGGGACGGATGTACGAGCATCGCCCGATTGCCGGCGTTGCCGTGTTGTACGAGCCCCGCTGCGACGCCAACGAAGAAGAGCCGCATTGCGTCGAGCAGACTGTCCGGCGGCGCAAGCGGAGCGGTGCCGCGAGCCGGAATTTCCCCCTGCGGAATCGTCCGAATCAGTTCGGGATGGTCGACAAAGAAATCCTTTCCGCCGACGTACTCAGCCCCAGGCGTCAGTAGTTCCGCGAAGCTTGGCGACAAGACGTCAATCAAATTGATTAGCAGCGGCGCCTGCGGAGTCGCCGTGTACTGCAGAAAACTGTGATGCGGCAGATTCTGCTTGATCGCCAGTAGATGTCTGTAGGTCGCGCTCTGGGCTTGCTGGTTCACCGCCGTGTTAAGCCCCGCTTGGTCGGCCTCGTCATCGATCACGAGCGCCGGCACGCCGCGGAGGTCGAGCTGCGATAGGACGGTATTCAGGTTGCTGAGGTGTCTGGCGTTCTTCATCACCATCAGCAGAATTGTTTGGCGCTCGGCCTCAGGAACCGTCGCGTCCGTCCATGCCGCGAGTGTGTCCTGCATCGCGTTGCGAGCAGTGGTCCGCGGGCTAGGATTGGGGAAGGTCGTCCATTTTCGGTCTGGGCGCGTGCGAATCTGCAGGTCCGTGAGCAAACGATCCATAGACTGCTCGAACAGGTTCGTTGAGATACCTGTCAACACGATAACCAGACGGTATCCGTTATCATGTGCGAGGGCGGCGACTGTCGTAAACGACATCGTCTTGCCGCTCTGGACGTAGCCAATGATGAGGCCAGTCTCTTCTCCCGCCAGGTCGCTCGGCGGGACACAACGAGAGAGAATTCGAGCTGCCTCCGCACGCAACCGGCGAGATCCATCCGGGTCCAAGTTTAGGTGACGGAGCAACTGGCCTACCTCGTGGCGCTCAACGGGCTGCCAACGGGCTGCCGAGTCGAGAGTTGGAGGTGCGAGTTCGATCAACTGATGATCGCGGGTAGGAATTGTCATGCTGTCTCACCCGATAAGGCGTTTCGCAACAAGTCGTTCAGGTTTCGCCGGACCGTGCCCGCCGCCCTGACACCTCCGCTTCGGGCGGCGACTTCGGCTAGGCCGATTCCTGCCGCAACGCGAACCAGCGATTCGACACCAGTGCCATCCGCGCCGACAAAGCGCATCGTGAATGGATGCGCCAACGACAGGCGGACACTGATTGTGCGTATCTCGCCCGTTGCTAAGTTCCCCGTAGCAGAAATCGTGTCAGCAACTTCCACCCAGTCGCCGACAACAGGGTCATTCGTCAGCTCTAGCACGATGCGCCAACGATGCCCCAGTAATTCGGCTTCGATGATTCTTTGAGTGAACGGTGGCGCTGCGATTAGCGCAGGCGCTGGTAACTCAACAGGAGCAGAACCAGCCAAACGGCCCACGACGGAAGGCGCGTTGTTCTGAATCGCGGCGGCTGTCCGGTCCGTCGCAGCCTGCGCCGTGTAGCGGATACCAGCATCCTCACGGATGGCTCGGGAGCGGTAATGTTCGGCCTGTTCGAGCAGCGGGAGGTCCTCGCTATCGAGCGCGTCTCGCAATGCCTCCAGAAACGGCTCCTCATTCTCGTCCCATCGGAAACCGTCCTTCGTGTGGCTGATGTCGAATCCCTCGACTTCCAGCTCCCCGAACACTCGCTGATAGCGATAGCTGTTCGGCTTACCGAAAATCGCCTCGGGTCGATATCCCTCGTCCGCACTTCCCTCGATTAGGCGGCGACGACGGAACAGCGCAAACCCGGCGTCTGACGTGCTGGCGCGCTCGCGCAAGGCCGCGAATCCTCGCGCGCGGAGACCAAGGCCAAAGTCAAAGTCGATGTCCTTTCGCCAGGTGTAGGCCTCTCCCAGCATCCTATCGTGGCGCGGTGCGACGAGGACGTTCGGTGTTTGATACGTGAGCGTTTCGTCGTTGAACTTCAACTCCAATTCGCCCGACTTTAAGAACATGCGATAGATACCCGCCAGATGGTCCTTGATCTTCCGCACAGTCGAGCCGACAGGAGGTTTGTATAGATCCTCTAGAATGATCTCTGTGAAATGATCGTGTGAGCGGGCCGGCCCCGGTACGACGTCAAGGTGTTCGATTGACTCGTTGACGATCCGGCCGATGTCGAATCGCACCGTCGCTTCGCCACTCTCGCCGAGCGCGGATGTCCGAACCTGCCAGCGCGGAGAGAACCAACAAGCAGCGCTCTTCATCCCCATGCCAAACTCCGACAACCCAGAGCGATCCGGCGGAATCTCTGCGGGTCGGAACGCACGATCGTATTGGGAAGCGGCGATACCTGCCGCGTTGTCTCGGATAGTGAGCCTCGGTGGATCGCCTTCGAGCCGAATGTGGACTCGGCACTGCGCTGTGCCGCCTACCCGATGGAGCGCTTCGCGATTGTCGAGGAAACTCTGAAGCGAATTGTCCACGAACTCGGCGAGCGCGAACCAAGTTTTGTAGTTGAGATGACGCAGCACCGAGAGCACGCGCACACCCGGCCTGATGCTGACCCGCGACA
>Ga0157370_10001759_pt1 | contig 26712 bp, 25 predicted proteins | sample C35metaG_FD_113463 | JGI IMG/M metagenome (GOLD analysis project Ga0157370, IMG submission 113463) | Corn rhizosphere microbial communities from Kellogg Biological Station, Michigan, USA - C3-5 metaG | ecosystem: Host-associated > Plants > Roots > Rhizosphere > Soil | place: USA: Michigan...
AGGTTCCTTTGAGCCGGGAGACACGAGGCAGCAGTGGAAAGGGGAAGCCGCGGCTCGCTTCGTTCTATAGGGATCGCCAGTAGCCGCGTACTACCGACCTCCAGTGCCGGCTACTGGTCCCCGCTTGATCTTGTGATAATCCATACAAGCGCCTCCGAAGCGACGCTTTCCTTCGGGGGCGAATTTTTTTGCGTTTTCCGTCACAACGATAGAAGACATCACGGACAGCAACTTACGTTTGAAGAGCAGCAGACCTCGCCCGCCGGAAAGGCGTTGCTGCATGAGACCTTCTCCGAAATCTCATCAACTTCGTTCATCCAGGTTGCTGAATCCTGGGACCCTCGCGGCCAGCATAGAAACAGGTTGTCGCCGTTCACGGCTCGCGCATGCCCCGGCGAGACAGCCAACCGTAGGTGTTTCTTTCACAGCTGAATTTCTGCTTCCTACCCGACCAGAAAACCGGGTACTATTTCGATGCTTCCCTGGTACGTCTGCCCGGCCCAATTGAACTGACCCGGAGGTAACCGATGTCGATTCCCCGTTCATCTCGCCCCGTCCCTCGCGTCCTTGCTGTCCTGGCTGTTCTTGCTCTCAGCGCAGTCACAGCCTTTGCTCAGGTTCGCGACTATACCCGGATCGTTGTTTTCGGCGATTCTCTTTCGGATACCGGCAACGTTGCGCATCTCACCGCCGCAAAATACGGCATTCCGGTCCCAAGCCCTGTCGGGGGTAACTACACTCTGGGCCGGTTTACCGACGGATATGACACCATCCCTGCCGCACAGAATTTTTTCGGCGTCTGGGTCGAACAGCTCTCGGCATCGATTCCTTCGCATCCTGCGGTCACAGACTCCCTCGATGGCGGAACGAACTATGCTTTCGGTTTCGCTCTCACCGGTGGTGGAATGAGCACTCTGCAACTCGCGGGCGGCCAGGTCACGGTTGAAGTCGAGAACATGGGTCGGCAGATTACCGACTATCTGTCTACGCATCCGAGGATCAATAACAAGACACTGTTTGTAGTCTGGGGCGGTGCAAATGATGTGCTCAACGCCACATCGCCGACGCAGATTGTCAATGCAGCAATTCAGGAAACGCTGGATGTCCAGCGCCTCATTGCGGCGGGAGCCACGCAAATTCTTGTGCTGAACCTGCCGCCGCTCGGCCTCACACCGCGCCTGAACGGGTCCACGGCAGCCTCTCAGACTGCGAACGCCGCCTCAGCTCTCTACAATTCATGGTTGGCGACCGGAGTTGCCGTCCTGAACGATTTCTATCGCTGGCGCCGCGTTGCGATCTATCACGTGAACGTCTTTTCGTTGTTCACGCAGATCGCTGCGAACCCCAGTGCCTTATCCCTGGATAACATCACGATGCCTGCGCAGGGCAACTTCGCCATCAATCCGGACACTTATCTGTTCTGGGACGACCTGCACCCCACTACTCACGGTCACAACCTAGTCGCAGACGCCGCGCTGAAGGCCCTGCCTCCGCATTAGGATTCCCTGGTCAGACTTTCCCGTTACAAGCGGTTCGCCAAATTCAACTCGTGCGGGCGGGCGTTCATGCCAGCCCGCACCCTCTGTCTGCTACTGGAAGGAACCGGATGCAGAGCCAGGCGCCTGCAGTCACCTGCGCTCTCTCCTTTTCCTCCGCATCTCCTAGACACATCCTTCCGTGACCGGAATCACTGAATCCGGATTTCGTCGGCACAAACTGTGTGTGTGCCACAGAATCGCGCCTTTACCTCGGAGGAATCGTGGATCCAGAGAACGAATGCAGAAAAGCTCCGAAGGTTCGGATCGTCCAACACACAATGACGGGCGGCATTTGGCTGGCCGCCTGGCTTTTTACCATTGGCTTTCTTGAGATGACATTCTGGCAAGGCGTTCTGGCCATCGTCCTCTGGCCATACTACCTCGGCGTTCACTTCACGCCCAGGTAGGCCATGCCACTATGCAGTGGCCCTTTGCGGCTGCTGCTCGTGAGCGAGCTTTACGCTCACGACCTTGGACACACCGGGCTCCTGCATTGTGACGCCGTAGATCATGTCGGCGGCATGCATCATGCGCTTGGAGTGCGTGACCAGCAGGAACTGGGTCTCCTTGCTCAATGTGCGCAATAGGTCCGCGAGGCGCCCAACGTTGGTCTCATCGAGTGCTGCATCCACTTCGTCGAGCACACAGAACGGGCTCGGCTGAAACTGGAATATACCAACCAGCAGTGAAATTGCGGTAAGGGCCTTCTCACCACCCGAGAGAAGCAGCACGTTCTGCAGCTTTTTGCCCGGAGGCGAGGCAACGATCTCCAGACCGCTCTCTGCCTGGTTCTCGGCATCGGTCAGACGCAGGAAAGCCTGACCGCCGTGAAAGAGCTTTGTAAATACCTGGCCGAAGTTTTCGTTGATACGCACGAACGCCTCGTCGAACTTCTCTCGCGAGATCTGGTCGATCTCCTTGATGGTTTGCTGCGTGTTCTCAATCGACTCCATCAAGTCCTTGCGTTGCGTCTCGAGGAACGAGTGACGCTCAGCTGTTTCCTTGTACTCGTCCAGAGCCATCATATTGACGGGGCCCATCTGCTCGAGCTTCTGCTTCAAAGTCCTGCAGGTGTCTTCTTCGATTGCCAGCGGTTCATCGGCGATGCGCACGATCTCCTGATCGGCACGCAACTCCCCGGCCTCCGCGTTGACTTCAGCAAGACAGCTTGCTTCCAGGTACTCCAGGTCTGACTTCAGTTTCGCAGCCTGGCTTGCGCGGCCAGCGCGATCTTCACGCAACTGATCAAGCGCCGCACGGGCTGTCTTCAGTCGCGCCTCCATCTCCGCAAGCTGCAGACGCACCTCATGTGACTGTGCTGCTATAGATTCAGCTTGTGCCAGGGCTTCTGCTTTGAGCCCAGTCAACTCTTGCTCACGCTGGGCTAGGGCCGATGTTTCCGAGATGCGCTGTTCGCGTTCCGACTCAGCGGAAGCGCGCTGCTGCTCGATGGCCATTACACGCCGCTCGAGATCCGCATGCAAGCGATCGATGCGCTGGAACGCTGCCTCCGCACCGCGCCGCCGTTCTTCCAGTCCCGCCAGTTCGGCAGTCAGCCTGGCGGCATCCTGCTGGAGCGTTTCGCGATTCTGTCGCATCGTGGACAGCTGATTCTGCTGCTCCTCCAGCCCCGCTTCGGCGGTCTTGTGTTCAGCTTCAAGCCGAAGCGCTTCCTCACGCTTCTGCTCGATGACCACGTGTTTGGCCTCGCGCGCCTCTTTGTTGCGCTGCGCCTGCGTAATCCAGTCCTGCAGACGCCGCTCAATGCGCTGCGCTTCACTCTCCATCTGCTTCAGCGCCGCGCCCTGGTCCGCTGCTTCGCGCTCGGCAAGGCGGCGCTCTTCACTCCGTGCCTCAAGCCGGGCGGTCAGCTCTTCGATCTGCTTCGTCAGTGTTGCGGCTTCGAACTCCGCTTGACCAAGATCGCGCTCGATGGTCGCCAATCGCACTTCCATCTCACGCAACTCGCGCTTCAGCACCAGCGGACCGGCGCTGGCCGGCTTGCCGCCCGTAACAGTTGCGTTATGGAAGCACTCGCCTTCCGGAGTAAGGAAATAGGCGTGCGCGTGATCGCTGGCCATCGTCTGCGCGAGTTCCGCAGTCTCTACCAGATATCCATCGCGCAGCTTGGGCAGAATCGTTTCGAGTGTGTGCCCGAATCCGTTCAGCAGCCGTACCTGCTCACGCAGGGGAGTCACACCCTCGGCGTTTATCTTCTCGCTGTAGCCATTGCCTCCGTGACCGTGCGCGCCCTCAGGGTGAATCAGAAATGTAGCGCGACCGTCCACGCTCGTCTTTAGAACGCGAACGCCTTCTTCCGCCGCGTGCCAGCTCTTTACGACAACGTAATTCAGTTCATCACGCAGGAATTCGTCGACAACTCCCTCATGTTCACCGCTGACTTCGATGAAGTCTGCCAGCGTTCCGACCGGAGTTGAACCATTCTGCAGTGCACCGGGGCGCAGCAGCTTCCGAACGGTGTCAGTCGAGTAGCTGTGGTCCTTAATCAGCGATTGCAGCGAGTCGCGCCGTCCGGCAATGCCGGCCATGTCACTCCGCAGCTGGTTTGCCCGCGCCCTGGCAGAACTTTCTTCCGAACGACGAGCCTGCAGTGTCTCCCGCAATTCAGCGATATCGCTCTCGAGGGTCTTCAGGCTCTCAGCAGCCGACTCGAACTTCAGCCGCGCCTGCCCACTCTGAACTCCCAGGCTTTCTTGCTCAATGCGCGCCTGGCTCATTTCGGCATTCAACCGCTCGGATTCGCGCTCCAGTGCCGCCAGGCTCTCTTCCGCCTGCGCCGTGCTGTTGCGCGCATTACCCGCAAGCGTCAGCAGGTGCATCGCATGACGACGATGGCTCTCAAGCTGCCGCTCAGCGTTGAATACCTCCTCCGCTGCGGTGCGCGCCTCGTGCTGGCGTGCCTGGACCTTCTCGTGGAAGGCATGCGCCTCACCGGCCGCCGTCTCCAGGAACACCTTCTGCTGCTGGCGCTCTTCCGCGATTGAGCTGAGCTGCGTCTTCGTAGTCTCCAGTTCACCGGCTGCCGCCGCAATCCGCGCTTCAAGTTCGCTCACGCGCTCTGCGTTGCTGCGCTGCCGTGCCGCTGCGCGCTCCAGTTCAACGGCTGAGGAATTCGCGCGATTCTGCGCATCTTGTCCTTCGCGATCGAGTTCGTACCCACGCTCTGTAAGCGCATGTTGGCTAGTCTCAGCGGTCTCAATCTCCGCGACGCCCGCCATAATCTTGTCGGCAAACTCCGCAATCTCGCGTTCAAGCCGCGACTGTTCCGCATCCATGAGTGCCATGCGGCTTGCCAGCACAACGCGCAGCCGTCCCCGCAGCTCATCGCGAACCTGTGCGAACCTCTCCGCCTTCGACGCCTGACGTTTCAGGCTGTTCATCTGCCGCGTGACTTCTTCGAAGATGTCGTCAACACGGGCAAGATTCTGCTTCGCGCTTTCGAGTCGCAACTCGGCGAGACGCTTTTTCGTCTTGAAGCGCGTGATGCCCGCAGCCTCTTCGATGATGGCGCGGCGATCGTGCGGCTTGGAACTGAGTAACTGGCCGATGCGCTCCTGGCCAATGATCGCGTAGCTTTCCGGCCCGAGACCGGTGCCCATGAAGATGTCCTGAATGTCGCGCAGGCGGCAGAGCTTCCCGTTCAGCAGGTATTCGCTGTCTCCGGTACGGAAGAGCCGGCGGGTGATGACCACCTCGCCTTTCTGGGGCGTACGATTGAACTTGCGACGGCGGATCTTCAGCACCACCGGTTGCGGACCGTATGCGGCGGCTTCGGCGTTTGCATCAGAAGCTGCCTGCGCGGGAACATCGCCCTCTCCAGCGATCTCATCATCTTCCGCTACCCCAGGCTGCTCCGCCGCAATGATCTCCTCGGCTTCAGCGGCTTTCTGCCGCCGGAGTTCTTCTTCATCCCAATCTGCCGGTCCGTCGTGATCGACCATTACCTCCGGTTCCACGGGGATCGGCCCGTCATACGCCTCGGGATCGACCATCGTGATCGTCACTTCAGCCATGCCCAACGGCTTGCGGTCGCGCGTCCCCGCAAAGATCACATCCTGCATGCTTCCGCCGCGGAGACTCTTTGCGCTTTGCTCACCGAGTACCCAGCTCACCCCATCAAGGATGTTCGACTTTCCGCACCCGTTCGGCCCCACGACGACGGCAATACCTGTTCCCGGAACCGTCAGTTCGGTCCGGTCGCAGAAGCTCTTAAAGCCGAGGATGTGGATTTTTTTCAGTTTCAGCATGCTCTCTCCGGGTCAGCAGAATTCGAACGGAATCACCGAAGTCAGCAGCGGGGAACCACGATACCCAGGAAGCGAAAGTCGCTCGCTGGGACGGTCAACCGGCGCCGACTTCACGCCTGAAGGGGAACTGGGGCCGCCTCGACAGGATCCTCATCGTCGCTGCGCCTGCTCCCTCTTCGATTACAGACTCTATGGACCCCAAAAGTCAGGGTCAATCTCACCAGGGGGTTCTTTTGTGGATAAGGGGGTCCCGAATCCACCTTTTTCGTTTATTCTAGGCTTTTTTCGGAAATTGGGGCAGTTTTATTGAGTTTAGCCCGAGTTTTCCACAGCGCCGAATGCATCCCCAACCCAACAAAATTAGCCGCCACATGATCGAGGGTGTCACTGCGCCTCATCCCCTTCGAGACCTGACGCGCACCGCACGGACAGCAGCAATTCGCCTCAGGAACAGCGAGGTTCAAGCAAAGCTGACTGCCTTGCGAATTACCCTCTCGACTGCCCTGAGAGCCTGTGCTCTCGGGAACCCTGGCCGGCTCGCCAGCCGGATCGTTCTTCGGGACCGTCCAGCCAAAGGCACGAGCGCGATTCCGCGGGTCTTGAGCGACTCAGCAGCTAGAGCCGGAATCAGCGTTGAGCCATACCCTGCGGCAACAAGGTTGACGAGTGTTTCCAGAGTTGCTGCCTGCATCGCGCCCTGGAGCCCTCCTCGCATGTGCGAATGACCATGCTTCGCACCGCAGGCTGCCAGAGCATGGTTCGCCAGACAATGTCCGTCAGCCAGAACCAGCAACTCATCCTTGAGTGCCTGTTCATCCACCTTCTTCGCGGTCGCCAATCGATGATTACGCGGCAGCGCAGCCAGCAGCGGCTCGTCGAACAGCACAATCTCAGTGATCTCCGGCGCGTCGGTCGCCGTTGCCAGCAGAGCTGCGTCCAATTTGTGATTTCGTAAATTCTCGACCAGCACGCGCGTCTGATCTTCCCACAACTCAATCGTCAGTCCCGGATACCCTTGCTTCAGCGGCTTCAGAATCAACGGTAAAAGATAGGGTGCGAGCGTCGGAATCGCTCCCAGCTTTAGCGGTCCGATCAGTGGATCGCGTGCTGCCCGCGCCAGAGCTTCGATTTGAGCCGCCTCTGCCAATGCTCGCCGTGCATGGTGCAGAATCTGACCGCCCGCCGACGTGAGTGCAACCCGCTTATTCGTGCGCTCAAGCAGAGTCACTCCCAGTTCCTCTTCGAGCTTCTTGATCTGGCTGCTCAGCGTTGGCTGGCTCACATGGCATGCCTCTGCCGCACGGCCAAAGTGCCGCTGCTCCGCAATCGCCACGAGATATCGCAGTTCCTGAAGATTCAACCTGACCCCGCTAACGAGCGCCTGGAGTCCGCTAGATTCCTCTTTTCATCATAGACCCAGCCAATCATCATCAAAGAAACAATTGATTTGCTTAATCGACGTCCCGCCATCTAACTTAAGCTCAAACGCGATGTGTGTCTGCCGGGAATCCCCCGGGAAACCTCCTCCCCAACCAGAGTTCAAGGAGAAAAGATGTCTGACGAATCCAAGTGCCCATTTTCGGGCGACATGCTCAAGCACACCGCTGCCGGCGGCGACAGCAACCGCAAGTGGTGGCCCAAATCCCTGAATCTCGCCATTCTTCATCAGCAATCCTCGCTCTCCAATCCCATGGCTGCGGAGTACGACTACGCAAAAGAATTCAAGTCTCTCGACCTCGATGCGGTGATTAAGGACCTGCACACGCTCATGACTGAATCGCAAGACTGGTGGCCCGCCGACTTCGGCCACTACGGCCCCCTCTTCATTCGCATGGCGTGGCACTCCGCGGGTACTTACCGCATCTATGACGGCCGCGGTGGCGGGGGCAAAGGAGCGCAGCGGTTCGCTCCTCTGAATAGCTGGCCCGACAATGGCAACCTCGACAAGGCTCGTCGCCTGCTTTGGCCCATCAAGCAGAAGTATGGCCGCAAGCTCTCGTGGGGCGATCTGATGATTCTTGCCGGCAATGTCGCCCTCGAGTCGATGGGATTCAAAACGTTCGGTTTCGGCGGTGGCCGTGCCGACGTCTGGGAACCGGAGTTGGACATCGACTGGGGTCCTGAGACCACCTGGCTCGGCGACGAGCGCTACAAAGGCGATCGCGAACTCGCCAATCCGCTCGCAGCCGTGCAGATGGGCCTGATCTACGTGAATCCCGAAGGTCCCAACGGCAACCCTGATCCGGCCAGATCCGCGCATGATATCCGCGAAACCTTCGCTCGCATGGCTATGAACGACTATGAGACCATTGCGCTCATCGCCGGCGGCCACACCTTCGGCAAGACTCATGGCGCCGCCAGCGCGAGCTACGTCGGTCCCGAGCCCGAGGGAGCACTCCTCGAAGACATGGGTCTCGGCTGGAAGAACACCTTCGAAACCGGCGTTGGAGCGCACGCCATTACCAGCGGACTCGAAGGCATCTGGACACCCACCCCGACCAAGTGGGACAACAGCTTCTTCGAAACGCTCTTCAAGTACGAGTGGGAACTCTACAAGAGCCCGGCAGGCGCACATCAATGGAAGCCCAAAGGGAACAGCGGCGACGGGACTGTTCCCGACGCGCACGATCCCAAGAAGCGCCACCATCCAACGATGCTCACGTCGGACATCGCGCTCCGCGTCGATCCGGCCTACGAGAAGATCTCGCGCCACTTCCTCGAGAATCCCGCTGAGTTAGCTGACGCCTTCGCGCGGGCATGGTTCAAGCTCACGCATCGCGATATGGGCCCCATCACGCGCTACCTCGGCCCGCTGGTTCCAAAAGAAGAGCTGATCTGGCAGGATCCGGTTCCCGAGGTCGATCACGAACTGGTCAGCGACAAAGATGTGGAGACACTGAAGGCGAAGGTACTTGCCTCCGGTCTCTCCATCTCTCAACTTGTCACGACCGCATGGGCATCGGCCATTACTTTCCGCGGCAGCGATAAGCGTGGAGGCCCAAACGGTGCCCGCATTCGCCTCGAACCGCAAAAGAACTGGGCAGTGAATCAGCCCGCCGAACTCGCCAGGGTGCTCTCGAAGCTTGAAAGCATCCAGAAAGAGTTCAACAGCTCGCAAGCCAGCGGCAATGGAAAATCTGCAGGATTGAAGCGGATCTCGCTTGCTGATCTCATCGTTCTCGCCGGCAATGCCGCCATCGAAGCCGCGGCCAAGAAAGCCGGTCAGGATATCAAAGTCCCGTTCTCGCCGGGACGGACAGATGCCACGCAGGATCAAACCGATGTTGAGTCATTCGCGGTGCTCGAGCCCAAAGCAGATGGTTTCCGAAACTACGTCCAGAAGGGGCTCGAGGAATACGCAGCCAACCTGTTCCTCGACAAGGCGCAGTTGCTTACTCTCACAGCTCCGCAGATGGCTGTTTTAGTTGGTGGCCTCCGTGTCCTGGGAGCAAACTACGGCGGCTCCAAAAACGGCGTCTTCACCAAGCGGCCTGAAACTCTCACCAACGACTTCTTCATCAACCTGCTCGATATGCGCACGAAATGGGAGAAGTCCGCGGCTGCCGAGCACGTGCTTGAAGGAAAGGATCGGAAGACGGGCGAACTGAAGTGGACCGGTACGGTCATCGACCTGATCTTCGGTTCGAACGCACAATTGCGCGCCATCTCCGAGGTGTACGCGGGCGGCGACGCGCAGGCGGACTTCGTGAAAGACTTCGTGAAGTCCTGGACCAAGGTGATGAACCTCGATCGCTACGACCTGATTCAGGAAGGCATTAAGCCCCCAGCCTCCGAAACTCACACCATCGCCGAACCAGTATCCGGCGACTGATCGATTCCACAAACCGTCCGGGCACCCAGGTCTCGACTTTGGGATCTGGGTTCGGACCACCCCTTTCCATCCCCTCCGCATCCCACCTCACAGCAATCCGAGGTGAATCGATGGACATCCTCAACACCGTTGTATCCATGGCGAAAGGCCCCGCGGCTTCTGAACACGCACAGGTTGCCGGTGGCCTGATGCATGAACTCGAAGCTCGCGGCGGCGTCGGGTCTCTCATTCAGAATTTTCAACGCAACGGCATGGGAAGCTTCGTCGAGCAATGGTCGCAGGGCAACACCCAACCTAACCCAACCGCGATCGAGAGCGGCACGGAAGGCACCGGCCTCATCGAGAGCATCGCGCAGCGCACTGGCCTCTCGCCCGGTGTGGTTCGCGGCGGCCTCGCAATCGTGGTTCCGTTACTGGTGCACCATATGGTTTCGAACAATCATGTAACAACCACTGGGGCTCCCACTGGCAATCCGCCCGAACCAACCAGCGTTCTGCAATCCGTGCTTCAGCGAATCATCTGAGCCGAGTCAGCACACGAGCGGTGACTACGGCCTCCAATATACCTTCGCACCGTTACCGGCTTGACATTCGCCAGGCCGTACTTCTTCTAGTGCGGTTACCTTCATCGCACAAACCGATTCAACGCTCGCGATGTTTGAACTCGAGGGTTGCGTAATTCATCTGCCCCTCGCTGAGCGTGTGCACTGTAAGAACATTTCGGCCCTTCTCGAGGTGAACCCGCGCAAGATCGTGCACCACATTCCAGTGGTGCCACTGCCGCCACGCGACCGGATCGGCCGCGTCGTACGTTGAGGTGACCTTCAGCGGTCGTGTTGCCGGCTTCCCATTCACGTCCAGCGAGATTGTCCCGCCTCGGTTGGACGTATACAGCAGATCGGCCGAATACTCTCCGCTGTCCGCCACATCGACCGTCAAGTTGAACCACTCTCCCGGCTCCGTCCATCCGACGTAAAGGAGTCCAGCCGGCGGCGTCACCTTGTTGAATGGGTTGTCATCGATCTTCGGATCGAGTCTGAACTTCATGTACGACGTATCCACGCCCTCGTTCATCCGGAACTCGTTCAGATAGGTTCCGTTCGGAGGATTCAAAGATCCGCTCCCGTTGTTCTTTGCGTCGACTCGTGATAGGCCACACCCTCGCCGCCCAGGTCGTAGTGGGCGCACATCACCATTCCAGGAATTCTCTGCGGCCCGCTGTTATATCTCCTGTCGTGGAATGCGGCTCCCTTGTACTGAGAGAGGAAATCCGCACCAGATTGGCCCACCATAGGCACGCCCAGAACGACCGTCGACACAAAAGCAATGCGTAAAAATCCAAAAGACGTCACAAACACCCGCTCTCTCCCGGCATTTTGCAGGACCAACGGAATCCTGGCGCAATCGCCTCGCGGTTCGATGTGCTGAGTCGGACGTGCTGGCTCACTCGAGTTCTCCCTACTGCGCTGCCGCTTCGGCAATCCCAACGACGGCGGAGAGAACCTTGATCAGCTCAAATGGAATTCCGTGCCGCTCAGCAAGAAACTGCACGGCGTTATAGGAGATGAACGCTTTGCCCTCGTCGTCCTCTGTCACCAGAATCTTCAAGGGCAGATCCAGCGCGATGCTTGGTGAAGCCAGCATCACCGGCGTTCCTGCCTTAGGACTGCCGAAGATCACCAGCTTCGTGTTTGGCATTTGCACGCCTGCCGCTGCCGCCTCACCGCTATGATCGATCAGAGCGAAGAGCTTGACACTCCGGGATTCGAGAATTCTCTTGAGCCTCTCGATCGTTTCATCCACGGAATGAGTACACGGGATTCGGATAACGCCATTGCTCACAGACATGCGGAACTCCCCGCGTACAGCTTATGCCTTGAGCGTCGAATGAGACTAGCCAACCTTGGCACAGCGTCGAGGTGATCGCCGTTGCTCTCCATCTCAAACTTGCCATTGAACTCGCGCCGCGATTCTCGCTGAGGAATAAACTGGCGGGAACAACCTGCATTCCCGCCGCAGTATCAAAGGTGCAGGGTCCTTTCATGCGTTATTAGAAGACGTGTGCCGCCATGCGCTTGGCGCGCTCGCTCCGTAAGGTTCCAATGCATTCTTTAGCCTTGGTACTTGCTATCCTTCTTCCTCCCGCTATCGCACTTCTGCTATCGCGACTCCTTCGCTCCAGGGCGGTTGGAAATTACCCGCAGCAAGGGGTTCGATTGGGTAAGCATGCCTTCTGGATCATTTTGACGGTGATCTATGCTGCAGTCTTCGCGAGCGCCTTGATCGAGCACAAGATCTAAACGTCAGCATCGTTCGCGACTGAATAAGAGCACCACGAAATCACTTGGCATCCAGGCCGTTTCGATAGGCCATCGCCTCTAGTTCAACGCGGATGGCGTCTGCAACCGGTACGACGGGCCGAGCCTCAAACGTGAATGCAGGTAGCATCGAACAGAACTTATGCACCTCCAGCGGGTCATCGCATTCCATCAGCATGTACCCTCCCCAGTCGCCGACCCGTATCACGAACGACTCGATTTTGAAATTAGCGGGCGTCTTCCACGGGCTAAAGACATCCAGAATCCGCTTCTGTGCGTTTTCGTATTCCAGCGGCGAACCCTGCGGACGTTCATTCCACGTGATCATGTACTTCATCGTCTTTCCTCCTCTTTCATTTTTTTATGACGAGACAGCCCGCCGCTCAGAGAGAGGGCTCAGCAACTGGCAACTGGGGAATCGTTGAGCAAGCATACTCCGGCCACCCATTTTGAGACAGCAAAAGTTCTAAGCTCCATTTTGAAACATCAAAAAACGCTGGTGCGACCGCACCATGATCAAAGCAACCGTGTACGTCGAAGTGATATTTCTGTGCGTCTCAGGGCTGGCTGCCCAAACCTCGGCCGCCGATACGAATAAGGTATGGTCGTCGAGAAGGCCTACTGGCATTACGTGCAGCGGACGACCTGACCTCGCCGCACAGCGAAATAATCTGGAGCCGCTGGGAGACCGGCGCTGGGGTCCGCTGGCGGTGTTACGAGCTGATCCTGTCTTTCAACGTGCGCACCTCGTGCGTGGTGCAGAGGAACCGCCCCGCCAGTTCCACTCAGTTTCAGTAATGCGCAGGAATACTTTGGGGTGAATGTCGGCCGCTTCAATGAAGAACCGTTCCTTCAGGCGTTCGAGCTCTGGCTGGGCCATGTTGCCGATCTCCTGCGTGTGCGCGCGCACCGCGTTCAGAATGGTCTCTTCAGCGCGCCTTCGATCATCCTTTGAATGAAATGGGGAAGTGCATCTCCTCCCAGATGTATGGAAATCCCGCGTGTAGTTGTACGCTGGCTGCTCGAAAATCTCTGAGTTCGAGATGGTGACTATGCGGCCCGAGCCAGCCCCGCTCCCAGCAGCCCTGCGCCGGTAGCAAGCCGAGCGGGATTGTCGAACCAGATCGAAACCAGTCCGACAATTGCGCATACGAAGATGAGGAGGCTCACGACCTGCCGCGTCCAGAACGCGACGCGCTGGCGATCGCCGCCAAAGTTGCCGCGATTGCGCACAGCACTTTATAGATCAAGTAAAGCACAACCAGGAAAATGACGGTGAACAGCAGCTTGCGGCCGTTCTCAGCTTCCACACCCAGCAGCCGAATACTTGCGATCTCTACGGTGTGGTTGTTGCCCACAAGCCGGAGCAGCGGAGCGGCCATGCGCCCTTGGATGCGACGATCTCCAACTTTGTCCGACGGGGTAATTATTTCGGCCTCTGTGCGTTGCTGGTCAATACGTCCCGCGCTTTTTTCGTTGACGCCGCGGATTCCGAATCACTTACAGCTGCGCGGATTTGCCGTTTATTTTCCGCAGTTCTTTATCCTGAGCCATGCGGGAGAACTGCGCCTTCAGTCGTGTGCTGCGACGTACGCCACGCTGATCAGCGCCGAAAAAGCTCGAGGACCCAAACTCACGAAAACAGGTAATTTGAAGTTATCTCATTTAAATACAGGAATGTAGCCAGTTAGTGATTTTACAAGGCCTTCATTTGCAGGAACTTAGCGAATTAGATGGAGGGGAGGTGACCCGGATCCGGTCGATTCTGCGCATGCGCGACTCGCGCGCGAACCAGAATTGACACACCCATCAGGTCACGCCTGAGACGAACTGGTCAACAATCCCTGTAGAGTTGAGAGAGAATTCCGATCAGGTCCTCTCTCGTTGGCTGCTCAAATCAATCCGGACAACCTCGCCCAGCTACTCCACTCTGTCTTCGGATTCCCGCAGTTCCGTGCCAATCAGGAAGCAGTCTGCCGCGCCGCCATCGCCGGCCGCGATCTCCTGCTGGTCATGCCGACTGGGGCAGGGAAGTCGCTCTGCTACCAACTGCCCGCAATCGCCCTCGGGGGTACGGCTCTCGTCATCTCACCCCTGATTGCTCTTATGGAGGACCAGTTTGCGAAGCTCGCAGCACTGGGTCTTCGTGTCGCGCGCATTCATTCCGGCCTCGATCGCGGAATGTCTCGCCAGGCCTGCGTGGACTACCTTCGTGGCAATCTCAATTTCCTCTTCATCGCGCCCGAGCGCCTTCGCGTTCCCGGTTTTCCAGAAATGCTCGCCAAGCATCCGCCTGCGCTCATCGCTATTGACGAGGCGCACTGCATCTCGCAATGGGGTCACGATTTCCGTCCCGATTACCGCATGATTGGCCAGCACTTGCCTGTTCTACGCAACGGCAACTGCGTTCCAGTCCTCGCGCTCACCGCGACCGCAACTCCGGCTGTGCAGGCTGACATTACTGCGCAACTCGGAATGACAAATCCTGCCCGATTCATACACGGTTTCCGCCGCGACAACCTCGCCATTGAAGTCGTCGAGCTTCCAATTCCCGAGCGCCCTTTCGCGATCTGTAAGCTCCTCTCGAAGAGAGCGCATCGTCCCGCAATCGTTTACGCCACCTCTCGCAAGCAGTCCGAAGCACTCGCCGAACAACTCTCGCAACTCATGCCCTCTGCCGCTTATCACGCCGGTTTAGATGGCGAGACACGTGAGCGCGTCCAGCGAGCCTTTCTTTCGGGACAACTCGAAGTAGTCGTCGCCACCATCGCCTTCGGCATGGGCATCGACAAACCTGACATTCGCACCATCATTCACGCAGGCCTTCCGGGAACGCTCGAAGGCTACTACCAGGAGATCGGCCGAGCCGGTCGCGACGGTTCGCCGAGCCGCACCTTTCTTATGCACTCCTACGCTGACCAGCGCACACACGACTTCTTCCTGAACCGCGACTATCCGCCAACCGATAACCTGCACCAGGTCTTCAGAATGCTTGATGGTGTGCCGCGCCCGATGGAGGATCTGCGCGCTGCATCGAAGCTGAGCGAAGAAGAATTCGATAAGGCCCTCGAGAAACTGGAGATTCACGGAGGAGCCCGTGTTGACTATGCAGGCAACGTTGCACTCGGAGCGACCAATTGGAAACGAACCTATTCCATCCAGGCTCAGTTCCGCGCCGAGCAGTTCGAAAAGGTGCTTCGCTTCACCGAATCCAGCCAGTGCAGAATGAGCGCTCTGGTGCGCCACTTCGGCGATGAGGAAGATGCAGCACAGGCATGCGGAAAGTGCGATATCTGCGATCCGGCCGGAGCGGTTCTACGCATGTTCCGCCGCGCCACAAGCGCCGAGCGTGCCGTTGCGGAAAGCATCTTTGACGAGTTGAGGCCAGTAGACTACAAAGCTGCTGGTACGTTGCAGAAAGCGATCGATCCCTCTGGCCGAATCAGTCGCGGCGATTTCGATGCGTTGCTCGATTCGCTGGCTCGCGCACATCTCGTCAATATCGACGATGCGGAGTATGAGAAAGACGGAGAAGTCCGACGCTACCGCAAAGTGAGCGCCATCAAAACGATTCGCTCTGTCTCTCAAATGGATTTGCTGATTGGAGATGGTATCGCTGAAGAGTTTGCGCCATTGACTGCGAATAAGGTCCCACGCAAAGTCGCGAAGCCGCCGAAGAGTTCGTCGCAACCTGCTTCAATCAGCCTTTCGGCTGCAGCCGCAACTATAGCTGTTCGCCTCAGGGAATGGCGCGCTTCCGAAGCGAAGCGTCTGCGCGTTCCGCCGTATTGCGTGCTGCACGATCGCACGCTCACAGCGGTTGCGCTGTCGTGTCCTTCGAATCCGCGCGAGCTTCTCGCGATCGACGGCATTGGCCCCGCAAAGGTGGAAAAATTTGGCTCCGCAATCATCGAACTCTGCGGAGCCAAACCTCAGCAGTTGTGAGCTGAATTAGGCCACACGCTCGATCGTCACCGACTCCAGAACGACAGGCTTCGCCGGCTTGTCTTGCGCGCCGCGAGGGACCTTGGAAATCTTGTCAGCGATATCCTGCCCTTCGACAACTTCGCCGAAGATGGTGTGATTGCCGGTGAGCCACGGCGTCGCCGCAACAGTGATGAAGAATTGGCAGCCGTTGGTGTTCGGACCGGAGTTGGCCATTGCCAGTTTGCCCGGCTTGTCGAAGCGGTGCGGAGATCCTTTCGTCTCATCCTGGAAGCGATAGCCAGGTCCGCCCATTCCGGTCCCCGTCGGATCGCCGCCCTGGATCATAAAGTCGGGAATGACGCGGTGGAAGATTGTGCCGTCAAACAACTTGTTCGATGACTTCTCGCGTGTGCCTGGATGCGTCCATTCCTTCGCGCCCTCGGCTAATTCAATGAAGTTCTTGGTCGTGATGGGTGCGTCGGACTCGAAGAGCCGCACAACGATTTTGCCTTCGCTCGTGTTGAAGTTGGCGTAAGTTCCAGGTGCGAGTGCCATGAAAACTCCTGTCTGTTGGTGGGAAATGTAGCGTGCCCCGCTCTAATTGAGGCCAGGTTTCTTTGATTATTGTTGAGGCGTAGGAGATGGTTGCGTCGTAGTCGCGGGTGCGGGCGGCGCTTGCTGACCTTCCGGCACAATTGTCACCTTCTGCAACACTACGGGCGTAACCGGCTTATCGTCTGGATCGCGCTCCACGCGGGCGATAGCCTTCACCAAACCGATACTCGGTTCATCGCACTGCCCGAAGATTGTGTGGTGCTGATTCAGGTGTTCGGTCGGAACTTCGGTGATAAAAAACTGGCTCCCGTTGCTGTTGGGACCGGAATTCGCCATCGCGAGTCGACCGGGAACATCGAAATTCAGACCCGGATTGAACTCATCTTCGAACGAAAAGCCCGGATCGCCCATTCCGGTTCCCGTTGGATCACCACCCTGAATCATGAACTCAGGGATGACGCGATGGAAGATGGTTCCGTCGTAGAGCGGTTTGTTGTGCATCTTTTCGTGCGTCTTGGGATCGGTCCAATCTTTCGTGCCCTGCGCGAGCGCGATGAAGTTGGCCACCGTTTTTGGCGCCTCCTTCTGGAAGAACTGGCACGTGATGCGGCCCATCGAGGTGTCCATCACAACTGTGGGTCCGTTCGGATGCACCTGCGCAGCTGGGGTGGCTTGTGGCGCATCGGGGAGCGGTTCTTCTGCCGGTTTGGAGGCTTCCTGCGCGAATGCCACTGCTGAAAAAGCGGCGAACGCAACTGGCGCAATCAAGTAGTGCTTAATTTTCATGCCGATTCTGAGGTTAAATCATGCGACTGCTGGCTTGCCAGCGGGTGCAATCGACCATGTATGTTAGTCGCATGGTCATTATGAATCTTTTCCCCTTGCGTAGGGCATTGGTTGCCTGCGTGTTTTGCTGCCTTGTATGCGTTCCGGTTTGTAGCCTTGCACAATCTGACAAGAATCCTCCAGCGGCAGATAAAGCAAAGCCTGCCGATAAAGGCACGCCCGAAAAGTCCGCGTTTCCTCCTTTGCCAGCGGAAGCGCACATTCAGCAGACCATACAGCTCGATGGAAAGATCCTGAAATACACCGTCACAGTTGGCGCGCTTCCTGTGCGCGACGGAGAAGGGAAAGTTGCCGGCGAAGTCGTTGTGACTGCCTACACGATGGAGGGTCAGAACCGTCCGGTGACATTCGCCTTCAACGGCGGTCCGGGCGCATCGTCTGTTTATCTGAACCTGGGCGCAATTGGCCCCAAGCACCTCGATGCAGGCAACGAGGGAGATAGCCCTTCGGACCCGACCAATCTGGTGGACAATCCAGGAACGTGGCTAGACTTCACCGATCTTGTGTTCATCGATCCTGTTGGTACGGGTTTCAGCCGTTCGCTGGTCCCCGAGGCAGAAACGAAAAAACTGTTCTACAGCACTCAACCTGACATTGAATATCTTTCGCGAATTGTCTATGACTGGCTCGTCAAGAACGATCGGCTCAGTTCGCGCAAGTATCTCGTTGGAGAAAGCTATGGAGGCTTCCGCGGACCGCGCATCACGCATTACCTACAATCGCAGCTTGGCGTTGCGTTGAATGGCGTGGTCCTGGTTTCACCGTATCTCAATCCCACGATCGAGAATAATGGCGACCTGTCGCCGCTCCCCTGGATGATGACGCTGCCTTCGATCACTGCTGCACATCTGGAGCGTGAGAAGAAGCTGAGCCCTCAAGCGATGGCAGATGTAATCGCATACACGCAAGGCGAATATGCGACGACTCTGCTGAAAGGCCGCTCAGATGAAGCAGCTACGCAGAAGATGATCGCCAGAGTCACGGAAATGACTGGCCTGGATCCCTCTTTCGTGAAGTTCTCCGGCGGTCGCATCGAAACCGGCGCGTATCTGCGCGAAGTTCATCGCGAAGAAGGCAAGCTGGGATCGGTTTACGATTCCAATGTGACCTCGTTCGATCCGTTTCCGTTCGCGCCGGAACAGCGTGCGCAGGATCCCATTCTCGCCAGCATTGTTGCTCCGCTCACTACCGCAATGGTGGACTTCGTGACCCGAACTGTTGGTTGGAAAATTGATGCGCGGTACAACGCGTTGTCGTACGACGTGAATCGTCAATGGGATCGCGATGCCGAACTGCGACAGGGCTCGGTGCCAGATCTGCGTGAGGCTGTTGCAGCGGACCCGAAGCTGCGCGTCATGATTGTTCACGGCTGGAACGATCTGTCCTGTCCGTTTATGGGCTCGGTCCTCACGGTGGACCAGATACCGGTGATGGGCGATCCTACGCGTGTGTCGGTGCACGAATTTCCCGGCGGTCACATGTTCTACACACGCAACGACAGCCGCATCGCACTCCGTAAGGATGTAATGGAGATGTTCGCAAAACATTGAAAAAGGGAACCGGGAGTAGGGAGTAGAAAGCGATGAGTCGAGGTCATTGGCTTGTGCTCTTTACTTCCGAATCTCTAATCGGCAGTTCTGTTGCGGTTCGTCACACATCCTTTGATTTTCTATCCCTAGATGGACTATATATAGACACGTGAAGAGACCGGAACTCCTTCCTGGCACTCTGGACATGCTGATTCTCAAGACGCTTACCCGCGCACCTTTGCACGGCTACGGCATCGCGCAATCCATCAAGCACATTTCCGACGACGTCCTCACGGTCGAAGAGGGCTCACTTTATCCGGCGCTGCAACGGCTACTTCTTCAAGGCTGGGTGAAGGCCGAGTGGAAGATGACGGAAACCAATCGGCGTGCACGCTTCTACACGCTGACCGTTGCGGGACGCAAGCAGCTTGGACTTGAAGTCACGCAATTCGAGCAAATGATTACGGCGATTGGACGCGTGCTGAGTGAAGCGTAAGCTTCTCAGAGTTTCGAGTCCGCACTAAACCAATGGAGGGCACATGAACCCGCTCGAGCGAATCGCGAGAAAATTCGGCATGCTGTTTCGTCGTGACCGGTTTCGCTCGGATCTCGACGAGGAAATGGCATTTCACCGCGAGCAGGTCGAAAGAGAGTTAATCGCGGATGGCATGACCCCTGCATCTGCCCACGCCGTTGCGGGGAAGCAGTTCGGGAATTCCGCGCATCTTCGCGAGGAGAGCCATCAGGTGATTGCGTTTTCATGGGAAAGCATTGTTCAGGACCTGCGGTTTGCGTCGCGCCAGTGCCGCCAGAATCCCGGTTTCGCGCTGACCGCCATCTTCATCCTTGCGATTGGAATGGGAGTGAGCGTAGCGATTTTTGCTTTTGTCGACGCTGCGGTGATTCAGCCTTTGCCATATGCGGAACCGAATCGGCTTATGGATGTTGCCGAAAGTGGCGAGATGCTTCATCGCTCCAATCTTTCTCGTGCGGATTACGAGGACTGGAAGCGCTTGAACCATTCCTTCAGCTCTCTGGACGTTTACGGCGGGTCGGGATATCTGCTTCGCACTCCGTCTGGCTCTGAGCCGGTTCCCGCAGCGCGTGTCAGCGATGGTTTCTTCCGCACTCTGGGCGTGCAACCCATGCTTGGACGCGTTTTTCATCCCGGCGACGACCGTCCGGGCGGTGCGAAGATCGCGATGCTGACTTACGGCACATGGAGAAAAAGATTCGGGTCGCGAGGCAATGTGGTTGGCCAGTCCGCCACATTGGACGGTTCAGCGTACACGATCGTTGGCGTCCTGCCGCGAAATTTTGAATTTGCGCCTCGCACTAACGCTGAATTCTTTGTTCCTCTGCTTGACAAGAACCAATGCGAGCAGAGGCGGAGTTGTCATAACCTCTTTGGCATCGGGCGCCTTCGTGATGGAGTAACGGCGAAAGCTGCGCTCGACGAGATGAAAGCCATCGCGGCGCAGCTCGAGATACAGTATCCCGGCTCAAACAAAGGCCAGGGCGCAGTGGTCGAGCCTCTCTCGGAGATCATCGTCGGACCGATGAAGCCCATCATGCTCACTCTGCTGGCTGCATCTGGCCTGTTGTTACTTATTGCGTCGGTTAACGTGGCAAGTTTGTTTCTCGTTCGCTCCGAGTCTCGGCGGCGCGAGATTGCAGTCCGCGGTGCGCTTGGCGCTACGCCCGCACGCATCTCCAGACAGTTTGTTACGGAAGCTTTTCTGCTAGGTCTGCTTGGATGCGCAGCAGGCATCCTCGTAGCAAACGGGGCGATGAAGGGACTGACGAGCCTAATTCCGAAGACGATGGCGCAGAATCTGACGTTCCTCTGGCGTGTGGGATTTCATTGGCACGAGGCTGTTTACAGTGTCTGCATTGCGCTTCTTGCAATAGGTCTGCTGGCTTTGACTCCGATTCTCCGCCTCTCATTTCTCGACGTTCGTGATGCTCTTAGTGATGGCAATCGCTCCGTTGCAGGTCGATTCTGGCGCCGCATGGGAGCCAACCTCGTGGTTATTGAATTATCGCTCGCCGTCATTCTTCTAGTCGGCGCGGGATTGCTGAGTAAGAGCTTCTTCCGGTTGCTGCATGTCGATGTGGGTTTTGATCCGACGCACCTCGCTACGGTGCAAGTGGTCGCGCCTCCGACTGCTTACTCGAAGTCTGAACAACAGGTTGCTCTGTTTCGCGAACTCGATCGGCGGCTCTCCTCTTTGCCTGGAGTAGAGTCCGTGGGGATTTCAACCGATCTGCCCATTCAGTGCAACTGCAATACGGATTGGATCCGTATTGTCGGGAAGCCGTTCCATGGCGAACACAACGAGGTGAATGAGCGCGATGTCAGTCCGGGCTATCTTTCGACTCTGAAAGCGCAGCTCATCCGCGGGCGATTCTTTACAGCGGACGACGTAGCCTCGAAGAGCAACAAGGTCATCATCAACCAGAAACTGGCGGAGAAATATTTCCCCGGGGAAGACCCAATCGGGAAGACGATTGCGAACGGCGGTCTTGATCCGAAGTCGATGCGGGAGATCATCGGAGTTGTTGGCAACGTGCGTGAGGGCGGCCTTGATGATGAGCTTTGGCCGACTGAGTATGAGGCCTTGTATCAGAGTCCAGGGAACTATGTTGCCGTTGCAGTTCGGACCACAGGAGATGAGAAGGCGATTCTGCCTTCGCTGATCAAAGCGGTTCACGAGGTCGATCCCACTCTGGGAACGTACGGCGAACTCACAATGGGAGAGCAGATGAACACGACGGCGTCGGCGTTGATTCATCGCACTGCGATGTGGCTCGTGGATGGGTTTGCACTGATAGCTCTGGTGCTTGCGGTCGTGGGACTTTATGGGGTGATTGCATATTCGGTCGGCCAGCGAACTCGGGAAATCGGCGTGCGGATGGCTCTGGGAGCGCAGCGCAGTTCGGTCTACGGCATGGTGATGCAGCAGGCGGGTTGGTTGACGGCAGCGGGCATTGGCATTGGTGTGGCTTGTGCAGTCGGGGCAGCGATGCTGGGCGGCAAATTACTTTTTGGAGTGGCTGCGTGGGATTTCCCTACTTTGGCAATTGTTGCAGTGGTGCTCGCAGCCGCCTCTCTTGGGGCCAGCTTTTTGCCGGCCCATCGAGCGGCATCCGTAAATCCGATCGACGCTTTAAGAACGGAGTAAGCCTGATAACCCCCTCCCCCAGGGGTGCTGCCGTTTAGAATCAGCAGCTTACCGGAAGCTGTCGATGTAATCCGCTGATTCGATTGCACTTAAGATGCAAATACAAGGTTTTAAAGGACTTAGGATTTCGTCCCTGTTCCAGTTTGCTGGAAAGGGTGATCACGTTTAGCAGGATCGCTTGTCGGACGGTCCGATGTTCAGCAGATTCGGTTCGCGAGTGAGGACTTCATACCGCCGCGAACCGGGGCGCACTACATCCAGTTTTGCACGAAAACCCGAAATATCCTGCAAGGTTATGCGTAGTGTTCCAAACGACGGATGGGCCTTGTGTACGCGCCAGGAAGGCGTCTGAGCGCGAGATACGCATCAACCGCTTGTCCCGGCTGTCCAGAGAACATGGAGAATCAATCGCCGTGTGCTGGACATGATTTTGCCTAAGCCGAGCGTGTGCGTGAATATCGGAGAGCCAAGCCTAGCAGCCTTTTTTGCAGCGTTCCATGATGGCTTTGTGGAGGCGGTCGCGGAGGGTGGGGGGCATCTCGTAGATTTCGTGGGAGCGGTAGATTTCGATGGTCTTGCGGGTGGTGTTGAGAGTGACTTCGCAGTGCTCGCAGCCGCGGAGGTGTTCCTGGAGGTCGGCGCGCATCTCTCTCGTCACGGTGTTATCGATCATGTCGTCGAGCATGGCCAGAAACTCAGTGCACGTCACTTTTCACTCCCTTTTCCCTGGGAACCTTCTTCCGCTTGAAGTAGCGGGCGAGGCGTTCGCGCAACTGTAACCGGGCGCGGAGCAGGCGCGATTTCACGGCCGGCACGCTCAAGCCGAGCGATTCCGCCGTTTCCTCGGTGGACAAGCCGTCCACATCGCGCAGTACAAACACTACCCGGAATCCCGGTGGCAGTCCCTGGATGGTTTTGCGAAGAATATCGGCCAGCTCGGCCTGGGTGTAATTCTGCTCCGGGTCGGGAGCCCAGTCGGCGAGGTCGCGGGGAACGCTGCCCTCGTCCGTCTCGATGTCCTCGTCGATGGAGACCATCTTGCCTGTACGCCGCTTGCGCAGGCGCATGAGGCTCTCGTTTACTGCGATCCGGACCAGCCATGTGTAGAACTTTGAATTCCCTTGAAATTGATCGAGCTTCTCGTACGCCTTGAGGAACGCGTCCTGCATTACGTCTTCAGCGTCTTCGCGGTTTTGCGTAATGTGCTGCGCGATCCGGAAGATCTGGCGATCGTATTTGCGGACGAGCTCATCGTACGCCGAGATGTCCCCGTTTTTGACCCTTTCTACAAGGGCTACATCGGGGTGAGGCTCGTTTTCGTTCGCTATGGATTGGATGGTCGCCATGGGGATTGGTCGCGGGAATTCTGCGGGGTACCAGAAACGCCCCCACACGTCTAAGTGTAATAGAGAGACTTCAGGGGTCCAATAAGGATTTCGGGGGACGGGGTGCGGCGCCGGAATTGCTCGATACGTTACGGTAGTGATTCTCTGATGTTCGCTGGAGCCGAATCCGTCATACATTGAAACTATGCATCCAGCTCTTTCCCTTGTTTCTAAGCATGCGCCAGCGCGAGTTCTTGCGGCGGTGCTTTGCGCCCTGATGGCAGCAACTCCGGTGGAGGGGAAGCGCTCCGACGCGCCGAACACTAAGTCGACGAACGCAACCGGGGCGACGGCCAGCCAGAAGAAGAAGGCCGAGCCAGTTAGACAACGGAAGTCGACCAAAAAGGGAGTCTCTTCGAAGACGTCGAAGGCGCGCCGGTCGGCGACCCGGACCAGAGGTAAGAAGAAATATGTGAGTCCGGCTGAGCGCCGGCGTCGAATCGCAAGCGCACGGAAGATCAAGCGCGCGTTTGTTGCTTCCTCCCAACTTCGGCCGATGGCCCAGCAATTGGCGACACTGCGGACGCCAGCGGCCTACAACGGCGTGACGAATTATGCTCGTTCGCATAGCGGCGAGGCGTCGGCAGCCGCTTATCTGGCATTGGGCCACGCGTACATGCTGGATAAGCGCTATGCAGATGCTGTGAGCAGTTTGCAACAGGCGAAACGTGCCGGCGATTCGCTGGAAGACTATGACGATTTTCTGGCCGCGAAGGCGTATCACGAGTCGGACCAGGAGGCACAGGCAGAGGCGCTGTTAAAGGGGTTCAGAGCGAGGTATCCGGACAGCATCTTTGTGGATGAGGTTCCGGAACTGGAAGCTAATGTGCTGCTGGATCTGCACGATGCGGCGGGAGCGAAGCGGGTGCTGGATGCGGCGGCGAGCGATCCGGCTGCGGGAAGAGCTGGATATCAGCTTGCGGCTGGACTTGTGGCGCAGGCGCTGAACCAGAACGACGAGGCTCTGCGCATCTATAAGGCTCTGCTGCTGGGGTTCCCGTTGAGCACGGAGGCTTCAATCGCGAGGGCCAAGCTGACTAACCTTGGGGCGGAGGATTCGCTGACCAGTGATGAGCTGCGCAGCCTGGGAGACGCCTACTACAGAGCCGGACGATATGAGGACGCGGGCGATCAGTATCGTGTGTTGGCACAGAAGCCGAACGTGGATGAGAAGACTCGGAACGGCTTTGCGGTTGCAGCGGCAAATTGCGATCTGAAGCTAAAGCGCCTTACGGAGAGCCAGGCCCAGGCGCTGCCCGACACGCCGGACGAGAACGGAGCGCGAAGGGCTTACCTGCTGATGGAGCTTGCGCGAAATCGAAATGACCTGGATGCGCAGACGCAGATTGTGATGCGGATGGAGACGGACTTTCCGCAGAGCCAGTGGCTGGCTGAAGCGCTTTTCTCAAGCGGGAACATGTACCTGCTGAGGAAAGAATATGCGAAGGCTGCGGAGTACTACGCTTATCTTGGCGATCACTTCCCGACGAACAAGAATGGGTCGGCGGCGCACTGGCGTGCAGGATGGCTGAACTACCGGTTGGGCAACTATAAGGAAGCGGCGCGTATTTTCGAAGAGCAGATGCAAAAATTTCCGGGCACTCCGGAGACGGCGTCAGCGCTCTACTGGCGCGGACGTCTGTACGAAACACAGGATCATGACACCCGGAAAGCGGCCGCGAATTACCGCACTATCGTTCGTGTGTACCAGCATTTTTTCTATGCCCAGATGGCGCGCCAGAGGCTTGCGGCGCTGGGCAGCCACGGCACGGAAACGGTAGCTGCTGAGGAACTGGATCAAATCAAAACTCCTGAACTGCCGAACCTGTCAGAGAGTTTTCCGGAAGACAGCCCGCATCTGGCCAAGGCGAAGCTGCTGGCGAACGCAGGACTGAATGAATATCTGGCGCGCGAGATTGCGGCTGATCCGGATTCGGGTTCGTGGAGCGCGCTGGCAGAGGCGCAGATCTACGCATCGTATGGCGAGGCATATCGCGCATTGCGGGCGCTGAAGCGTGCACTTCCTGGTGCGGCAAGCGCATCGATCGAGTCGATTCCGCTGCCTTACTGGCGGATTCTTTTCCCGGAGCCTTATTGGACGATCATCAAAGCTGAGGCGGCGAAAAATAATGTCGATCCGTATCTGGTGGCGTCGCTGATTCGGCAAGAGTCGGAGTTTAATCCTTCGGTCATTTCGTATGCGAATGCGTGGGGACTGATGCAAATGCTGCCGAGCGTTGGAAGATCGCTCGCGAAGCAGGAGGGGATGAAGAATTTTCAGACATTCCAACTGCTAGACCCAGAAACGAATATTCGTCTGGGCACGCGGTATTTGAAACAGACGCTCGACAAGTTCGGGGGCGTTCCGGAGTATGCGCTGGCGGCATACAACGCCGGAGACAGCAGGGTGCTGGACTGGCAGGCAGCGGGGCCGTACGGCGGGATGGACGAATTTGTGGAGTCAATTCCGTTTACGCAGACACGCGAGTATGTGCAGGCGATTCTGCGAAACGTCGAGATATATCGAGAGATTGACGCCAGTTCTGACGCTCCAAATAAAACGGCGAAGGAGTCGAGCGGGAATTGAGGCGTTGAGCAGGGAATCCGACTTGCTACTACGAGGTTACTTATTCCACGTTGACGCAATGGTTGCATCCCATGACACTGGGGGCAATCCGGGAGAGGGAAACTTCTTCGGACGCAATCATCGGAATATCGCAGCCTGCTGTTGGAAGGACGAGGCCCCGTATCAGATTGGGGTAGCCAGGACGGACCGGTACCAAACGGAACTTGCTTTGTCACGTCAGACTCTCGGAGGGCAGGATGTCCAGCGACTTGCAATTCCTGAATGAATGGATTCCCGACAAGATGGACCCTGGAACCGTTTTCCTGCTTGAAAACCAGGCGAAGCTGGGGCATGCGCAGAATCCATTCGTAGCCGTGATGTCGTGCCCGCAGTGCGGAACCATGGGGTTGATTACGCGCCGGCAGCTTTGTGAGCGGGAGGCGATGATCTGCGGGGGCGACGCTTGCTCGGCGGAGTATCGGCTGGACGGCGAGAATATTCTTTACCGGCATCCTCAGTAGCGCGGACCCAGCGCAGCCAATTTCCGTTGTCTTTCCGGGCTGAGGCCCTGGCGGAATGATTCCGTGTCTGTCGATTTAAGATTGAGTTGATCGCATCCATCAGCCCGGATGGCGAAATTGGCAGACGCAGCGGACTTAAAATCCGCAGGCCGCAAGGCCGTGGGGGTTCAAGTCCCCCTCCGGGCACCACGACAACTCACCTGGTTCGTACCCTGCAATTGGACACCCCCTCCCCCCCATAC
>Ga0157370_10001760_pt1 | contig 26710 bp, 18 predicted proteins | sample C35metaG_FD_113463 | JGI IMG/M metagenome (GOLD analysis project Ga0157370, IMG submission 113463) | Corn rhizosphere microbial communities from Kellogg Biological Station, Michigan, USA - C3-5 metaG | ecosystem: Host-associated > Plants > Roots > Rhizosphere > Soil | place: USA: Michigan...
AACCGCCCTGAGTGGATGATCCTTAAAGTTATACCTGTTATCCCGCCGGAGCTTCGCCCATTGGTGCCGCTTGATGGTGGACGTTTTGCAACATCAGATTTAAATGACCTTTACCGTAGGGTAATTATCCGTAACAACCGTCTTAAAAGGTTAATGGAAATTAAAGCACCTGAGGTAATCCTTCGTAACGAAAAACGTATGCTACAGGAATCTGTAGATTCATTATTCGATAATACAAGGAAAGCATCTGCTGTTAAAACAGAATCTAACAGACCACTTAAATCTCTTTCTGATTCATTAAAAGGTAAACAAGGACGTTTCCGTCAAAACCTTCTTGGTAAACGTGTTGACTATTCTGCACGTTCGGTAATTGTTGTTGGACCTGAAATGAAACTTTTTGAGTGCGGTCTTCCTAAAGATATGGCTGCTGAGCTTTACAAACCGTTTGTTATCAGGAAACTGATTGAACGTGGAATTGTAAAAACAGTTAAGTCTGCTAAAAAGATAATAGATAAAAAAGAACCTGTAGTTTGGGATATCCTTGAAAATGTAATCAAAGGTCACCCGGTACTATTAAACAGGGCTCCTACTCTTCACAGACTAGGTATACAGGCATTCCAGCCAAAACTTATTGAAGGAAAAGCTATTCAGCTTCACCCGTTAGTATGTACGGCATTTAATGCGGATTTTGATGGTGACCAGATGGCGGTTCACCTTCCGTTAGGACCGGAGGCTATCCTTGAAGCACAGTTATTAATGCTTGCTTCTCACAATATCCTTAACCCTGCAAACGGTGCGCCTATCACGGTACCTTCTCAAGACATGGTACTTGGTCTGTACTACATGACCAAGGAACGTCTTTCTACTCCGGAAAAGAAAATATTAGGTGAAGGCCTTACTTTCTATTCTGCTGAAGAAGTACACATCGCATTAAACGAAGGAAAACTTGAGCTTAATGCACGTGTTAGAATTCGTGCTAAAGATTTCAATGAAAATGGAGAACTTGTTTACAAGATCATCCAGACAACAGCTGGTAGGGTATTATTCAACGAGGTTGTGCCGGAAGCGGCAGGTTACATCAATGAAATCCTTACTAAAAAGTCGCTTAGGGATATTATCGGTGCTATTTTAAGTGTTACTGATGTACCTACGACTGCTGCTTTCCTTGACAATATGAAAGACATGGGTTATAAATTCGCATTTAGAGGCGGTCTTTCATTCAGTTTAGGTGATATTATTATCCCTGCAAGAAAACAGGAACTTATTGATGATGCTAACACTCAGGTAGATGCTATCTCTGTTAGCTACAACATGGGGCTTATTACAAATAATGAGCGTTACAACCAGGTAATTGACGTATGGACATCTACAAATGCAACGCTTACAGAACTTGCTATGAAAAACATTAGAGAGGATCAGCAAGGATTCAACTCGGTGTATATGATGCTTGACTCTGGAGCGAGGGGTTCTAAAGAACAGATCCGTCAGCTTACAGGTATGCGTGGTCTTATGGCTAAGCCTAAGAAATCTACTGCCGGAGGTGGTGAGATTATCGAAAACCCGATCCTTTCTAACTTTAAGGAAGGGCTATCGATCCTTGAGTACTTTATCTCTACTCACGGTGCACGTAAAGGTCTTGCAGATACGGCTCTTAAAACGGCGGATGCTGGTTACCTTACAAGGAGGCTGCACGACGTTTCTCAGGACGTAATCGTAAACTCTGTGGACTGTGGTACATTAAGAGGTATCGAAGTTTCTGCACTTAAGAAAAACGAAGAGATCGTTGAATCTCTTGGTGAACGTATCTTAGGTCGTGTTGCACTTCAGGATGTTATCAACCCACTTACAAGCGAAGTACTTGTTCACGCAGGTGTACAAATTACTGAAGCTGAAGTGAAAGCTATCAACGCAGCGCCAATTGAGAGAGTAGAAGTACGTTCTCCGTTGACTTGTGAAGCTACTAAAGGTATCTGTGCTAAATGTTACGGTCGTAACCTTGCTACAGGTAAGATGACACAAAGAGGTGAGGCTGTAGGTGTAATTGCTGCACAGTCTATTGGTGAGCCTGGTACTCAGCTTACACTTCGTACATTCCACGTTGGTGGTGTTGCGGGTGGTATTTCTGAAGAATCAAGCATCGTTACTAAATTTAAAGGTAGACTTGAGATCGAAGATCTTAAGACTGTTAAAGGTGAAGACCTTGATGGTAACGAAACTGATATTGTTGTTTCACGTTCTACTGAGCTAAAATTAGTTGACGAGAATACAGGTATTCTATTAAATACACATAATATTCCTTACGGTTCAAGCATCTACGTTAAAGACGGAGAAGTGGTAGACAAAGGAACTGTAATATGTAAATGGGACCCTTATAATGGGGTTATCATCTCTGAGTTTACGGGTAAAATTGCTTATGAAGATATCGAACAGGGACAATCGTTCATGGTTGAGATCGATGAGCAGACCGGATTCCAGGAGAAAGTTATCTCTGAGGCAAGGAATAAGAAATTAATCCCTACCTTATTGATATATGGTAAAGACAATGAGCTTATCCGTTCTTACAACTTACCGGTGGGTGCCCACCTTATGGTAGACAATGGTGAGAAAATTAAGGCTGGTAAGATTCTTGTTAAAATACCAAGACGTTCATCTAAAACGGGCGATATCACCGGAGGTCTTCCAAGGATTACTGAGCTTCTTGAAGCACGTAACCCTTCTAACCCTGCTGTGGTTTCTGAAATTGATGGAGTTGTTTCTTTCGGTAAGATTAAAAGGGGTAACCGTGAGATCGTTATTGAATCTAAATTTGGTGAAATTAAAAAGTATCTTGTGAAACTTTCTAATCAGATCCTTGTTCAGGAGAATGACTACGTTAAAGCAGGTCTTCCGTTATCAGACGGTGCTATTACTCCTGAAGATATCCTTAGGATACAAGGCCCATCTGCGGTACAGCAGTACTTAGTGAACGAGATTCAGGAAGTATATCGTCTTCAGGGTGTAAAAATCAATGATAAACACTTTGAGGTTGTAATCCGCCAGATGATGCGTAAAGTTAGAGTTCAGGATCCGGGGGATACTTTATTCCTTGAAGACCAGCTAATACATACGTCTGACTTTATCGTGGAGAACGACAAACTATACGGAATGAAAGTTGTTGAAGACGCAGGTGACTCTGAAAGCCTTAAAGCAGGTCAGATTATCACTCCGCGTGAGCTAAGGGATGAGAATTCATTACTTAAGCGTAACGACCAGAATCTTGTATCTGCAAGAGACGTAGTTCCTGCAACAGCTACACCGGTACTTCAGGGTATCACAAGAGCTTCGCTTCAAACTAAATCGTTTATTTCTGCGGCATCGTTCCAGGAAACTACGAAAGTACTTAACGAAGCAGCAGTAGCTGGTAAAGTTGACGGACTTGAAGGACTTAAAGAGAATGTAATCGTTGGTCACAGAATACCTGCTGGTACAGGTATGAGAGATTATGATAACACTATCGTAGGTTCTAAAGAAGAATACAATGAGCTATTAACTCCTAAGGAGGAATATAACTACTAATACAATGAGCGATCAAAAACAGCAACCGGGACAAATAAACATAGAACTGGATGAAAAAACAGCAGAGGGAACTTATAGTAACCTTGCTATCATTAACCATTCGGCTTCAGAGTTTGTTGTAGATTTCGTGAGCATTATGCCGGGTACGCCTAAGGCAAAAGTTAAATCCCGAATTGTATTAACGCCTCAGCACGCCAAAAGGCTGCTTAAGGCATTAGGGGAGAACATCCACCGCTTTGAAAGTGCCCACGGGCAGATAAGCGATACGGAACAACCCGCTATTCCTTTGAGTTTTGGTCCTGCGGGACAAGCTTAATATAAATACAAAACCCTTTCAGAAATGAAAGGGTTTTTTTATTGATAAAATCTGCACTCAATCTACTATATCATGTTCTGAGTTCCAAATTTCCCTTTCAAATTTAAGCCACAATTGTTCAGAATTCCCTGAAAGGCTATCTACAATAAACCGTTTATTATTTTTCATGTTAAAATAAGTAATTGTCGCGGTTTTTCCATCATTTTCATCGGGGCAAAAAAAGATACCAAAATCAAGAATCAAGTCATTACCCGAAATCCTATATTTCATTTTTGTTTGGCAGTGTACAACTCCTGCAAACCATGATGAGCGAACGAATTTACCTTCTTTGTCATAAGATATATTCGTAAGGTCGTATGACTTGTTATGCTTAAACATTCCTGATGTTTTATCGTAAATAAAAACGATATCTTCGGTATTACCTGCAGCTCCGCTGATGCTTGATATAATGATATCATTTAAGTTATCTCCATTGATATCTTCACAGGTGGCAAAGCTGAACAAAAAGTTGTATCTTATGGTAGATGACTTCACCCATTTATCCTTATCATTCTGTTCGTTGAGTGCTAATGATTTATCTGAAACTACATATACTCCAAAATTCTTATTGTTGGTTCTGCCAATAAATAATGTTGCATCAGATACGTCATCTATTAGCAGAGTGTCCTTGCCTCCTCCAAATTTTTTAAGGCTGTCTAAAATCGAAAACTTTTGAGAAATAGTTGTCGTATCTAAGGTTGTTTCTTTTTGTGAAGTAGTGATATTAATATCTTTTCCAGTGGATAAGTATATAAATGTTGTAATGAGGAAAATATATAAGGAAGTTATTTTCATAATTGATTATTGAAGGTAGCAATTTTACGAAATAAATGGTTGATAAAACAGTTTTCCCCATCCACAATATTTCATTAACTTTGAAGCTACTCAATAAATCCTTATCGCTTACTATGTCCAGTATCATTCAATTACTTCCTGACCACGTTGCCAACCAGATAGCTGCCGGAGAGGTGGTGCAAAGGCCGGCTTCCATCGTTAAGGAATTGCTTGAAAATGCTGTTGATGCCGGTGCAACAGAGATAAAGCTTGTCGTTAAGGATGCAGGAAAAACCCTTGTTCAGGTTATAGACAACGGCAAAGGGATGAGCGTTACCGATTCGCGTTTGTGTTTTGAGCGCCATGCAACCTCAAAAATTCGCCATGCTGAGGATTTGTTCTCATTGCATACTAAAGGCTTTAGGGGAGAGGCACTGGCTTCTATTGCGGCAATTGCCCATGTGGAGCTGAAAACAAAACAGGATCAGGACGAACTGGGTACGCATATTATTATCGAGGGGAGTAAATTTATCTCTCAGGATGTTGCCGTACTTCCTCGTGGTACTTCATTTTCGATTAAAAATCTATTTTTTAATATCCCTGCAAGGCGAAACTTCCTTAAGAGTGATACAGTTGAATTCCGTCATATCGTTGATGAGTTTGAACGCGTTGCCTTGGCGCATGCCAACATAGGTTTTATACTTTACCACAACGGTAGCGAGATGTTTAACCTGCCGGGCTCTAACAAGCGCCAGCGTATTGTAAATGTATTTGGAGCACGTACAAATGAAAAACTTGTCCCAATAGAAGAAACTACTGAAATTGTAGAAATAAAAGGATTTGTGTGCAAGCCTGAATTTGCCAAGAAGAACAGGGGAGAGCAGTTCTTTTTTGTAAATGATCGTTTTATTAAAAGTGGCTACTTGCACCACGCAGTTATGGCTGCTTATGAAGGTTTGCTCAAAGATGGCTGCCAGCCGGGTTATTTTTTATACCTGACTGTACCGCCAAATACAATAGATATTAATATCCATCCTACAAAGACCGAAATTAAGTTCGACGATGAGCACGCGCTCTATGCCATACTTCGTTCGGCAATAAAGCATAGTTTAGGACAATTTAATGTGGCTCCGGTTCTTGATTTTGACCGTGATGCCAACCTTGACACGCCTTATAACTACGAAAATAAAGAGGCTGTAATGCCTACGGTTCAGGTAGACAGGACTTACAACCCTTTTGCTGAAGAAAAACCTGTAAGAAGCGGTTCAGGTTCTTCAGGAAACTTTTCATCATCTCCGTCATTTAGAAAAGACAAAGCTCCTGTATGGGAGAGTCTTTATACCGGCCTTACCGAAGCTGCCCAGGATATTGAAACCGTTACCGAAGTACATTTTGAATCGGAGGAAGTTACCGGGTCACTCTTCAATGATAATGAAGTGGAGCAGGCAGTACAAAAAACCTACCAAATCCATAAAAAATATATTGTTAGCCCTATTAAGTCGGGTCTTGTTATTATCGATCAAAAAAGGGCTCACCAGCGTATATTATACGAACAGTTCCTCACTAATATCACGGTGCATCACGCTGCAAGCCAACAACTACTGTTTCCATCAACGCTGTATTTTAATAAAACCGAACTGGATCTTGTAGAAGAAATGAAAGGCGCTCTTGAAAATACTGGCTTTGTTTTTGCAGAGTTCAATGAGGACCATGTTGTGGTTTCGGGATTGCCTGTGAATGTTGCTGAAAGTGAGGTTTCTATACTGTTGGAAGAACTTATTAATGACCTGCAACAGGAGGTTCCTGACAGCAGTTTCAGCCAGACTGACAGTATTGCAAAATCTATGGCGCGAAGCCTCGCGATAAAAACAGGAATTGCTTTAACCGAAAAAGAACAGGAAAATATGGTAAACTCGCTTTTTGCCTGCAAAGAGCCGGGAATATCACCTTTTAATAAACCAACTTTCATCACGGTAAGTGTGGAAGATTTAGATAAACGATTTGCTATATGATGCGTATCACCGAAACTGTTAAGCAGTTAATTATAATCAATGTAATATTTTTTATAGGCAGTTACCTTGTAGGACCTGCAGCCGAAAATTATCTTGCCCTCCATTCTGTACAGAGTGACCAGTTTCAGTACTGGCAATTGCTGACCCACATGTTTATGCATGGTGGTATTATGCATATTCTTTTCAATATGTTTGCCTTATTTTCTTTTGGTGGACTATTAGAACAGATGTGGGGACCTAAAAAGTTTATATTTTTCTATATTTCATGTGGTATTGGTGCAGCAGCCCTGCATTTAGGTATCACATACCTTGAAATACAAAATATGCTTGATCAGGTTTCGCATTTAAACCTTTCTAATGATACATTGTATAAGTTTATAAACATACCTGTTTTTGAAAACGGGCATGTTTCTGTAGATGCATTTAATACTCAGGCTCCGGCTATATTTAATAGTCTTGGAAAAACCTTTACGAGGCCTGAAATGGAATCATTATTCAATGCTGCACTATTGAATCAGATACCTATGGTTGGTGCTTCCGGTGCAATTTATGGTGTGCTTGTTGCGTTTGCCTTTATAGTGCCTAATGCAGAGCTAATGCTGATGTTTGTGCCAATTCCTATCAAAGCGAAATACTTTGTACCCGGGCTTTTAGTTTTTGACTTATATTTAGGACTAAAAGGGCAATCATTATTTGGAGGGACTAGTGATGGTGTTGCCCATTTTGCCCACCTTGGCGGAGCATTAATAGGCTTCTTAATGATGTGGTATTGGAAAAAAAACGAGTTTAATAATAATCGCTGGAATTGATACTATGAGTATTATTGACGATTTAAAAATGGAATACAGGATAGGTGGCATAACACAAAAGCTTATCTATTGGAATATAGGACTTTTTGCACCCGTAATAATTTTTAGTATATGTAAACTTTTTGGTTTAGATGTATCTGCATTCGATTGGTCGGGAGATTACTATAAAGGCGATTGGTTCAGCTTATCCAGTAACTTTGCCGATCTGGCTTGGAAACCGTGGTCAATTATATTGTATGCTTTTCTGCATTCAGGATTTTTTCATTTATTGTTTAATATGCTAATGCTGTTTTTTGTGGGGAGGTTGTTTCTTACTTTCTTTACGCAAAAGCAATTACTGGGCGTTTATATACTGTCGGCTATTTTCTCGGGATTGTTCTATGTTTTGGGTTATACCTTTATCCCACTTCTCGCTGGCCATATAGCGGGTTTAACAGGTGCTTCCGCGTCAATCATGGCGATATTGATTGCAACGACGACCTATTCGCCGCTTTATGAAGTTCGGCTGATGCTCATAGGTAACGTTAAGCTTTGGCATATTGCCATTGTATTTATAGTTCTTGATCTTATCAACGTGTCGATTGATAACTCAGGTGGGCATATAGCACATTTAGCAGGGGCATTATTCGGTTATTTGTATATAAAATTATTACAGGGGGGGACAGATCTTACTAAAGGAATATCGGCAATTATCGATTTTTTTGCCAATATATTCAAGCCGGGAAAATCTGCACCGTTTAAAAAGGTACACCGAAATCCAACGCCATCTCCAAGACCGGTTGTAAAACCTGTTAAAGATATTACACAGAAACAAATAGATGATATCCTTGATAAAATAGGTAAATCAGGATATGACAGCCTTACCAAAGAAGAAAAAGATTTTTTGTTTAAAGTAGGTAAATAATAAGTAGCTTTGAATAGAAGCGGAAATGCATGAAAAAGCTGTCTGGATTTAACAGGATGATGTTTGTACTCAATATAGTGTTAACTGTATTGACATTCATTGCCTATATACTACCTTTTTTAGCGCCAAATCTTTTCCCTATCTTATCGGTATTTACGCTAGTAATGCCCTTAATGCTTATCCTTAATTTCATGTTCTTCCTGTACTGGCTTTTACAGACTAAGAGACAGGTATTGCTATCAGGGCTAGTACTTTTATTGGGCATTACTTTTATCAGTAAATGCTATAAATTCTCTACTAAAAATCTTGCGGCAGATAACGATGATTTTACTTTAATGAGCTATAACGTAAGGATGTTCAATCTTTATGAATGGCTACCTGATACCGATATTCCACAAAAAATAATGGGATTTGTAAAAGAACAAAATCCGGATATTGTTTGTTTGCAGGAATACACTAAGAGGGTAGGAGCAAAATTTCCCGGATATAAGCATAAGTTTATCTTTGGGCGTGATGGCGTTTCAGGGCAGGCTATTTATTCTAAATTTCCCATTATAGATAGCGGTAACATAGAATTTCCCGGAAGTGGAAACAATGTTGTGTTTGCTGATATAAAAAAGGGAAAGGATACATTGCGAGTGTACAGTATGCACCTTCAGTCAATAAAAATCAGCCCGGATATACACGAATCGATAGACGAAGAAAAATCTAAAATAATTTTCAGGAGGTTAAGCGCTGCGTTTAAAAAGCAGCAACTACAGGCTGAACTCGTAGAGAAACATAAAAGTGAATGCACGCATCCGATGATCATTTGCGGAGACCTTAATAACAGTGCGTTTTCGTACGTGTACCGCAGTGTAAAAGGCAAAATGAAAGATGCTTTTGAGGAAGCAGGTACGGGCTTTGGTAAATCTTACAATTACAAATACTATCCTGCAAGGATAGATTATGTGTTTACCGATAAAAGTATAGATGTTAAGCAGTATACGACCTTCGATAAATTTGAAAATTCAGATCATTTCCCTGTTATGACACGCCTGTGTTTTGAAAAGGAAGAGAAATAATTATAACTGCTGATTCTTTAGGTACTCCATTGCATAACGGCCTTCGCAAAATAAAAGGTCAAGTATACTTAGGTTATTTATAAATCCATGCTTTTCTTCGAAAACCTGAGTATACGATTCAAATTGTGAATTGTCTTTTTTTCCGTTTGCTAAAGCCCTATAGTCTGTAAAGCCTTCCGCTTCGTGAAAATATTCAGTTGTTTTAGAGTAGGAGAAATCCATACCGAGGCATGAGGTTACAATTTCAAGAGCCTCAAAATTAAGATCCATCATAAACTCATGTTTCTTTTCAAATAAGGGCTTTATATCATCTTCAAAGTACTCGAAGAAGGGTGAAGTTCTATAGGCTGCTTCAAGCGATTTAAAATGCTGTTTCTGCCAGTCGAAAGCATGTTCTAAACGTGTGTCTTTAAACTTTTGATTAGGTTTGTTGCTATGCTTAACAGGAATATTTAAAAGCTGTAATCCGTTAGGGCTGTAGATATACATCCTGTTACGATTAGTCTGCTTCTGAAAATTATCTTCAACTTCAAAAGTTATTGTGTCAGCTTTTGCAATAGCTACAAAGTTGCTGATTGAAGGGAAATATGTAGGGTGGAGTAAAATATTCATTTTTTGATGACAATATGGGTTAATGCAAAATTTGGTAATTTAAAATGAATGAATCCATCTTCAAATTACCAAATCCCCGAATTACCAAACCTATGGCTATACCTGGTTTTCTTTTTTCTTTTTCCAGAAGTAGCTTCCAACAAACCATGCTACAAGTGCTATAAGAAAATATTTAAGATACGATACCGGTTCGCCATCTCCACCAACTGTAGTGAAGAATCTATCCCAACGCGGTTTCTTGTTTTTATCTAAGCTCATCCATATAAATACAGGCTTACCTACTATATGGTCTTCAGGAACAAAGCCCCAATAACGGCTATCTAACGAATTATGACGGTTATCTCCCATCATCCAGTAATAATCCTGTTTAAAGGTATAAGACGTGGCTACCTGACCATTAATACGGATTTCATCTCCGTTTACAATTAGGTCATTGTTTTCATACTCTTTGATTATCATTTTGTAAAACGGAAGCGTCTCTTTGTTAAGCTCAACTGTTTTACCTTTTTCAGGAATATATACAGGCCCCATGTTATCCATAGTCCATTCCGGTTTCGAATGCGGAAATATCCTTGTTTCTTCTTCGCCTGGTTTTACATCACGTTTAGTTACCGATTTTACTCCAGGATAACTGCGTAATCTTTCTGCACTGTCTTTTGTTAGCGAATAAAACAGATAGGTAGAATCATTTACCATTCCGTGAGCGTCAGTAACATCAAGTTCTTTTTGAAGATACTGTTCGTTAACCATTGTGCCTCTGTCAACACCTACAAAGTAAGAGAACTGAGGTTTTGCCCTGTCTGAAAGGATAAGTTCTTTATCGTTAATGTAAACTGTACCATTTTTAAGTGTAAGGTTATCTCCCGGTGTACCTACACAACGCTTTACATAATTTGTTTTTTTATCAATAGGCTTGCGTATACCTACTGCTGAATGATCTTTAAAATCAGGTACTGTATCTGTAGGCCAGTTGAATACCACAATATCATTTTTCTTTACTTTTTCAATTCCCGGGAATCTGAAGTATGGTAGCTGCGGCCATCTGCGGTATGATTTTACATTAACAAACGGAATTGTATCGTGAACCATTGGTGCAGCTATAGTAGTCATTGGCGTACGCGCACCATAATTAAATTTGCTCACAAAAAGGAAATCGCCCACTAAAAGGGTTTTTTCAAGTGAAGCAGTAGGAATTGTGAATGGCTGTATTGCATATGTGTGTACTATCGTAGCAACTACAATAGCAAATAATAATGAGCTTAACGTATTTTCTTTTGACTCTCTCTCAGGATTGTAATCTGCCGTACCGGTGTAGTTAATATAATAAATATAAAGTCCAAGTGTAATTATGCCAATCACGGCATCTGTTGCAGATTTTTTACCAAATGCCTGAAGTGTTTGTACCCATACTACAGGGAACATGATTAGATTTACAATAGGTACAAATAATAATATAGTCCACCAGCGTGGCCTGTTGATAATTTGCATTAAAACCATTGCATTATAAACAGGTACTGTGGCTTCCCACGGTTTTCTGCCCGCTTTTTCATAAAGTTTCCAGGTTCCTAAAAAGTGAACAACCTGTACTGCCAGAAAAAATATAAACCATTGTAATAGTGTCATCTCTTGTAAGTTTTTATAATATGTATACTATTTGGCAAAAATGTTACTATAATCCTAAAACATCTTTCATTGTAAAGATGCCTTTTTTGCCTACCAGCCATTCTGCAGCTACTACCGCACCAAGTGCGAAACCTTCACGGCTGTGTGCAGTATGCTTAATTTCTATAGAGTCTACCTGTGAATCATAGAAAACGCTGTGGGTGCCGGGAACTCCTTCCTCACGTTTAGCTTCTATAAGGATTTCGTCTTCTTTAGCATTTTCCAATGCCCAGCTTGAATAATCAGAAGTAGCAATAATATCGTTTGCTAACGATATGGCGGTACCACTCGGGGCATCAAGCTTTTGCAAATGGTGTATCTCTTCCATAGATACTCTATATTGCTTAAGATTAGTCATCATTTTAGCAAGGTGCGCATTAAGTTCAAAAAAGATATTTACGCCAAGGCTAAAGTTGGAGCCATAGATAAAAGCACCCTCTTTTTCCTCGCACAGCTTTGCCATGTCATGATACTTTTCAAGCCAGCCTGTTGTGCCTGATATAACAGGGATATTGCCGTTAAGGCAGGCTGATATGTTACCAACTGCCGCATCGGGAATACTAAAGTCTATAGCAACATCTGCATTTTCAAGACCTTCAAAAGTGTCCTGAGCATTTTTTTTAAGTACTATTTCATGGCCTCGTTCTAAAGCAATCCTTTCGATTACTTTACCCATTCTTCCATATCCTAATAAAGCAATTTTCATATCTTAAAATTGGTAGCTAAGCCTTAGCCCCATATTATATTTGTAATCTATTTCGTTTTGTTGAAGGTTTGGTTGCATAGAAAGGTTTTCATTAACGTTAAACTGCATCAAATGTGCATTCACGTTAGCTTCTACAATTTGTAATATGTAAAGTCCTGCTGTGATAAGTGCAGAAAGATCCCTGTTTTTTTGATGAAATTTCTGGGCACGAATAAGCCTGTCGGCATCAAGGCCTGAAAGTTCACCGGTTAAGGTTTTGCCTGCAATTACGTCTTTATATGCATCCCTGTATTGGTGGTATTTTTTGTTATTCCATGAGTAGGAATATATACCTATTCCCATAGCGCCATAAACAAAAGGCAGTTTCCAATATTTTTTATTGTAAATCTGTCCGCCACCCGGAAATATAGCCGAATAAAACGCAGCTTTTGCAGGAGCAAGTGGATTTTGAGGAACATAGTTTACAGCAAGCTTTGTGGAATCTTTATCAATAATAAGTTGCTTTTCATCCTGAGCCGAAGCACTGAAGGAAAGACAACATAAAATTGATATGAATATGAATGACAGCTTGTTCACTAACCGTTTATAAGTTTAATGATCCTGTTGAAGTCTTCTTCAGAATGAAAAGGTATCGTTATTTTCCCTTTTCCTTTTCCGTCTACCTTTACATCTACTTTAGCCCCGAAAAAGTTTGTAAATGCTTTTTTCTGAGTGTCTTCTACGTCAAAAGAAGTAGTTTTTGCGCTTTTTTCTACCGAAGGCTTCTGTCCTTCATGGTAGCTTTTTACCAATGCTTCCGTTTCCCTTACAGAAAGGTTACGGCTTACAATTTTTTGGTAAATGTCTGCCTGGGCATCATGGTCTTCAATATTGATTATCGCACGGCCGTGACCCATACTGATAAATCCATCACGAATACCTGTCTGGATAATTGGATCCAGTTTAAGCAGACGCAGGTAGTTTGCTATAGTAGAACGTTTTTTACCTACACGGTCACTCATTTGTTCCTGTGTAAGCTGTATTTCGTCTATAAGCCTTTGGTATGAAAGTGCAATTTCTATTGGGTCAAGATCATGGCGCTGAATGTTTTCAACTAACGCCATAACCAGCGACTCGTTGTCGTTTGCAATGCGGATGTATGCAGGGATGGTTTCCAGGCCTGCAAGTTTTGACGCACGAAGGCGTCGTTCACCCGATATAAGCTGATACTTATTGTAATCAAGCTTTCTTACAGTAATAGGCTGTATAACACCAAGTTCTTTTATCGAGGTGCTAAGTTCTTTAAGGGCTTCTTCGTTAAAGTTAGTCCTTGGCTGGAACGGGTTTATTTCTATGGCATCAAGTTCAAGCTCAATAATATTGCCTACAACTTTATCTGCATTTTTATCCTCAACCGATTTGATATCGTTTTCAGGATCTTTTAACAATGCTGATAAACCCCTGCCCAGTGCTTGTTTTTTAATTGCTTTTGTCATAAACCTACTCTTGTACTACTGTGTTTTTCTTAATTATTTCTTCTGCAAGGTTAATGTAATTTACAGCACCTTTGCTGGTTGCATCGTAATTAATGATACTCTCGCCAAAACTTGGTGCTTCGCTTAACTTAACATTACGTTGTATTACAGTATCAAATACCATATCATGGAAATGTTTTTGTACTTCTTCCACAACCTGGTTAGAAAGGCGAAGACGGGAATCATACATTGTTAAAAGCAAACCTTCTATATCCAGTTGCGGATTATGTATTTTTTGTACACTTTTAATTGTATTCAATAGCTTTCCTAATCCTTCAAGGGCAAAATATTCACACTGGATAGGAATTACGACAGAGTCTGCTGCAGTCAGTGCATTAAGGGTTAAAAGGCCTAATGATGGTGCACAGTCAATTAATATATAATCATACTTATCCTTAACGCTTTCCAGCGCCTGTTTAAGCATGTATTCCCTGTTTTCTTTATCTACAAGCTCTATTTCGATAGCTACAAGGTCTATATGTGCAGGAATTACTTTTACGTTAGGGGCACTGCAGTCTATAGTTGCCTCGTCCGGCGTATTACTGTGTTCCAGTATTTGGTAAGTACCTATCTCTACAGTTTCTACATCAATGCCAAGACCTGAGCTTGCATTAGCCTGTGGGTCAGCATCAATCAATAATACTTTTTTTTCAAGTACACCAAGCGCTGCAGCAAGGTTAACCGAAGTTGTTGTTTTTCCTACGCCGCCTTTTTGGTTGGCTATGGCAATAATCTTACCCATTTATGTTTGTAAATTTTGAACCGTAAAAATACAATTATTTATGGTTTATAAAAGTGGAATTTGTTAACATTCGGGAAATAAAAAAGCCCCGCATAATTATGCGGGGCTTTACTAATATATTGACTGATTTGGTTCTTATTGAATTACCAGTTTTTTAGATTCTGAGTAGCTTCCAGATTCTATTTTAACGATATACATACCTGTAGAAAGTGAAGACAGATTAAGGCTTTGAGAGCCTGAATTATTTAACTCTCCAGAGAATACATTAGCACCTGTAAGTGTAAATACATTTACTGTACCTTTTGCTTCAAGGTTGTGGTTTATTGTAATGTTTTTATCCGCAGACGGGTTAGGATAGATGCTGAAAGTTGATTTGTTAAAGTCACCTATTCCTGCAGTTGTATCATATTTTACGTTATCTATTGATGCTGCTCCGTGAGCAAAGCTTGTTGTAAATTTAAATGCTATAAATTTATCAGTTGTAGCAGGAACTGCAAGATCTGTAATGGTTGTCCCTGCAGATGTAAGAGTGATTACATCTCCTACCGGGTGAAAGTTAGCGAAATCTCCTGCTGTAGCAATTGTACCTGCCTGTACAGTTGTTACATTGCCTGGGCCACCAACATATACTGCGTCAAAAGAAAGCTTTCTTGCACCATCAATAGCAACAAGCTCAGGGCTTATAAGGTAAGCAGCTGTATTTGCAGATCCATTAGCGTAAAAAGTTACAAATGTATCAGTAGCTTCAGTGTCAGTATCAGCATAAAGAAGCGGGCCGTTTGCACTTGTAGACCAACAGTTGTCTGTAACGTTTGTAGGATCTTCCAAAACATTGAATGTACTGAAGTTTTCATCTATAGATGCTACAGCTATACATGGCGTAACAGGAGTGTCTTCTGCTTCAAATATCACGTTATCAATTGTTGCAGCACCGTGAGCAAAGTTTGAGGTAAATTTAAAAGCAATAAATTTATCTGCTGTTGCAGGAACTTCAAGTTGAGTTACACTTGTTCCTGCAGATGTAAGTGTGATAACTTCTCCAACCGGATGAAAGTTAGTAAAATCTCCTGCAGTAGCAATAGTACCTGCCTGTACAGTCGTTATATTGCCCGGACCACCAGCATATGCGGCATCAAAAGATAACTTAAGTGTTCCATCTATTGCAATAAGTTCAGGGCTTACAAGATAAGCAGCTGTATCTGCAGATGCATTAGCATAAAAAGTAACAAACTTATCTGTATCATCAGTGTTAGTGTCTACATAAAGCAGAGGACCTGTAGCACTTGTAGACCAACAGTTGTCTGTTACGTTAACCGGGTTTTGTAAAACAGTAAATGTGCTAAAATCTTCATTGATTGATGCTACAGCAACACAAGGAGGTGTAGGAACATCAGTTTCAGCCCAAATTACGTTATCAATCCCCGCAGCCATATGATTAACCGAAGATATTACTTTAAAGGCGATAAATTTTTGTGTTGCGTTAGCAGGTATTACAATTTCTACTGATGTAGCGGTAGTTTCAAGTGTATAAAGGTCTCCGACAGGAGCAAAGTTAGCATAATCAGTAGCCGTTACTAATGTCCCAACCTGTAAAGTTAATACGCCATCAGCTGAATTAGCAAGTTTGCTTGCATCAAATGTAAGTGTATGTGCGCCATCTATATTAGAAATCTCAGGAGAGACTAAATAGATTGGTAAAGTAGCCGCTGTTGAGGTATATACTGTAGCAAGGTCTAATGTATTGTCTACATATACCATTGGGAAAGCGTTGCTTCCTGTCCAGCATTTTTGCGGTAAAGCTCCACTGCCTGTAAAGGTGCTAAAATCTTCGTTTAATGCTGTCACTGATATGCAGTCTTGTGCAAAAGCAAAAGCCCCGAATAATAAAGAAGCAACTAAAAGTAAATTTCTCTTCATGATGTTTTATTTAGATTTATTAAGAATAATTTTCACGGCAAATATAAAAATTAATTTATATTAAGTCTAAATAAAATAATCTAAATTAGTAATATATAAGATTGTTAAGAAAATAACAGAATAATTATTAATGAGTTATAATTTCAATGTTAGTTTTAGTAAATGCACTAATAATAATTGCTTATCTTCATTTTTTGGTAACAATTAAAATAAAATATCCTGCCTAAAAACAAAATTGATAATGTTTTTAGGCAGGATGATATTATAATTCCAGGAATTATTTATTCTTTTTTGCTTTAATCATGGCTTCAAGCATATCCCACATTTCTTCAGGGATATCTTCAAGAATATTGAATTGTCCGGCACCTTTTAACCATTCACCGCCATCAATAGTAATAACTTCACCATTTACATAAGCTGAGAAATCAGATACAAGATAGGCAGCGATGTTAGCAAGTTCCTGATGATCACCTACACGTTTTAGAGGCACTTTTTTAGCCAGGTCAAACTTCTCTTTTAAATCACCGGGTAGTAATCTGTCCCATGCGCCTTTAGTAGGGAATGGGCCGGGAGCAATAGCATTAGTCCTGATTCCGTACTTAGCCCATTCTACAGCTAAGCTACGTGTCATTGCAAGTACGCCTGCTTTTGCAGTTGCACTTGGAACCACATAAGCAGAGCCTGTCCATGCATAAGTGGTTACAATATTTAGCACAGTAGATTTTTCCTGTTTAGTGTCAATCCAGTGCTTACCAAAAGCCAGCGTACAGTTTTTAGAGCCTTTTAAAACTATATCTATAACTGTATCAAATGCATTTGCAGATAAACGCTCTGTGGGCGATATAAAATTACCGGCCGCATTATTAAGCAATACATCTACTTTTCCATAGGCCGAAAGAACAGCCTGAAGCATGTTTTCTACTTCTTCATAATTGCGCACGTCACATTGTACAGCCAGGCATTTTCCGCCGGTTTGGTCTTCAAGTTCCTGTGCGGTGGTTTTTAGTTTTTCTAGATCCCTTGAAGTGATGGCAACTCTTGCGCCAAGCTCCATAAAATATTTTGTCATAGATTTACCCAGGCCGCTTCCGCCGCCTGTAACCACAATAACTTTATCTTGCAGCGCATTATCGCGAAGCATCTTATCTGTATATGCCATAATCTATTTTTTCATTGTTTGTTTGAATATTTAAAAGTACACAAAGTATCGTTATTATTATGCATTCATAGTAAAATATAACCTGAAATTCATAGTAATAGCCATTTTTTTGATTATTCTATTTTAATTTTAACAAATATTTCACTAATGCTTAGGTTGTTGTTTTTGAGTGTTTTAAGGTGTGAATGTATAGTATTTTTCTTCTAAATCTGCTCATCCAATATTTAAATAGTAATTATTATTTAAGAAGTATCTATCTTTAAGCTACCCAAAGAAACCAAAAGAAATAATTTAAATGACAATTTTAATTGCCGATGACCACAGTGTTGTAAGACAGGGTGTGTCCTTAATATTGCGGAACTTTTTTAAAGATATACTGATAGATCATAGCGAAAATTTTAGTGCTACAATAAAGAAGCTTGAAAAGAAGGATTATGATATGTTACTGCTTGATATAAATTTACCCGATGGAAACATGGTAGGTATGATTGATGAGTGTAAAGCGATAAATCCGGATTTAAAAATATTAATGTTTTCTGCTTATGATGAAGATCAATATGCGCTGCGGTATATCCAGGCAGGTGCAAGTGGTTATCTTAATAAGCTGAGTTCTGAAGAAAAAATAATTGAAGCTGTTAAAACGGTGCTTGCCGGTGATATCTATACAACTAATGACCTTAAAGATATTGCGGGTAACTTAAATTCAAATCCTTTAAGGGCGCTTTCTAACAGGGAACTTGAAATTGCGGCACTACTTGTTAAGGGTGATGGCAATCTTGAGATTGCCAATAAGCTGGATATACGAATGTCTACCGTAAGTACCTATAAAAGCAGGATATTTGAAAAGCTGGGAGTTACCAATGTTGTAATGCTCGTTGAAAAATACAGGCTTTATATTAACTAACTGCCCTGAGCAAATGAAATTGTGATAGACGTTCCCTTGTCTATTTGTGATGTTATAGTTAGCGCCCCTTCCAGTATCACTAATAGATCTATAACAATATGTAAGCCTATACCGTTGTGTTTTTCTTCTACAAACGATCCGTTTGATAAGTCCTGATAATACTTTACCATTTCAGTATCCATACCATAACCATTGTCTTCAATAATTATATTAAGAAGGTTTTCTTTTACAGATGCCTTAATATTAATTTGACCTTCATAAGTGTTTTTTATGGCATTATCAATCAGGTTGTGGAGTATAATTGATAGCAGGTGTCTGTTTACAACGATCATCAGTTTAGTGTCAACACTATTTATCAATGTGGTTTTGCCGGCGGTAGCTATATTTTTAAAAAACGTAATTTTTTCCGTTATTAAAGTATTCAGATTGTATGAATGGGATTGATTGTTATTCAAGTCATATTCCTTAGCATATTCTAGAAATCTATCAACAAAATTGTACAATTGTAAAGAAGTGGTATATATAGATTTTATATCTTCTTTCATTGTTTTATTGGGGTTTTCTATATTATTATATAGAAATTTACCGGTAATAACCATGAAGTTTAGGGGACTCTTAATGTCGTGTGTAATTGTTCTTATAAGTGTTTTATGGTTTGTTACCTGTGTGCTTAAATCGTCTTTAGTTTTTCTTAATTCAGCTATAATATCATGAAGCTGTTTTGTTTTTAATACTATTTGCTTTTCCAGCTGAATGTTCTTATGTTTAATGTAGCGTATTCTTAATCTGAATAATGTGTAGGCAAATAGTAATATAAGGATCATTACTATTATTGTAAAAGCCTTGGTTTGCCAAAAGGCAGGAGTAATGCAAAACTTTATTGAGGTGTAAATGTATTTTGAACCAAAACCGCTTAATTTCCGTGCTTTTAAAATATAATTTCCGGGAGGTAAAGTAGAAAAGGAGACATTGTCTTCGTCCATCGGGGTCCAGTCTTGTATTATAGGACCTTCCAGTTTTGTATCGATATTCTGATTGTAAGCATTGCCATAAAACGGGCTTGTTACAAAGAACTGTATACGCTCAAAATTCCGGTTAAGAGCAAGGCTGCTATTAGTTTTTTGTTTTTTGCCGTCTATGCTAATCTCATCTATGTAAATGTTGCTTGATGGAGTTCTTTCTTTTATCTGGGTAGGTTTGTAATATACAACACCATCCATAGATGGAAAAAAAATGGTTTCGAGGTTAAGATAAACCCCGCATGGGCTGCATCCTCCATTAAATTCATTATTTATAAATCCTGCACTTTTATCATAAACGTGATAGTATACATTTTTAAGTTTGTTTTCGGCAAAATTGTATAAGTCCTGTTTTTTTACCTGAAATATTCCCTTGTTTGATGTTATCCAGAAAAATCCGTGTTTATCCTCAACAATGCAATGCGCGGTAAGTAAATATCCTTTCCTGTCAGATGGGAGTAGAGTGATTTTATTGTTTTTTAGCAGATACATTCCTTTATTATAGGTACATATCCAGGTTTCATTATTGTTTGGGGCATATATACTGCGTACATGTACTTTATCTAGACCTTTAATTTTTTCGATTCTTTTTTGTTTAAGGTGTATTTTATACAAACCATCCCAAGAGCCAGCCCATAATGTGTTTTGGTCAATAATTTTTATATCAGAACAGGCAATATCCATTTCAAATAAAAGCTCAGGCTTGGCTGATTTTTTACTGGGATCAATTTTATATAAAATGCCTCTTTTTTTACCCTTATTAAAAATACTGATGTATATGTGCCCATCAAGGCCTTTTGCAATTGTAGATATAGAATTTTTCAATTCCCATCTAACGGACTCTTTAAAATTGCTATTCTTTTTAAAGCAGTATAGCATTTCATGTTCCTTAGTCCATACATCTCCATTGTTATCTATTATAAGTGTATACTTGTCGGTATAGCTGCCAATATCTATAATAGAAGTTTGTCCGTTTTTGTGAAATATTTCTCCGGTTGATGTAAGTACGCTGTTATTTGTATATGGAGTTAAGGCGTAGTATACATCGTCAGTTCCGGAAGGGTGATGGTATTTTGTAGCATTGTGGTTAAAGATTTTTTTCTTAGCGATCAATAAACCTTTATTAGTACTTCCTAAAAATATAATTTCATTTTGTGTGTCGTAATATACCGAAGCTATATTGTTGCTATAGCAGTCAAAATCGTCAAAAATCAACTTAGTAGTCAGCTTTCCATTAATCTCTTTAATGTAATACAGAGACTTATTAGAATAGATAAATGTTTGCCCTGCTATTGTGTTACTGTATATTCTTGCATTTTTGCTAAATGGGCGATCAAATTTTTTATAAGTAACCGGGTTCGCTGTGCATGAAGCATAATTGCTCTCATGCCCTAATTGATAAAGAAGCCCATTAATTGCAAAAAATTGTGATGAGTCTTTATAGGTATAATTAAATTGTTTAATCGGTTTAAAAGATCGATTATATTGTGTAATAATATCATTTTTCAGTGTAAAGATATTTTCCTGAGATGAGAAAGCGTAATTTTTATCACTTACAGTATAAAGAAATGGGTAATATGGGATATAAGTTTTTTTGCCAATATTATTAAAAGCTGTATTTACAGTAGTTGCATTGGGGATTCGTTTTACAGAACGTTCATGTATTAATAGGGTTTCGCCTTTTTCATTAATTATAATGATACTATCTTTATGTATACTACCATTAAAAACTCTCATTCTGTTAGCCGTGAGATTTTTTACGTTTTCACCGTTATACGTTTTAAAATTCTGGCCATCATACCTCACAATACCATTTTCGGTAGATAGCCATAAAAAGCCGTATTTATCCGGAGTAATAGACTTTACGCTATTTTGAGGTAAATGATTGCTGTCAGCAGAATACCATGTAATATGGTATTTTTCCTGTGGGAAGCTACTTTGATAAATAAACAATAACAGCAATAGTGCTGTCTTATAAAAATAATTGTTGGGAGTCATTAATAGTGGGGGGCTATGGGTCAAATATAGTGAAGTGCTACAAAATAATTTTGTAGAATTAATTCTACAAAAAATGTAACTCAGTTATATGTAATGCTATTTTCTTTACTAATACCTTTGAAGTCCCAAAAAATATCTAAAAAATTAACTTAATAACCAAAAACCTAATGCTGAATATGATTGAGCATAACAGGCTTGTTATGGTACACTTTACTACTGTGTCGCTTTTGTTTGTTTTTGTCGGTATAATAATGCGTTTCTACGATTTCAATTTATTCCTTAATAATGTGTTTGTTGTTTTTTTATATCTTGTATATAGATGTACATCTAAGATTTCTAAACATTTTAAATACTTTGTTTAATATATAAGAGAAATCCATGACAGAGTATGTATTATATCTTATAATCGTGTTGGCACTGGCAACGTTATATATAACCTACAAAAAAGGCATCATTACTTTTTTTGACAGGCTATGCTTCATATACCTTATTTATGTATTTATACATGCAGTATATGCTGTTCTTGCATTAAAAGTTTTCTCACTTTCAGAAATTGAACTAATGGGAAGTCCTTTCATTTTTGGATATGGGCCCTTCTTCTTTATAGGATTAAAAGCAATAACAAAAAGTAAAATTGCGAACAGGCACATTTTTGTTAATTGTATTCCCTTAATCTTTTTTACGATTGGTTATTTAGTGTTGCTGAGTAACAATGTGTTAAAGAGTGAATATTTTCATTCATTTTATACTTTAGAGTGTTCAGTTGCTATTATAAGTGTTTTTGTCTATGCTTTTTTTGAGATGCTTATTTCGCAATGTGAAAAAGAAAGTAAAATAAAAGATCAGCATATTAAGATCGGTGCTTTTTCGCTTATTCTAATGGGGTTGTCCTTTTCGGTAGTTGCTGTAGCAGGTCTTTTATCAGGTAAAAATACTGGAGTAGGGATAATGAGCTTAATACTATTTTCAGGAATAGGCCTGTCTATAATTTTAGCATTTATAGTAATGGTTAACAATGTTACCGAAAAAAAAGATATACAACTTCCAATTTTAGAAGAGCCATATAAAGAGGAGAGTACTGTTTCAAATATTATAGCTCCATCTAAAAATGATAGTGACAATGCTTCGAAAGATAAAATTGGAAAGACACCTGTAACAACTGCGTCTAAATATAATAAATCGGCATTATCTCCTGCAGTGCTTGAAGATTATAAGGAGAAATTGCAACGTCTTATTCATGTAGAGAAGGTGTATCTGGATAATGAACTGACTCTGGAAGTATTGGCAAAAAAAATAAAAATGCCTATGCATCATTTAACGCAGCTGTTTAATGTGCATTTAGGAGAGAATTTTAACCAGTACATAAATAAATATCGGATAGGTCATGCAAAAAGCCTTCTCGAAGATAATGATGGTATGCTGTCTATAGAGCAAATTGCTTTTAATAGTGGATTTAATTCTAAGGTTTCGTTCAATAGGCATTTTAAGATTCTAACAGGTTATACGCCCAAAGAATATGCATCTGGAGCTGGTGACATAGAATAAATTAAAAAATTATCTTAAAATGATAAAACCATAGGAACTGTTTTATCGTATAAATACCAACGTTGTAGTTGTAATTATGACTATATAAAAAGGTTAATCGTCTATGGTTTATGTATATTCAAATTATTGGGATATAAAATTTATCATAATTTTTAACTTTTAATTAAGAATTTATTCGCATCTTTGCATCATAATATTTAATTAAAATGAACAGTAAGCTGCCCCCAAAGTATACTATTCTATTTTTACTACTCTTTATTTCAATCGAGAATAAAGGACAGATTTCGTCACAAGCTGACGTTGAGCTTTACCCTGCCTTAAAGGCAACTACGGGTGAGGCTTATTTTATTTCTACCCTTCCTCAAATTGTTTCTGAAGATCAGGCTGTTTTGCAACAGTCGAAAATTTCAGAATTAGAGTCTTACAAATGGTATTTGGATATAGTTGGTTATATCCGTTACTAAGGGACTAAGGAAAACTCCGGGGCATTTTTTTGTTATTTAGTTAAATTGTGTTGATGTGCTGTGCATGTTGATATGACGTTTAACTGCATTTGTATGCAGAAGTTTGAAAAGAAATAAAAAATTTAGAATTAGCATTACCCCCAAATAATAATTAAATTTTAATGATGATGAAAAGACTCTTACCTGCAATATTAACACTTCTGGGTGCTTATACAGTAAGCGCACAGGTGGGTATAGGTACATCGAATCCTAGTCCTTCGGCACAATTGCAAATTGTTTCCCAGGACCGAGGTGTTTTGATACCACAGGTTCAGTTAACCAGTACTACTGATACTACTACTATTACCGCAGGTAATGTACAAAGCTTATTAGTATACAACGTTACTACAGCTGCAGACATCAAGCCTGGTTACTACTACTGGAATGTAAACAAGTGGCACAGACTTATCAATGAATCGGATTTAGGTCAGAATAACGGATCTTCATCTCCTATCATTGATAATGGTGATGGTACATATACTTACGTTAATCCTGATGGAACAACTACAACTATAGATGTTCCGGGACACCAGACACTTACTTTTTTAGTTTATGATCCTGCATCTAAAACATTAACTTATACTGCCGAAAACGGACAGAATACTGTTATTAATATAGATACACTGGTTAAAAATTCTGAAACGGTTACTACGCTTATAGATAACGGTAACGGAACTATTACATATACTAACGAAGCCGGTGTAGCTACGGTTATAACAAAATCTCAGGGTACTCAGGGGGTGGGTATCATAAGTACAGTAAATAATGGAGACGGTACATTCACTATAACATATTCTGACGGAACAACATTTACAACCGATGATTTTACAGGTCCTCAGGGTCCTGCAGGAGCAGCTGGTGCAAATGGCGTTGCTGGTGCAAACGGTGCAGATGGCTTAAGTGCTTATCAAATATGGCTTAATGCCGGTAACACAGGTACAGAAGCACAATTCCTGGCATCTCTTAAAGGAGCGGACGGTGTTGCAGGTGGAAATGGAGCAGATGGTGCAGATGGTCTTAGTGCTTATCAAATATGGCTTAATGCCGGTAACACAGGTACAGAAGCACAGTTCTTGGCATCTCTTAAAGGAGCGGACGGTGTTGCAGGTGCGGCAGGAGCAGATGGTTTAAGTGCATACCAAATATGGCTTAATGCAGGTAATACAGGTACGGAAGCACAATTCTTAGCGTCTCTTAAAGGAGCGGACGGTGTTGCAGGTGCAGATGGTGCTACTGGTTCTCAGGGTCCTGCGGGAGCAGATGGACAAAATGGTGTAGGCGGAGTTTCTACAGCCGGTACAGGTATCCTTATAAATGGTGCAGGTACAGTAGCTTCTCCATATGTTATCTCTACAGATAATAAAGATCTTACAGCAGGAGACGGTTCAGTAGTTGTTGCAAATGGTACAGGTGCTACGCTTACTAACGCAAATGTAAAAGTTGCCGATGGGGGTATTACTACTATCAAATTAGCAAACGGTGCTGTTGATAATACAAAATTAGGTGCTGATGCAGTTACTACTGATAAAATACTTGACGGAACAATAATAGGTGCAGATATCGCTAACGGATCTATTGATCTTACTAAAATTGGTGCTGATCCTGCAGATGTTAATAAAGTAATTACAGTAAATGCTGACGGAAGCCTTAGCTATAAATTTGTTAATGTAAACCTTGTAGATAATAATGATGGCAAGATAACACTTGTAAAACCTGATGGTACATCAGTAAGTATAGATAAGTCTAAAATTACAAATAATAATAATGGTACTTATACATTTAGTAATGGTAATGGTTCAGATGTTACAATTAATGCAAACAGCATAACTGTAACTGAAACTAACGGAGTATATGTATTTAAAGACGGAGCAAATAATACAATAGCTACTATAGATACAAATGCAAGTGCAATTCGTTATGATGATAGTGCTACTAATCTTGGAACAGGAGTTAATACTGTTCAGAAAGCTATTGAAGCTTTAGCAGCCGGAACAGCAGATAAGCTGACTAAATTTAAACTTGTAGATAACCTTAACGGTACAATTTCATTAATTGGTGCCGACGGTATTACACCACTTAGCACAATAAACAAATCAGACATTCAATATGATATCGCTACAGGTAAATATAAATTTACAAATGGCGATGGCACAGACGTAATTTTTGGTGGAGAAGATCTTACAGCTGCCGATGCTTCTATAGAAGTAACCGGTGGTACAGATGCACTTCTTGTGGCATCAGCTGTAAAAGTAAAAGACGGTGGTATTACAGAAGTTAAACTTGCTGACGACGCAGTAACATCTGTTAAAATAAAAGACGGCGAAGTTAAAAACGCAGATCTTGCTGACGATGCAGTAAGTACAGATAAAATACTTACCGGAACAATTTTAGGAGAGGATGTTGCTCCAAAAACAATAGGACCAACAAACCTTACTGCACTTCCGGGAGCACCTGACAGAATTGCTATTGCCAATGCAAACGGTGATGTAACTTTTAGCAATGCTATCCCATCAGGAAGTATTACAGGAGAAGACCTTACTGCTGCCGACGGAGCTGCTGCTACAATTGAAGTAGTAGGTGGTACAGACGCTGTGCTTAAAGCAGCAAGCTTAAGAGTTAAAGATGCAAGTATTACTTCAGTTCAGATAAAAGATAAAGAAGTTAAAAATGCAGATCTTGCTGATGATGTGGTAAGCACTATTAAAATTCAGGATGGTGCTGTAACTGATATTAAATTAAATTCAGGAAGTGCAGGTATAGGAAAAGTTGCTACAGCAGATGGAGTTGGAGGAGTTACCTATGAAACAGTAGATGCTACAAATGTTAATTACAGCAACACAACTTCAGGCCTTACGGCTACTAAAGTTCAGGGAGCAATCGATGAGCTGGCAGGTTCACAGGATGCTACAGATACAGCATTAGGCAATATCACCCTTGAGGACAACCATGACGGTAA
>Ga0157370_10001761_pt1 | contig 26694 bp, 23 predicted proteins | sample C35metaG_FD_113463 | JGI IMG/M metagenome (GOLD analysis project Ga0157370, IMG submission 113463) | Corn rhizosphere microbial communities from Kellogg Biological Station, Michigan, USA - C3-5 metaG | ecosystem: Host-associated > Plants > Roots > Rhizosphere > Soil | place: USA: Michigan...
CTCGAAGCGCGCCCCGAGGTCGAGTTGCACTGGGGCGATGCGATGAAGCTCGACCTGGCCGGCTTCGACCCGGCAGCCGACGCGGTCGTCGCCAACCTCCCCTACTCGATCGCCACGCCGCTGATCCTGCGCACGATCGAGCAGTTGCCGGAGGTCAGGCGCTGGACGGTGATGGTGCAGCGCGAGATCGCCGACCGCCTGCGGGCCGCGCCAGGTAGCCGGACCTACGGCTCGCCGAGCGTGCAGGCGCAGCTGGCCTGCGAGGTGAAGCTGCTGCGCACGGTCGACCCGGCGGTCTTCCGACCCCGGCCGCGAGTCGAGTCGGCGATCTTGAGCCTGCGCCGCGCCGGGCCCGGCGCCAACGCAGCCACCCGTGAGCTGGCTCGCGCCGCCTTCGCCCACCGCCGCAAGTCGCTGGCCCGCTCGGTGGAGCACGTTCGCCCCGGCTCGCTCGCCGCCACCCGCGATGCCCTGCGCGAGCTGGGGATCGCGGAGGACGTGCGTGCGGAGGCGCTCCCCCCCGCGAGTTTCGCCGCCCTGGCAGCGAAACTGGGTGGAAGCGAGTGACACCAGCCCCGATGCGCATCCAAGCGCCCGCCAAGCTCAACCTCTGCCTCTATCTCGGCCCCCGCCGCGACGACGGCCTGCACGAGCTCTGCTCGCTGTTCGAGCCGCTCGCGCTGGCTGATGCGATCGAGGTCGCCACCGCCGAAAGCGACGAGGTCGTCTGCCCGGAGGTCGTGGGCGAGAACCTGGCTGCGCGAGCGCTGGCCGCGCTGCGATCGGCCGGCTGGGAGCACCCGCCCGTGCGAATCGAAATCGAGAAGCGGATCCCGGTCGCAGCCGGGCTCGGCGGCGGCAGCGCCGATGCCGCCGCCGTCCTGCGCCTTGCGCGTGGCGACTTACAGGTCGATACGACCGAAAAGCCGCCACAGCTCGACCTGGTCGCGCTCGCGGCGGAGCTGGGGGCCGACGTCCCATCCCAACTCTCGCCCGCCCTGGCGCTCGTGCAGGGGGCCGGAGAGCGAGTCGAGCGACTCCCGGCCCCCGCCTCCCATGCAGTTCTGCTGTTACCCGGCGGCGGCGGTCTCAGCACTGCCGACGTCTTTGCCGAGGCCGACCGGCTCGGACTTGGCCGCGACATCGCCGAGCTGGACGACCTGGCGAGCCGGTTGCGCCAGACGGTCGGCGCCGGTGCATCTCCGCTCGGCTACCGCGACCTGCTCGCCAATGACCTCGAGCCGGCCGCGCTCTCGCTGCGGCCGGACATCGGCGACGCCTTGCGCGCTCTAAGCAAGGCCGGCGCGCCGCTGGCCTTCATGTCCGGCTCCGGGCCAACCGCCGTCGGACTCTTCCCCACCATGGCGGCGGCAAAGTCGGCGGCGGAACGGCTCGACCGCGACGACGCGATCGTCTGCGCGGCAGGTCGCCTGCCATGAAAGTGCAGCTACCGGAGAACCGGCGACGCAAACGCCTGCTGCTCGCGGTCATCGCCGCGGCGATCGCCGCGGGCTACTACCTGCTCAGCCGGGTGATCCCTCACGACGAACTGCAGGGGCTGCTGGAAGACGTCTCCAACGCGCTCGGCGCCTGGACTTACCTGCTCGTCGGCGCCTTCGCCTTCGCCGAGACGGGTGCCTTCGTCGGCCTCGTCGTCCCGGGTGAGACGGTGATGCTGCTGGGTGGCGCGGTGGCGGGCCAAGGCGCGATCAGCATCTACCTGCTGATCGCCGTCGCCTGGTTCTCCGCCTGGGCCGGCGACACGACCAGCTTCTTCCTCGGCCGCAGGCTCGGCCGCGAGTTCGTCATGCGCAACGGCCCCCGTTTCGGCATCAGCCACGAGCGCTTCGAGAAAGTCGAGGACTACTTCTCCCGACACGGCGGCAAGACGATCTTCATCGGCCGCTTCGTCAGCCTCGTGCGCGCCTTCGCCCCCTTCATCGCCGGCAGCTCGGGCATGCGCTACCGCGCCTTCGTCCCCTACAGCATCCTCGGCACCGGGCTCTGGGCCAGCGCCCACATCCTGATCGGCTACTTCTTCTCGCGCAGCATCGACACCGCCGCCAAGTACGCCGGCAAAGGCGCCTTCCTGCTCGCCACGCTGATCGTCGTCGTCGTCGGCGCGGTGGCGTTGGTGCGCCACTTCCGGGTCGAGGCGAACCGGCGGGCGGCGGTGCGCTGGATGGCGGGACATTTGGCCACGCGGTGGATCGTCGTCCTCGCGCGCCGCTTCCAGCCACAGCTCAGCTTCCTCTGGGATCGGGTCACGCCGGGCGGCACCTTCGGGCTCGAATTCACCTCGCTGATGGCGACGCTCGCTGTCGCCTCCTTCGTCCTGATCGCCTACACGACGATCGTAAACGGCGATCCCGGCCCCACGCCCGGCGACATCACGGCGATGGAAATCGCCGAAAAGCTGCGCACCGCCTGGCTCGTCGACCTGGCAAAGCTGGTGACGGCGCTGGGCTCGAGCGCGATCGTCCTGCCGCTGGCCGCGGTCGCAGCAGCAGCCCTCGCAGCGCGGCGGCGCTGGGCGGAGCTCGGCGTCCTCACGGTCGGAATCGCGGCAATCTACGTCGGTGTTCACGAGATCAAGGACGCGGTCTCCCGACCGCGGCCGGAAGGCGGCCTCGTCGCCACCTCAAGCTCCTCCTTCCCCAGCGGACATGCCGCTCACTCGGTCTTCTACCTCTGGCTCGCGGTGACGGTGGTGATGCGCTTGCGGGTGGGCATGGCCCGGGGAGCGCTCGTCGTCGCAGCCGGGATCGCCCTCACCGCCCTGATCGGCCTCTCGCGCGTCTACCTCGGCGTTCACTACATGAGCGACGTCAGCGCCGGCTGGGCGCTGGGCGCCGCCGCCTTCTCGCTCTGCGCCGCCGTCGCCCTCGTGATCACGACGATCCGCTCGATGCGGAGACCGCACCGCTCTTCGGACGGGACCGTGCGGCAGAATGGGCTAGATGGCTGACCCCACAACCACCCACGCCTGGAGTACGTACGTGGCCGCGGAATCAGCAATCTGATGCTGCCGTTCGCCCTGCAGAAGATCGAAAATGAGTACCTGCTCTTCGGCGCGGCCGGGCTGGTCAGCCTGGTCGCCTTCGTCGCGCTGATCTTCGTCCCCGCGATCGGCTCCTACGGGCGGATCTGGGAGAAGGCCGTGGCGGGGGTGCTTTCGGTGATCGTGCTCGTCGCGCTGGTCCTTACCGGTGTCGTTGTGGGTCTTGCTTTCGTCTACTACTACAACGACATCGTTGAAGTTATTGGTTGAGGGCCTGTCCGGTTAGGGCTTCCACTTAACTTGTTTCGATGGATCGCCTTTGGGCTGCGCCCATTGCCCACACCGAAAAGGTACAAGACGTTCCAGCCCTACCGGACAGGCCCTGGACGGGGGGCATCGCGATAATGAGCGAATGCCCACCAGCGCGAAAGGGTCGAAAACTCCTGCAAAGGCGGCTGATCCCCAGATGCTCGATGCGCTGGCGGAAGCGGTTGAGTCGGGAGCTGGGTTGCCGGCGGTGGCGCGAGCTGCAGCGCGGGTGCTGGATGCCAGCGTCGCGCTGATCGAGCGGTCGGGGGCTGTGCTGGCTGTGGCGGGGGCCTCGCCAGACCAGGAGGAGAAGCTGCTGGCGGGTGGGGAGCGGGTGACCTCTGTGGAGCTGCGGGTGGCCGATGCGGCCGTCGGTGAGCTGCGCTACCGGGCGAAGGCGCCGCCCGATCCGGCTATCGCCCGCATGGTGACGACCCTGTTGGCACTGGAGCTGGAGCGCTCCCGCTCGCCGGACTGGCAGAACGAGGAGGTGGCGGGTGTATTTGTCGCGGCGGTGTTCGCCCGCCAGGTGACCGACCGTGGCGACATCCTTGCCCGCGCCGCCGAGCTCGGCACCGACCTGGAGAAGGGAGCCGGGGCGATCGTCCTGCGGGCGGCGCCGCGCACGGCACAGACCGGCGAGTGGCGTGCGCGCGTGCTGACCCTGGCGATGCGCGCGTTGCGCTCGCTCGCGCCAGGCGCCCTCGCCGCTGTCGAGGAGGGCGAGGTCGCGACAGAGATCGCCGCGATCGTCCCCGCGGAGGCGGACGAGCGCCTGCAGCGTGCCGCCGCAGGCCTCGCGCGCGAGCTCGAGGACGCCCTGGCCGGCTTCCACCTGACGATCGGCGCCAGCCGCCGCGTCGCCGATCCCGTCGACCTCTACCGCGCCGGCAACGAGGCGCGCCTCGCGGTCAACGTCGGCGAAGCCGAGGACCGCCCCCTGCTCGCCTTCGAGGACACCGGCGCCTACCGCCTGCTGCTGCCCGCGATGAGCGAGGACCCGGGTGAGCTGCAGCGCTTCTTCGCCGAGACGATCGAGCCGCTCGCCGCCTATGACGACCAGTACGAGACCGAGCTCGTAGCGACCGTCGAGGCCTACCTCGGCAACGACGGCAACGTCGCCGCCACCGCCAAACAGCTCTTCACCCACCGCCACACGATCCGCTACCGGCTCGAGCGCGTGCGCGAGCTCTGCGGCCACGACGTCTCCGCCACCGAGGGCCGCGAGAAGCTCGGCCTCGGCCTCAAGGCGATGCGGGTCCTCGGCATCGCCTCTCCGCGCGGCCCAGCGCAGGAACCCGGCGCCGAAGGCGGCAAGGTGCCGCGCGGCCCGGAGGACTAGGGCCCGCGGGTCCGCTTACTCCGTTTTCTCCTTGCTTTGCGCTCCTTGTTGCAGTTGCCGTCTTTCACCGCAGGGCGCGTGCCGAATTCAGCGGCGTTATGAGCGGTCAGGTTCACCGTCGCCCTGTTGGTGGTGGCGCAGATGTCGCGGCTGTTGACCAGCAGGCCCTTCTTGCCGCCTCGCATCGATAGGACGAACTTGGTCAGCGGTACGTCGGGCGCGTCTTCAAACGTGGTGCGGATCTGGCCTTTGATCGAGTCGATCCGTCCAACTACCGTGGCCTCGATCGGCTGCCAGTCCGGCCCGTGCAGGTCAACCACCAGATCCGGCAGCTTGTGGTTCGAGGAGCGTAGATAAACCGGCCCGGTCACCGGGTAGTCGAGCAGCGGCGTGGTCGCGGTGGCGTAGCCGTAGACCGAGCCCTTTGGACAGGCGTCGGCAGCGAACTGCACCCTGGTGCAAATCGTGCGGATGTGTGCCTGGTCGAGGAACTCCGAGCGCGGGACGGTGACCGCAGCCCTGTCGATGTTCGCTTCACCCGGGCCCGCTTCGAGCACTCCTCGCAACTTCGGGTGATAGCCACGGCGGGTGCCGCCGGAAAGGCGGATGTCGAGCTTGGGCTTGAACGACAGCCGATCGCAGCCGCCCACCTGGAAACGGTTCGAGAGCGAGACGCTCCCGCCGGACTCGCCGGTTACCCCGGCGCCAACCGACATCGGTTCGCAGCTGGTCGGGTTGAGGATGAAGTGACTCCGATCGACCGCGATGCGGATGTCGCGGACGTCCAGCAGGATGCCATGGAGGATCGTCGGTATCGGGTCGGACTCGACGGTGACCTGAGCGGTTTCGGGATTGAGGAAGAGGGCGTTGCGAACCACCACCGTGCCGAGGTCGAGAGGTCCCGCCACCGCCGGCGCCACCACGGCCAGGCTCAGCGGCGCGCCCCTATAGGGGCCGGCGAGGTAGGCCCTGCCGGTATCGACGAAGAGCGGATCGCTGCCCGCCCCCGCGCCAGCGGTGACCGTGCCGACCTGGCTTGCGGCCGGACAGGAGGGATGATCGATTTGCGCCTGGCCCGTACCGATGTCAGCGGAGATCCCCGCCAGCACCGAGTCCGGACAGTAGGGAATCCCTTTCAGGTAGGCGGTCAGCCCTGGCGGCGTGGTCAGGTTCAGGGCCGTGAAGCGCTGGCTGCCGTCTTCACGGCTCAGCCGCATCACGAAGGGGCTGGTCCTGCCCGCCGTCGGGTTTTCGGTGCCTGCGCTCATCTTCGCGGCAAGAGCGCCGGTCGGACACGGCCCGCCGTTAGGGCCTTCGTTGACTTCGAAGCTCGAGGTCTTGGTAACCGGCGCCCCGCCCGACCAGGGGGTCAGCTCGCTGACGATCTGGTAGGTCCCGCACTTGGGCGGCGTAACCAGCGTCGCCCGCGGCCCACCGGGGAAGTGCATCCTCACCGCCGAGAATGGCTGCTCGGGGCTTTCAGCGACGGTGACGGTGAGCTGGCCGGTCCGCGGATCGGGCGTCACCTTCGCTGGCAGCTTGACCAGAATCCCATTCTTGGGCGAGTCGAAGACCAAGTAGAAGCCGATCAGCGAGCCTTCGACCTCGCCCTGCCTGGCGATGTACACGCTTCCCTTCAAAGCGTCTTCGATCACCGGGGTTTCGATTTCGACCGTGCCGACCTTCGACGATTCCGGGCAGGCGATCGGCTCGTTGGTGCCGAGCTTGATCTGATCGGCCGAGCAGGCCCCGAGGCCCTGGCCTGCCGAAGCGTTGATCGCCATCCCCTGTGGAAAAGTGACCTTTGCTTCCCTTAGATTGGATTGGGAGATCCCGTCGGGGTCTTCGAGACCGTCGGTCGGCATGCCCACTTCGACGTCGAGGCCCGTGGGTGAATCAGCCTGTCGATTGGTCGGCTCGAGATCCGCCGTCGGTTCGAAGGAGACCGCATCGCAACCGGTGATCTCGGCATTGGCAAAGGGTGGGCCTTCGATGAAGGCCGGATCCGACCATGAGTTGAGCCGGACGCGCGTGGTCAGGGGCACGCCACAGCGCGTCGGGTTGGTGAAGAGCGGTTTGGGGTTGGCGTTCGGTTCATTTTTTTCCTTGCAGCCGGCGAATTGTGAGCCCGACTTGGACCCGCCGAAATCGCAAAGCGTCACCGTGGATTCGAGAACGTCCGCCTCTACAGCCGGCGCCAGTTCGAGGCTGACCGCGTAGCCGTCGCCCGCCCGCAGACGCGGGGAGAACGTATAGGTGTTTTGAAGCGGATCCCTGAACGCGAACTGTGCCGGCGTGCCGAATTCGGGTTTGATCGCATAGATGGGCTCAGGAATCACTTCGACGTCGCTGAGCCGAATCAGTATCCCGCCGATGACGCTTCCCGACGGGCATTTTTCTTCCCTCACTGCTTCCACGCCGGCGCAGAGCTCGGGGAGGGCGAGTGCGTTACCGACGACGCCGCGCGGCACGTCGGCGATGACTTGCCTGGCCTGCGCTACGGGGATGTAAAGGGATTTCGTCGGGTCCGGTGGCACCAAAGCCCTTTTCTGGTTGAACACGACTTCGGATTCGCCTTTGAAGGGATGGCCGCCGGCCTGGCGGTACTCGAGGCCCGATTCATCGACCAAGCGGGCCGTGAATTTGGACAACCCGAAGGGGATCGCGGGAGCGATCGGGAAGGAGAGTTCGTCGCTCACGACTCCCGCCCCGCCGCCGAAGACCGTCGCCTTGGCAGTTGCGATGTCCGGAACGTCCGCGCCCAGGGCAGTGATCACCTTCAGGGGCGCATATTCTTCCTGGGGCGGTAGGGGGTCTTCGCGACTGCAAACCGCTCGCGCATGCTGCGCTCCGAAAGCTGGAGCCATTTCACAGCTCCACATGACCGTAGCCGGTTCCTGTTCGGTCTTGAAGGCAAACGTTTCTTCGCCCCCTGGCAGTTCCAGTTCGACCGTCACCTTGCCGGCCGTCGCGCTGGGGTCGACTATGAAGGGCATCCAGGCGCTGTACGGGGTCTGGAACGCATTATCGAAGGGCGGAAACGGGTTTGGTGCGGGAGACGTGGCCTGGGGTGGCGAGACACTAACCACGGTTCCACCGGTCGGGGCTTCGCCGCTGCCGGTCCTGGCGATCGCCACGCACTGGAGCATCCCGGGAATGTCGGCGGCATCGACCTTGTAAGTGCTGGTCGTCGCCGTAGTAGCGGTGACTTCTCCATTCGGCGAACCACCGTCCAGCAACCATTCGAAGGTCCAACTCGGCGAGCCCGTCCAACTCGTCGGGGCGGTGCAGGTGATTTCGTTGCCGGCGCTGGCCGGGGGGCTTTCGCCGATCAGCGGACGGGGCTGATCTGGGCCGGCGTAGGCCGCTGGCTCAGGGGAAGGCACCGGCGCGACGGGCAACGGCAGCGTGGCGGCCACCGAGGACCCGCCGGCATTTTCGCCCGTGACCAAACATTGCAGAGAGTGCCCTGCGTCCGACGGCTGGGCTTCGTAGGTAGCGCCAGTTCCTACTTCGACCCCGCTGCTCAGCCACTTGAACGTGAAAATAGGTTCGTTGAGCCATTTCGTTTCGTTCTGATCGCAGGTAAGAACGGTGCCAGGGGTGACGGTTTCGGTCTTCGCGGCAACGTTCTTTACTTTGACGGTGAAGTCGACCCGTTCGTCCGAGTGGTGGACCACGGGAAATTCGGCTTGGTCGCGTTCGAGCGTGACACCGAGTTGAGGCGCGGCAAGCACCGAGGTTGCGCTTAGGCCAAGCACGACCGCAGCTAGAAGGGGCACGCCAACGATGCGGCTCATTTCCCTGCCTTCCGGTTGGCGTTGGCTTGTCGAGCGCGATGGTGCTTCTTTACCCGGTGTCTATGCCGGGGCAGACAGCGGCCACGACGGCGTACCTTGCCTTTCGAACATGGACGGCGCTTGGGATTGCCTGGTCCAGCGAAGGAATTGGTCCCGGCCGTGAGCTCACCTGGTTCCGTTCCTCGTTCCTGGCAGCTGACCCCAGGTTCGCATCGCGGTGCGGGCGATGGTTCTGGGAACCCCCCTTCTTCCCGCGCGACATAGACGTCGGCTGATACGTCGCCGTCGCGGGGAAGGAGCGGCGTTACGGTCGTGAATGCAACCGTCGCGCCGTCGTGTGAGAGGAACGGTCCGTCGTGCAGGGCATCGCCGGCGAACGGCCTGCCCGGCAGGCGTACGAGCGACCCGTGCCGCCAGAGATAGCCGTCCTTTGCGCCGTTGACGTCACCGGGAACGAGACCCTCGGCGGTCATGAAGCCGACCACCTCGCTGTCCTCGCTGACCCAACGGCGGCTCTCGGCGACGTCCGTACCCGGAGGCGTTTCATCGCCACGGGGATCGACGTCGAAGGGTGCTTCGTCGGGTTCGGAGGCGCTCGATCCCGGTGCGCACGAGAGGCATTCGAGGCTGGGAGCTTCGGCATCGTAGCGGTAGACATCACGGTGGCGACCATCGCCGTCATTTGGGGTGAGCTCGGCCTTCGACTCGAAGACGAGGATGTGGCCATCGCCGCCGACGTCGACGCCATCGTCTTCGCCGGAGACCGGTACCGGGTAGGCATTGTCGCGCCAGGTCCCCTGGCCACCCCAGAGGCCGTTCCCAGTGTTGTCGGAGACGATTGCGTCGCCCTTTTCTTCCAGGCTCAGTGCGGGGGCGAGAGTTCCGACGAAGCTGGTCTCTTCGCTCGTGGCGTCCCACAGATAGAGGTTGGGCTGACCCGGCTGGGCGGTCGCCCCATCCGGATTGGGGTGGTCGGTGAGCACGCCCGCGGCAACGAAGTAAACGTGGGAGCCATCGGCAGAGATCGCCGTGACACCGTTGTAGACCTTCGCTTCCTTTCCGCGTTCATGGACACCCGCGCCGAGTTCTTCGCCGGCCGAGACCTGGACGAGACGTTCGCCCGCAGACCTGGAGCGGTCGTAGAGATACAGGTCACAGCCCGGCACCGGGATCAGCCCGCTGCACTCGGCTCCCGACCCGTCGATGTCGCCGCTCGCCAGCTGACGGTTGGTGGTGAAGTAGACCTTGCTTTGGTCGAGCGAGGCGCCCTGGTAGAGGTCGTCGCCGCTGAGCTCCGCGCACGCACCGGGTGGGTCCGGCAACGACGGGCGGCTGCACTCCGAGGAGAAAAGCGGGAAAATGAGCGGCCCGGTCGGAGTTTCCAGGCGCTCGAGAATGCGCAGCTGGCTCGACGCTTGGCATTCGCCGCTCGCTGGCTGGTCCGCGCGAGCTGAGAAAAAGGTGAGGGACCCGTCTGCGGAAATGGCGCCCTGGTTGCGTTCGCCGTTCGGGGCTGGTCCGTCACCCGTGAGCGATCCAATGCCACCAAGGCGGGCACCGCAATTGCCGCCCCAAACCTTGCCGGTACGGTCGCGCTGCAGCAGTTCCAGCGCAGGTTCGCCACCCGAGTCCCTGCGTGCCAAATAGACGTTGCCGGTCCGCTCGGCGCCAGATCCGGCAAGAGCGGGGTCGCTGGACATGTAGGTCGCAAATGCGCCTGGCTTGAAGTAGAGATGGGAGTGGTCGGCAGATGCGCCTTGGAAGAGGGCAGACCTCACCGTTACGGAAGGTTCTTTTTCGCTGGCGAAAAACGGCGCGAGAGGTTCCGACAGCGGCCTGAAGAAGCCGCCCAAGCCAGCCTCGTAAGCCTGGCCAACTCCCCGCTCGACCTCAGCCCGGGTACCGCCGAACCCAAGCCAGCGCGAGAAGTCCGGCGTAAAACTGGGACGCGAGTCCGATCTGAATTCCCACAGTCGCCAGAAGTCCACGCCTGGCACCGTGGACTCGCTCGCCCAGCCCGAGCCATCACGGCTGGCGACGTAGGTTGCCCCCCTTCCATTGACCAAACCGCCGGGGTCTTCACCCAAAGCCCCCTGTGAGACAAACGTGACGCGCGAACCGTCCGCGGAAACACCCGGGGAGTGAGCCGGCGACCCCGCCTTCTGCGGCGGACTGACCATCTCGAGCGCCATGCAGCCAGGCAGATGGAGGGCAGCGGTGCCCTGTTCGCGGCGAATCGCTTCGTTGGGGCATTCACCGACCGGAATCGGCCCGGTCGTGAAGGTGCGGTCTTCGCCTCGGGAGACGCCGCCGGGCCCTACCGCGATCAAGCGATAGTGGTAGGTAGTGTTCGGCTCAAGGGGTTCGGTTTCCGCCGTTACGGCAATGGGCTCGTTGCCTTTGCCGATCCCAACCGCCCCAGGGAGAGTCGGGGTCGTCGAGCCATATTCGGTATCGGGTCCGTACTCGAAATAGCTTTCTTCGAGTCCACAGCCTTCAGGATCGACGGTTCCCTCCAGAGTACGCAGCGAGACATCTCCCTCAGGACCAGCTTCCCCGGTACGAGCCACGGGTGGAGCAACGGGAGGGGCGCAGTTGAAGGTAGCGGTGATTTCAACTGGCGCTCCTCCCATTGCGAAGCTGCTGTCGACGACGAGGCAGGGTTCGGCCGTACCCGCATTGCAGGAACTCGAACCGAAGTTAAACCCGAAGACATCATTGCCGTTCCAGCCGCCGAAAACGAATCCCGATCCCGGCATGGGGCTAAGTTCGATGACTTCCGGCGCATACGATTCGGTGCAATCCGCGACGCTCTCCTTTTCTTCGCCAGCGATGTTCGAACATTCGATGCCAGGCGGGCTGCTCACGACCTTCCCGGCGCCGGAGCCGGCCAGATGGACGACGATCTCGGCAGAAGCATGCCCAGCAGAAATCGCAAGGAACGCGGCAGCCGAAAGCACAAGCAGGACGGGGCGTCCTTTTCCCCTCGCATCTGGGCCCGCCACAGACGTCGACGCATTCAATTGACGCTTCACCACAAATCTCCTCGCCCGTGCCTCATCGATGCAAACGCATTCTGTGCGGATCGCCGCAACCGTTCCCGTGAACGATCCTCGACATACCCTAGTAGGACACAACCCAAACCAGTCTTGGTTTAGGACGCATTTTTGTGCCCACTATCTCCACGGACATCGAAACGTTCGCCTCGAGCACGAAATGCCACGAGGTGGTTCGACTGAACCACCTCGTGGCCGCGCTTGCCCCTTAGTCAACGAACCACCCAGGATGAGGCTAGCGCTGTAAATCGACCTAACTCGAGGCGATCTTCCATGTACTGCGATCCGTCGCGGATTCGATTTCGAGTTCGCCGGCGGCCGTGATGTTACCGGCCTGAGGCGAGGTACCCGTGCCTTCGAGCTCGACGCCGGCGATGCCTTCGCCCGCAGCCGCTGTGGTACCGAGGTTACCCGCGGTATTTGTCGCCGCGTGTTTACTGGTTGTACCAAGTGGCTTCAGTGTCACGGCGCTGAATTCAACCGTGACTTCCGACGGGCAGAGGAACCCGGTGTAGTGATTGTGGAGCACGATATTTCCGGTGACGTCAAAGTCGGTGGGTGTGACTGTCAGTTTGTATGGAGAATTTTTCACTTCCACCGAGGTAAGGGTGCATCCGGCGAGGCCGCCTTCGTTCGTGCAGTTGGCGACGTTGGGGACTTCGAAGCTCGCCGTCCCTTCGGTGCCGGCTTCGTTCGTCGCTTTGGCTACGGATCTCGAGTGGCACATCGTCCCGCCGATCGAGGAGCTGAATTTTGCCCAGCCCTTGAATGCCGTTTCGTGGCCATTAGGAACGATGGCATTGGTCGTAACGTCCCTCAGCACACCATCCGTCGCTGCCATCGCCGACGAGGCAAGCCCCGTCATCGCAAGGGCCAGCACGACGAGTGCGAGCAGGCTCTTCTTGATGCTCATGACTGTGTAACCTCCTGTTTGAGTCCCGCCGGGTTGGCTTTGGTGAGCATTGACCCGGTCGGGATGTTTCGGACCCCGGCGCTGTGGCCGGGGTCCTTTGCTTGACTGCGGGGGGTGTTTTACCCAATATTCTTCTGAGCAGTCGAGAAACGAGCTGTATTTAAGTTTGAGACTCAAAGCTCACTCTGCGCGACGCGCGTTTGCCCCGCATTTCAGGGGCTTGAGTCAAATTGTCGTACGCAAAATTGTGTACTGACCTGGACATCGATCGGTGCACAAGTTTGTGCGCCGTCAGCCTGCGGTGTGCCGTCAGGCCACGAAGAGGGCCTTGTGGATGCCCGTCACGATCGCCGCCACCAGATCGGCGTCCGGCCCGCGTAGGCGAAGCTCGTCGCAGCGACCGTCGACCATGGCGTCGAGCCAGGAGGGTGGCGTGCCCAGCGCCCAGGTTCTCGGCGTCGATGCGGCCCCCGGGCCCAACGAGTCGAGCTTGCCGTTCTCGACGACGACGCTGACGGCGGCCAGGGCGGGCTCCTCTTTGCCTTTGGCGCCCTGGGTCGCGGGCGCGGCCAGGACGCAATCCCCTGAAGCGCCGCGGGGAAACTCGACCAGTGGCAGTGCCAGCAGCAGCGCCGCCTCGATCTCCTGTCTGGTGATCGGCGTGGCCAGGCCGTTCGCGTGATCTCGTTCCCAGCGACTGGCGGCGCTCAGCGGGCCCGCCGCGAACCGCAGCCACGTGGTCGCAGCCTGGCTGGGACTGCGGCGGTCTCCGCTGACCGGTGTGACGAGATTCGCGGAGCGCAGCATCGAGAGACGCCTTTTCAGGGCCGGGTAGCTGTGGCCCGCGATCTCCGAGCTCAGCTCCGCCAGGCTGCGAGGACGCTCGGCGAGAGCCCTGACTATGGTCGAGTCCCAGCCCGCGACCAGAGCCCGCACGACGCCCCGTGCAGCCGTGTCCGGCAGCTCGATCGGTCCGAACGGCGAGCGAGACAGCCAGCTCTCGAGGATCTCGGCGACGCCGAGCAGGTCGTGGCCCGCCGGGGTCAATTCCATCGCGACAGCCCGACGCGTTCCCGGCGGTGAGGCTTGAGCGAGCGCGCCCATCTGACGCAGGTTCTCGACGCCAACGCGCAGGCTCGCCTTCGCGGCCCAGCCGAGCTTTGTCTCCAGCTCGGACGACCGCAGCGGCCCATCGGCGTGAGCCTGCAGGATTCTCGCGTTCAGCACGCGGGCAAAGACCGACAGCGCGCGGCTGCCGGCGCGTTCTTGCTGGAGATCCTCCTGTTCCGGGCGGGTTGCGTGCTCGTCCATGGCCGTCGTGCCCTCCGGTGCCTCCCGGACCGGCGCACATTCTTGACACCGATAGGTGTACCCGTAACGGCAGGACTTATCTAAAGAAAGTCGCTATTCGAGATAAACAGAGGAGTATTGGACGGATGTTTAGAGAACGCGTTCGCCGGCATCGCGTTGACGCTCACGCGGCCGCGGCTCGAGACGGACCGGGGCGGCGGAGATCGCCTGGACCCTGAGGTCGCTCCAGGTGAGGCCCTCGCGGACGAGAGCCGGCAGGCCGAGGGCGACGGCGGTGGCGATCTCGACCGCCTGCAGGATGACGCCATAGGCGAGGGCATCGGCGGTGCTTATTCCCCAGCCGGTGTGCAGGACGCTGATCACGGCGAGCTGGAAGACACCGATGTTGGACGGGGTCGCCGGCACGACCGCGGTCACGTTGACCGCGAACAGCACCGCCGCCGCGGCGCCGATGCCCGCATGGTCGCTGAGGCCGAGCGCCGCTAGCAGGGCCCAGCAGGCGGCCAGCTGGATCGCCCAGGCGCCGAGCTGGGCGACGCTTGCGACGGCGCCGTAGCGGGGCTGCCGGAACACCGCCAGGCCGGCCCGCACCTGCAGCAGGGCCCGGTGCATGGCGGCACCGATCCGGGCGAAACGGCCGTTGCCGTTGCGGCGCATCAGCGCCGGTCCGATCAGGACGACGAGCAGGAGGGCGAACGGCACGAAGCTGAAGACGAACAGCTTCTCGGTGCTGGAGTGGAAGAGGTCGGTGCTGGAGACGATGATCGTCCCCAGCAGGGCCAGCGCGACGATGTTGAGCACGGTTTGCGAGACGAGGGTGCCGAGCAGGACGGGGAAGGTCTCGCGCATGCGTCCGATCCGCCGGGCGAGGGTCATCGCCCTCGCCGGCTCACCGAGCCGCGCCGGCAACGTCGCCGACATCAGCACGCCGATCATCGTCGCCGAGGTGACGTCGCGGCGCCGCACCGGCCGGTTGGGCAGGGCCGCGCGCACGATCGCGTACCAGGAGGCCGCGCGGAAGAAGAGCGAGAGAGCCATCAATCCGCAGGCGACCAGGACCCAGGTGAGGTCGGAGCGGACGATGCTCGCGATCACGTTGTCGACGCCGATCTTCTGCGCGGCGAGCGCGGTCAGGCCGACCCCGAGAACGCCGGCCACTCCGAGGCCGGCGCGGCGGGCGATGCGTCGCTTGCGACTGCCGCTCTGCGCGAGCGGCGGGTCGAGTGTCGGTAGGCGGCGCGGCGGGTTCGAGGGGGCGCCGTCGGCAGACCTGATGCCGGCCCAGTGCGCGGCACGCTGGACCGTGCCGGAAGGCAGCGGCGCCTCGAGTGCGCGCTCGTAGACCCGGACGACGCGATCGGCGACTCGCGGCCAGGCGTAGCGCTGGGCGCTCTGGCGCGCGGCCGCGCCCATCGCCGCCAGACGCTCGGGCTCGTGGTGGGCGCGCTGCAGTTCCTCGGCGAGGCGCTGTGGGTCGCCGGGAGGAACCAGCACCCCGTCGACGCCATCGGTGACCACGTCGCTGTAGCCGGCGATGGCAGAGGCGATCGCCGGCGTGCCGGCGGCGAAGGCCTCGGTGAGGACCATGCCGAAGCTCTCGCCGGAGAGCGAGGGGGCGCAGAGCAGATCCGCCTCGCGCAACGCCGTCCACAGGCTCTCGCCGGAGACGCGGCCGCGCACGTCGATCCATCGCATCGTCTCGGGATCGGCGAGGTAGCGCAGCACGTCCTCGCGCTCAGCCCCGATCACGGTGAGGCGGCTGGGCACGTGCTCGACCAGCGCTTCGAACGCGGTGAGCAGCACCGGCAGGCCCTTGCGCTCCTCGGGGCGGCCGACGAACAGCACGCGCAGCTCATCGCTCGACGGCTTCGGGCCGCCCGGTGCAGTGTCGACGTCGACGCCGTTCGGAATCACCTCGTAGTGCCCGCCGAACCAGCGGCGCCCCGTCCAGGCCGCCGCCTCGGAAACCGCGATCCTGGCCGAGAGCCGGTTCAGGACCCGCCTCCCGCCCAGCGCCGAAGCGATGTGGTTGGGGATCGCCTTGGTCGAGTAGGCGTGGAAGGTCCCGACCGCGGGCGCGGGGGTCCCAAGCGCAGCGTTCCAGCCGACCAGCGGCACGATCGGCTCGTGGATATGGACCACGTCGTAGCGGCCCTGGCGCAGCTCGCGACGCGGCGCGACGACGCCGCCCGCCGGGAAGGGGGCGAGATTGGAGACCGCGCCGTTGGCGGAGAACCCGGCCGTGCGACCCATCGGGACCAGGTAGTCGGGCATCTCGCGCGCCTCCGCGGGCGCGCGGTGAAGCGCCCGGCTGATCCGATCCGGGGGGTCGAAGGGGGCGAGCACACGCACGTGGTGACCGCGACCGAGAAACTCCTCGGCCAGCGACTCGACGTGCCGGTTCACGCCGCCCTGGTAGCTCCAGGAATATGGCGAGACAAGGGCGATTCGCACGAAGCACTAAGCCTAGAGGATGCACCGGAACCGCCCTGGGCGAGCCCATCCGTGGAGCAAGTGAACGAGAGCGCGATGCGTTGGAGACGAAATTGTGACTTCTTGTCTGAGCTTGCGCTGACTCAGGTTTGAGATTCGGCCCAGATAAAGCCGATGAAGACCAGCAGGTAGGCGGCGCCGATCTCGAGCAGCAGGGCACCGGAATCGTTGGCGACGGTGCCGACGAGGGTCGCGGCGAGAGCGCCGAGCATGCCGGCGCGCATGCCCGGCAATCCGCTCAGCCAGGCATTCAGGCGGTCCCGCCGCAACCAGGCGATCGCTGCGGTGGCGATGACCACCGGCAGGCCGGCGATGAGCGTGGGGCGGCCGAAGCTGCTCACCGCCTCGCTGAGGCGGTGGCCGATGACGGAGAGGACGTCGCCCCCGCTCTTCGCGTCGAGGACCGTCTTGGTCAGGTGGGCGTTGGCGCTCGTGATCAGGTCGGCGGCGGAGAGGATCGCCAGGGCGGGGATCGGCAGGAGGAAGGCAAGCAGCGCCAGGTCCCTGCGCTCGGCGAGCAGCGCGGCGGCGACAGCGGCGCCCAGCGGCAGGCCGATCGCGGCGCCGACGTCGGCCCCGTAGCGCCCGTAGGCGAAGACGAAGGTGAAGATCGCGGCGACGACGAGGAAGGCCGCGGGGCCGCGGTCACCCGAATGCCGCTGTGGTGTTTGCACATCTCGGGGCGCGGCAAAGCTCGACAGCGCTGCCCCGGTCCCAACCAGGATCAAAACCACCAGGCACGCCTCGAGCTCGTTGCCGATGCCGTAGAACCGGTGTCCCGCCGCAGGGTTCGGGCCGACCAGCGAGAGCTGGGTCAGCGGCGAGCCGGCGATCAGGTCGATCGCGTATGCAAGCGCCGTCGCGCCGCAGGCAACGGCCAGCGCCCTATAGCCGCCGAGTGGCGCCAGGGTGAGCGCCGCCAGCGCCGGCGAGCCCAGCATGACCAGCAGGCGTTCGGCGCCGACGCTCGGTTCCAGCGCCGCGCCCAGGAGGCAGAGCAGCGGCAGGTAGACCAGCGAGAGCGCGAGCAGGCGGGCGACGACCCGCCCGCTGCGCTGTCGGTCGACAGCCATTGCGAGCCCGAAGGCCCCCAGCCAGACCAGCAGCGTGACCCCGATCACCGGGGCACGGCGGCCGGCGACGTCCCAGAGGCGGCCTCCCGGCGCGGCGTTCCTGACCACGGAAAGCGGGTTTCCTTGGAAGCCGGCGCCGGCCAGGTGCAGCACCAGCAGAAACGCCAGCGCTGCCGCCGCCAGCGCCGCCGGCGCTATCGTGACCCGAATGGCCGACCGCACGTTCGCCAAGTTCACTTTTTTCAAGATCGACCCAGAGTGGCGCCGCCGCGGCGCCGAGCTGCGCGCCGCCGACAAGCAGGAGTTCGTCGCGGCTTGCGAGGACTTTGCCCTCGACCGCTCTCTTCGCGCCTACTCAACCATAGGCACGCGCGGCGACGTCGACCTCCTCGTCCTCTCACAGAGCCCCAACCTGGACGACCTGCACACCTTTCACGTCGTGCTCGGGCAGAGCGGACTGGCGAAGTGGGCGGAGACGCCGCACTCGTTCCTCTCGATGACCAAACGCTCGCCCTACAGCGACGAGCAGGCGCGGCCGGAGATCTGCGTCTCCGAGCGCAAGTACCTCTTCCTCTACCCGCTGCTCAAGCAGCGCCGCTGGTACGGGCTGCCGGCGGAGGAGCGCGGGCGGATCATGAAGAGCCACATCGAGGTCGGCCGCCGCTACCACGAGATCAAGATCAACACCTCATACTCGTTCGGCCTCGACGACCAGGAGTTCGTCGTCGCCTTCGAGGGCGACGACCCGGGGATGTTCCTCGACCTGGTCAACGAGCTGCGGCCAACCGAGTCGAGCGAGTACACCGAGCGCGAGACGCCGATCTTCACCTGCGTCGCGATGTCGGTGCGCAAGGCGCTCGACGCGCTCGACGGCACGGCGAGCGTCACCGCGGCCACGCCCGCCGCGAGCTGAGCATCTTCAGCCGTACCGGGATATGACCGATAATCGGTCGAAGATGACGGTCGAGGCCCTCAGCTATGCGATCGACGACGAAGATCGCCTGATCAAAGTCGACGACGGCTTCTACCGCTTCGCCGAGGAGAACGGGTGGGGCGGGGCAGGAGCCAGCCTCGGGCGCTCGCTCTGGGACTTCGTCGCCGGCAACGACGTGAAGAAGCTGCAGCGACTGCTGCTGCGCCGGGTGCGCGACGGGGCTCGCGACGTGGAACTCCCCTTCCGCTGCGACGGTCCGGACGTGACCCGCGAGATGGACATCTGCATCGTCGCCGGCAGCACGGGGCGAGTTGTGCTCTTCTCGGCTCGGCTGCGCTCCGAAGAGAGCCGCGAAGAGCCACAGCCCCTCTTCGACCCCAACGCCGCCCGCGACGATGACGACTTCCTGCCGATGTGCGCCTGGTGCGACCGCTTCCTGGTCGACGGCGAGTGGGTCGAGGTCGAGGAGGCGGCGAAGCGGCTGGAGCTGTTCCGGCGCAGTGAGCTGCCGGCGCTGGACCACGGCATCTGCCCGACCTGCAGCGGGCAGTTGCTCGCCGCGTAGGCGGGCCGCACAGCGCTTTCCCTATTCTTCCGCGCTCGCCCGTTTGGCGTTCACCATTCACTATGCACCTATGACCCAGATCGGAACCGAAGACAACCCTGTACGCGTCGCGATCGTCGGCGCCGGCCCGTCCGGCTTCTACGCCGCCGAGCACATCCTCAAGGACGCCGACACGCATGCCCAGGTCGACCTCTTCGACCGCCTGCCGACGCCGTTCGGCCTCGTCCGCGGCGGCGTCGCCCCGGACCATCCGAAGATCAAGTCGGTGATCCGGGTCTACGAAAAAACCGCTGCCCGTGAGGGCTTCCGCTTCTTCGGCAACGTCAAGGTCGGCCACGACATCGAGGTCGAGGATCTCGAGCGCCTCTATCACGCGATCGTCTTCACGGTCGGCTGCGAGACCGACCGCCGGCTCGGCATCCCCGGCGAGGAGCTGTCGGGCAGCCACGCCGCCACCTCCTTCGTCGGCTGGTACAACGCCCACCCCGATTACTGCGACGAGGAGTTCGACCTCTCCTGCGAGCGCGCGGTGGTGATCGGCAACGGCAACGTGGCGATGGACGTCGCCCGGATGCTCGCGCTGACCGACCACGAGCTGCGCCAGACCGATACCGCCGACCACGCGATCGAGCTGCTCGACCGCAAGCAGATCCGCGAGATAGTCGTGCTCGGCCGCCGCGGACCGGCGCAGGCCGCATTCACCAATCCCGAGATCAAAGAGCTGGGCGAGATGGAGGACGCCGACGTGATCGTCGATCCGGCCGAGGTCGCGCTCGACCCGGCCAGCACCGCGTTCCTCGAGTCCGACGAGGCCGACAAGACGACCCGGGTCAACGTCGAGACGCTGCGCGAGTTCTCCCAGCGCCAGCCAGAGGGCAAGCGACAGCGGATCGTGCTGCGCTTCCTCGCCTCCCCGGTCGAGATCAAGGGCGACGGCAAGGTCGAATCGATCGTCGTCGGTCGCAACGAGCTGGTCGAGGAGGGTGGCAGCCTGCGAGCCAAGGACACCGGCGAGCGCGAAGAGCTCGAGTGCGGCCTGGTCCTACGCTCGGTGGGTTATACCGGGATCCCGATCGAGGGCGTGCCCTTCGACGAGAAGCGCGGCCTGATCCTCAACGAGGGCGGCCGCGTGCTCGACTCCCATGACTCAGGCCACAAGGTCGGCCACTACACGGCGGGCTGGATCAAGCGCGGCCCGTCCGGCGTGATCGGCACCAACAAGAAAGACGCGCTGGAGACCGTCCAGCACCTGCTGGCCGACATCGAGGCGCAGGCCCTGCTCAGCCCCGCCAACCCCGAGGCATCCGCAGTCGACGATCTGCTCGCCGAACGCGGCATCCGCTTCGTCAGCTTCGAAGACTGGCAGGCGATCGACCAGGCCGAGGTGGGCCGCGGCGAGCCGCACGGCCGCCCCCGGGTCAAGTTCGTCCGGGTCGAGGAGATGCTGGGGGCGCTGGGCGAGCAGGTCTCTGGGTAGAGCCTGCTTTGACGGGACGTCCGGGCAGGGGTTCCACTTAACTTTTTGGGTGGATCGCCATGCTGCTGGCGCCCGACCGCCGGTGACCAAAAAGTACAAGACGTTTCACCCCTACCCGGACGTCCCGTTGACGAGGGCCCTGTTTAGGAAATCGACCTGATCGGCAGCTACCTGGTTGAAGATTGCGTTGTCGAAGGGGGCGAAGTGTCCGCCTGGGTATTCGCGCAGCTCGCCGAGCGGGGCGCGTTCAGCTGCGCGGCGAGCGAGCTTGGGCGGGTTGACGTCGTCGTCTTCGAAGACGAGGTAGAGGGCCGGGCAGGAGATTCTGCTCACCTTTCTCGTCAGGCCGTACGGCGGCGCCACGGCGACCCGGGCGCAGACTTCGTTGCGCCAGGTCGAGCCAGAGGGGGTGATCGCCGCGAAGCCGGGAACGGTGTCGGGGCTGTTGATGACCGCGAGGGAGCCCGGCTCCCCGGCCACCGGTATCCGGTAGGGAGCGGCCCCGCGCAGCCTCCGAGTCGAGTCGCGGACGCCCGCCACGGTCAGCCTGGCCATGTGCCCGGGACCGCCGATGTGGAGCAGGCTGCGCCTTCCGCTGAGCAGTGGCGCGACGCAGACCAAAGCGCCGACCTCGACGCCTTCGGCCGCCAAGGCCTGGATGTGCCCCGTCCCCATCGAGTAGCTCCACATCGCGACCCGGGCGGGGTCGACCGCGTCGATGGCGTGGGCGCAGGCGAGGGCGCCCCGCCAGTCCTCGCGCTGCCGAGCGGAGTCCATGAGGCAACGCGGCTCACCGGGGCTCTCACCCCAGTGCCGATAGTCGAAGGCGAGCGCCGCGAACCCCGCCGCGACGAGGCGTTCCGCGAAGGCGTCGAGGCCCTGGTCGCGCACACAGGAGAAGCCGGAGCCCATGACGACGCAGGGCAGCGCATCCTTCCCGGCGTCCGGGCGGAAGAGACGGCCGGCGCAGCGGCCATCGCCTGACGCGAAGTGAACGTCTTCCCTGGCCACGAAGCCGATCCTAGCCCGCGGAGACGCACGCCATAGAATCGGCCGCAATGGTGGACCTGGGCGAGCTGAAGGCGATGATCGAGGCGGCGCTGCCAGGCGCCAGCGTCGAGATGAGCGACGAAACCGGCGACGGAAACCATCTGCGGGCAGAGGTGAGCGCACCGCAGTTTGCCGGCCTCTCGCGGCTCGACCAACACCGCCTGGTCAGGGCCGCCGTCAAAGAGCGCTTCGACGACGGCCAGATCCACGCGCTCTCGATCAAGACCGAGGTGGCGGGATAGCTAGTCTGTGGCCATGGCCGATCCACAGCTGAAGCAGAAAGTCGAGGAGCTGATCGCCGCCAACCCGGTGCTGCTCTTCATGAAAGGGACGCCGGAGATGCCGCGCTGCGGCTTCTCGATGCGGGTCGTGCAGGTGCTCGACTCGATGGACGTCGAGTACGGCGCGATCGATGTCCTCCCCGCGCTGCAGCCGCTGCGCGAGGTGACCGCGGAGATCTCGGACTGGCAGACCTTCCCGCAGCTCTACGTCAACGGCGAGCTGGTCGGCGGCGCGGACCTGGTCGAGGAGATGTTCGAGTCCGGTGAGCTGGCCGAAGCGCTGGGAGTCGAGCAGCCAGAAGTTGCCCCGCAGGCCACGGCTCCAACCCAATCGCCGCCGCTTCAGATCGACGGCAACTAGACCGCGGTGGTCTCAGCGGCATCCTCTTTCACCTGGAAAGAGGATCCGCAACCGCACGCAGCAACCACGTTGGGGTTATTCACCTGAAAGCCCGCCCCCTGCAGCCCTTCTACGTAGTCGACCTCCGAGCCGAAGACGAACTGCATGCTGACCTTGTCGACGACGACGGCGACGCCGTCGACCTCGAAGACGTGATCGTCGTCCTTGGCGCGGTCGAACGCGAGCGCGTACTGGAAGCCGGAGCAACCACCACCGCGAACGGCGACGCGCAGCGCCTGGCCTTCGGCGTCGTCCTGACCGCCCAGCAGCTCGCCGATCTTCCCGGCCGCCTTGTCGGTGAGAGTGATCGCCTCTTGTGGAGTCTCAGTCACTTCATTAAGTGTAGCGGCCGTTCTGCGAGAATCGGACGCCTTGAGTCCGAGTGTCCCAACCGCCGTCGTCTGCGACAGCACGGCCTACCTTCCCCGCGACCTCGTCACCGAGCGCGACATCCAGGTGGTGAGTCTCTACGTCTCGATCGAAGGCGAACAGCAAAAGGAGACCGAGGTCGACGACTACGGCGCTTTCTTCGAGCGCCTACGCGCATCGGAGAGCGGCGCGACGACCTCTCAGCCCTCTATCGGCGACTTCCTCGCCGTCTACGAGCCGCTGCTCGACGCCGGCCGCGAGATCGCCTCTGTTCACATCTCGGCCGGGATCTCCGGCACCTTCGAGGCCGCCGGCCAGGCCCGCCAGCAGCTGATCGACGAAGGCAAGGGCGGCGAGCGGATCGAGATCTTCGACTCGCGTTCGGCGGCCGGCGGGATGGGCCTCTGCGCGCTCGGCGCCGCCGCCGCCGCCTCATCTGGGGCCGACGCCAAGGGGGCGGTGGCCCGCGCCGAACAGACCCGCGCGGAGCTCAAGATGTGGTTCGCAATCGACACCCTCGAGTATCTGCGGCGCGGCGGGCGGATCGGCGGCGCCAGCGCCTTCATCGGTTCGGCGCTGAAGATCAAGCCGATCCTCACCCTGGAGGAGGAGATCACGCCGGTGGAGCGAGTTCGCACCCGCGCACGCTCGATCGAGCGCCTGCGCGACTATGCCCGGGAGCGCCACGGGTCCGGCCTTGATGCCTGGGTCGTCCAGCACATCCAAGATGACGAGACGGCCGCCGCGCTGGCCGACGACGCGCGCGAGATCTTCGGCTGCGAGCCGGCCTTTATCTCCGAAATCGGCGCCGTCCTAGGAGCCCACGTCGGCCCCGGCCTGCTCGGTATCGGCAGCGTCTCCACCGCCGTTCTGACGGCCTCATGAGCCGCCATGCTGCGTCCTCAGTCGCCTGAATAGCGCTGCTATTCAGGCTCCTCCCCGCGTCCTTGCCTGGCGACCTATGAGTCGCGTCATCTCCGGCGGCGCAGAGCGAGTATTCCCCCGATAGCGAAACCGGCGATTGCCGCACCGACGACCAGCTGCTGTTTGTGCTCGCGAACCTGGCGGCGCCAGTCGGTGAGCTCGGTGACACGGCCGCGCAGGGCTTCGACCGAACGGCCCAGGTCCTGTCGCTGCAGGTCGATGTCGCGACGGATCTCGGCCGCGGTGCGTTCGCTCATTTCGTCTCCGCCCCCTCGCCTTCCAGCGTGCTCCTGATCTGCTTGGCCTCCTCGATCGCCTGCTCGGGCACCGGCGGCGCGCCCGCCTGGACCGAGCGGTAGGCGAAGAGGCCGGCGAGGCCGGCGATCAGCAGGAACATCGCCGCCTCGATGAAGAAGCCAGGCCAGGTCTTGCCGTCGAAGAGCTCTTCGTTGAGCAGCCAGGCGACCCCCTCCATGATTAGGATCAGGGCGAGGAAGGCGAAGGTGCCGGCGGCTACGCCGACCGCCGACCCGCGCAAGATCTTGCCGACTTTCTCGCCTATCTCGGTCTTGGCGAGCTCGATCTCCTCGCGGACGAGCGAGGAGGCCCGTTCGGAGACGTCGAAGACGAGCTCGGCGACCGAGCGGTCCTCGGGCTCCGGCGGCGGGGTCGCGGTCGGGTCGGCCACCGTGACGCTACTCCGGGGGATCCTCTTCGAAGACCCGCTTCCAAACGATCGCGGCGAGCCTGGTGGCGGCGATGCTCGCAAGCGCGCTGCTGGCCGCAAGCAGGCCGCTCCACGCGAGGCGTTTGACGATCTCGTTGTCCATCGCGCCCGACCTTACCTATCGAGGCTCGAGCCCGTCGCATATCGTCGCCGTGACAAGGGACTTTGCCTGCTCGAAGTCGTTGTCGGTCGCGGGGATCAGCTCGAAGATCCAGCCCGAGAGCTGCTGCTCGATCGCGCCGTAGAACGACATCGAGGCGAAGATCGGGTCGATGTCGCGGCGAAAGGCGCCTGCCCGCTGGCCGTCGGCGACGATTTTGGCGATCGAGTCATAGGCGCGGCGGATCTCCGGCAGGTGGGTGCGGCCGAAGGAGTTGGCGGCACGGGTGACCTCGACGATGATCACCTTCATCAGCTCCGGGTCGTGGCGGTAGGACTCGACGATGAAGCCGGCGACGGCCTCGAGCTTGGCCCGCGGAGTGGCCTCACTGCGATCGGCCTCTTCGATTGCGGTCAGCAGCAGCGACCAGCGCTCGCTGAAGAGCTCGTTGAGGACCTCGTCCTTCGACTTGAAGTAGTGATAGACGAGGCCGTAGGCGACGCCCGCCTCATCGGCGATGTCGGCGACTCGGGTCGAGTGGAAGCCCTGGCGGGCGAAGACGCGGACCGCGGCATCGAGGATCTGGCGGCGCTTGTCGATCGCCGGAGCGGCTTTCGAGCCGGCCATCAGGCGTGTGCCTCCAGCAGTTGCGGCCAGCGGTAGGACTCCGGGCGGCGGCTGGCAAGCGAGGGCAGCTGCTCTCTGGTCCGCTCCTGGGCGACGAAGTCGAGCTCAGCGGCAACGAAGCACTCCTCTTCCGGCGCAGTGGCGAGCACGGCCCCCCACGGGTCGACGATCGCCGAGTGCCCGTAGGAGCTGTAGTGGGGTGGCGCCTCGCCGACCTGGTTGGGGGCGATGACGAAGGCCTGATTCTCGATCGCGCGGGCGCGCAGCAGCACCTCCCAGTGATCGCGGCCGGTCGCGGCGGTGAAAGCCGAAGGGACCGCGACCAAACGCGCACCCCGCACGGCGAGGATCCGGTACAGCTCGGGGAAGCGCAAGTCGTAACAGACGGTGAGACCGAGCTCCAAACCGTCGATCGTCGCCGAGACGATCTCCTCGCCGGCCTGCTCGCACTCGGACTCGTGGTAGGCGACACCGCCCACCTCGACGTCGAACATGTGGATCTTGCGGTAGACGGCGAGGTCGCCGCCGTCGGCGCCGATCAGGACCGAGGTGTTGAAGGCCTTCCCGCCGGGGCCGGCGCCGCGCTCGGCGATGCTGCCTGCGAGCAGGTGGACCCCCAGCTCGCGGGCCCAGGAGCGGGCAGCGGCGAGGCTGGGGCCGTCGAGCGCCTCGGCGCCGGCCACCAACTCCTCTCCGGAGGCGAGCAGGTTCCACTTCTCCGGCAGCGCGACCAGATCGGCGCCGTCGGCGACCGCGGCACGCACCAGCCGCTCGGCCGCGGCCAGGTTCCGCGCCTTCTCACCGTTCGAGTTGAGCTGCACCGCCGCTACGCGCACTTCGAGTCCTCTCCCGCTGGCTGACTGACCAGTCAATCGGTTTTGGTGGGGCCAGTATAGGTGTGCATTCCCCGTTGCGGTCGTACTTCTTCCCGCATACCGAGAAGAAGTACGACCGCAAGGCGGGCGGGCGTACGATTTGGTGCCGTGAGCAGCGACAATCGCATCGAGGCCGATGGCGAGCGCAAGCAGGTCACCGTGCTCTTCGCCGACGTCAAGGGTTCGATGGACCTTGCCGAGCGGCACGACCCCGAGCAGTGGCGCAAGATCATGCAGGGCTTCTTCTCGATCCTCTCCGACGAGGTGCACCGCTTCGAGGGCACCGTCGACAAATTCACCGGCGACGGGATCATGGCCATCTTCGGCGCCCCGGTCGCCCACGAGGATCACGCGCGGCGCGCCTGCTTCGCGGCGCTGCGAATGCTCGACGACATCGCCGAGTACGCGGCCGAGCTGCGCCGCAAGCACGGGCTCAACTTCTCCGCCCGGATCGGGGTCAACTCGGGCGAGGTGATCGCCGGCGAGATAGGCGGCGGCGATGGCGGCTATACCGCGGTTGGCCACACCGTCGGCCTCGCGCAGCGGATGGAGGCGCTCGCCGAGCCCGGCACGGCCTACCTGACCGAGGCCGCGGCCGAGCTCGCCCACGGCTTTTTCGAGTTGGAGGATCTGGGCGAGTTCGAGATCAAGGGGGCAAGCCGCCCGGTGCGGGTGTTCGAGTTGGGTGGGGTCGGCGCCGCGCGATCGCGCCTCGACCTCTCCCGCGAGCGCGGCTTCTCCCGCTTCGTCGGCCGCGACAGGGAGATGGCGGCGCTGGAGGCGGCGCTGGGCCGCGCCAAGGACGGCGAAGGCGCCGTGGTCGGAATCGTCGCCGAGCCGGGAGTCGGCAAGAGCCGACTCTGCCACGAGTTCGCCGAGCGGGCGCGGGCGAGCGGAGTCGAGGTGTTCGAGGCCCAGGCTCAGGCCCACGGCCGACAGGTCCCCTTCATGCCGGTGCTGCAGATGCTGCGCTCCTACTTCGGCATCCACGACGGCGACCCGGAGCGGATCGTGCGCGAGAAGATCGCCGGGCGGGCTCTGCTGATCGACCCGGAGTTCGCCGACGA
>Ga0157370_10001763_pt1 | contig 26693 bp, 20 predicted proteins | sample C35metaG_FD_113463 | JGI IMG/M metagenome (GOLD analysis project Ga0157370, IMG submission 113463) | Corn rhizosphere microbial communities from Kellogg Biological Station, Michigan, USA - C3-5 metaG | ecosystem: Host-associated > Plants > Roots > Rhizosphere > Soil | place: USA: Michigan...
CAGTAGCAGATTGGCAATCTGCTGAACATTTTGCGTTCCATACTGGTGCTGGGTAATCCCCATGCCGTAGCAAATGATTGTGCGTTCAGCATTGGCATAAAGGTGAGCAATATGCTGGATTTGCTCGCGCGTCATACCGGACACTTTCAGGATATGATCCCAGTCTGTCGCAGCCAAATCGGCCTTTAACGCGTCAATGCCTTGCGTATGTTGTTCAATAAAGGTCTCATCGAAGATGCCAGGGTTGCCGTTCGCTTTAGCTTCATCATCCATCGCCAACAAACATTTCATCACGCCTTTCAGCATCGCGGCATCGCCGCCTACCCGAATTTTATAATAGGTTGAGGCGAGTTCCGTTGAGCTGAGGGTTATCATCTGAACCGGACTCTGTGGCGCGGTAAAACGTTCAAGACCGCGCTCGCGCAGTGGGTTGATGGCGACGATTTTGGCACCGCGTTTTGACACCTCCTGCAGGGTTGCCAGCATGCGGGGATGGTTGGTTCCAGGATTGTGACCGATGCAAATCACCAGATCACAGTGGTCAAAATCATCCAGCTCCACCGTGCCTTTGCCGATGCCAATGGATTCGGGTAAGCCTACGCTGGTTGGCTCATGGCACATGTTTGAGCAGTCGGGGAAATTGTTGGTCCCAAACTCGCGGGCAAACAGCTGCCAGAGAAACGCCGCTTCGTTAGAGGCGCGGCCGGAGGTGTAAAACTCCACGCTGTCGGGATCCTGGTAACTCCGCAGTCGCTCGCCAATTTCGTTAAAGGCCGTTTCCCATGCAATGGGCTGGTAGGTATCGCTGGCGGGATCATACTTCATCGGATGCGTCAGTCTGCCCTCGCCTTCAAGCTCATGGGCATTACGCCCCCATAGCTCGGTAACGGTATGCGCCGCAAAAAATTCAGGTGTGGTGCGTTTGCTGGTCGCTTCCCAGGAAACCGCTTTTGCGCCGTTTTCACAGAACTCAAACGATGAAGTATGTTTAGGATCGGGCCAGGCGCAGCCCGGACAGTCAAACCCTTCAGGTTGGTTGACCTTGAACAGCGCAATGACATCCTGGGTTACCGCCATCTGTCCGCGAATGGCACCGGCCACTGCTTTTAACGCGCCCCAGCCGCCCGCCGCACCGTCATAGGTATGAATGCCTGATGTGCTCTCTTGCTCTTTCATATTGCTCCACAATCACTGTTATTGGCTTTTCTTTAAGCCTGGTACAGTAATTACGTTGGTGCGTGGGAACAGTGATGTAAAAGCCAGGATAACTTTTGCTAAATGTTACATGGCTGATTATCGCAGGCAAAAACACCCGCTTTCTACCGGCTTTCAGGCATCTGCATTAGTGGCTCGCCGCTGCCGACGGCACCGCTCGGAGCAATATTGCACCTCTTCCCAGCACTTTTCCCACTTTTTGCGCCAGGTCATCGGTTTCTGACACTGTTTGCAATAGCGAACCGGCAATGACTGTTTATTGCCTTTAAATGTTTTCATTTATCGCTCCTTTGCTCAGGTTACGCATCAGCATAAAAAGTTCAGACGCCGGGTAAGGCAAACTGCGTGACCTGATGCTGGCAGGGCTGATTGACTTTGCGGCAAATAGGATCAGAATAGCCTGCATCAAGGACTGCGCTACACGGAGTTTATCATCATCAGCCTTCGCGATCTTTTCCGCCTTAACGCGGCGGTAAAACCCGGCCTGTTAGCCTCGGCTTTACTGCTGGTCAGCTGTGCCTCGACGCCGCCTAAGTCACTGGTTACGCCTTTTCCGCCCGCCAGCAAACCTGCGCAGCCTTCTCAACCGGTGCCGCACAACGCACCCATGCGCGGCGTCTGGCTCACCACGGTTTCACGCCTCGACTGGCCGCCGCTCGCCTCGGTTAATATCAGCAGCGACGACGTGCGCATCCGGGTGCAGAAAAAAGCGTTGTCGGATAAGCTGGATAAACTGAAAAGTCTGGGAATCAACACGGTGTTCTTCCAGGTTAAACCTGACGGAACCGCGCTCTGGGACTCAAAAATCCTGCCCTGGTCAGACATGATGACCGGGAAAATTGGGCAGAATCCGGGCTTTGACCCGCTGCAGTTCATGCTCGATGAAGCGCACCGGCGCGGTATGCGGGTACATGCCTGGTTCAATCCCTACCGTGTATCGGTGAATACCAAACCTTCAACGGTAGCCGAGCTAAACCGCACGCTGTCGCAACATCCTGCCAGCGTATTTGTGCTCCATCGTGACTGGATTCGTACCGCGGGGGATCGCTATGTGCTCGATCCGGGCATTCCCGATGCCCGTGACTGGATAACCAGTATTGTGGCTGAGGTGGTCAAGCGTTATGACATCGATGGTGTGCAGTTTGACGATTACTTCTATGCCGAGTCCCCCGGCTCTGCCCTGAACGACAGCCAGACCTTTATTAAATACGGTCAGGGCTTTGCGTCCAAAGCAGACTGGCGCAGACATAATACACAGTTGTTAATCGAGCAGGTTTCCCACACCATCAAGCAGCTCAAGCCGAATGTAGAATTTGGCGTCAGCCCTGCGGGCGTCTGGCGCAACCGCTCACATGATGCGGCAGGCTCAGACACGCGCGGCGCGGCCGCTTACGATGAATCTTACGCGGATACGCGCCGTTGGGTGCAGGAAGGGTTACTGGACTATATTGCGCCGCAAATCTACTGGCCCTTCTCGCGCAGCGCTGCCCGCTATGACGTGCTGGCAAACTGGTGGGCTAACGTCGTCAAGCCGACCAAAACTCGCCTGTATATCGGTATCGCCTTATATAAAGTTGGCGTGCCGGCCAAAAATGAGCCTGAATGGACGATTAACGGTGGCGTGCCGGAGCTGAAAAGACAGCTGGATCTTAACGATTCCCTCCCGCAGATTGATGGCACTATCTTGTTTCGTGAAGATTTCCTGAATCAGCCGCAAACGCAGGATGCCGTGAATTATCTGCGCAGCCGTTGGGGGCAGACTCCATGATACATACCGACATCGTCCCCGGCAGCGCACCCGCGCTAAAGACGCTGACGGCCCGCCTGTCAGCCGAGCTGTTGGCAATAACCGGCGACAACGGAACCCATCACTTTACGCCATCAGACGGGGCGCTGTGGATACTTGCCACCGATGAAGTGGGTAACGCTCTTGGCTGCGGCGCACTCGTGCATGTTTCCGCTGAAACCGCCGAACTGAAACGCATGTTTTCAACCCGACAGCACGCGGGAACCGGCGCGGCGCTGCTGTCAGCCCTAGAGCAGCTTGCCCGGGCGCGCGGCTACAAGGCAATTCGCCTTTCTACCCGCGTCGTTAATACCCGTGCGGTAGCGTTTTATCAGCGTCACGGCTATCAACAAACCGCGCGCTATGGTGTGTACAAGGATAAGCCTGTGTCGGTTTGTCTGAGTAAAACGTTATGAGCATTAACAATTATTTTACTAATTTGCCATAAATAGCACGTTTGTCAGCACCGCCATTTTTTCGTGGAGTAAGATACGTCAATAAACGTAAAGCCTTAAGCGGAAATCTTCATGTCTGATTACACCAGTGACGTAAAATCAAGCCAGCCGGATCTGCCCCCCACCGTTGACGACAGCCAGAAGATTCTGGTGTCGATTCTTGGCGCGGTCGCATTTTCCCACTGCTGTAACGATTTTATCCAGGCCATGCTGCCATCGATTTATCCCTTGCTGAAAACCAACTTTACGCTGAGCTACGCGCAGATTGGTTTGATCACGCTGATCTATCAGATGACGGCGTCGCTGTTGCAGCCCTGGATCGGCCTGTACACCGACAAACATCCCAAACCCTGGCTGCTGCCGTCTGGCATGGTTTCGACCCTGATTGGCATCGGACTCCTGGCGATGGCCCCGCACTTCTCCGTGGTGTTGGTTGCTTCGGCGCTGATTGGCGTTGGCTCTGCAACCTTTCACCCGGAAGCCTCGCGGGTTGCAAGAATGGCATCGGGCGGCCGCTTTGGTACGGCACAGTCAACGTTTCAGGTCGGCGGTTATATTGGCACGGCGTTTGCGCCTTTAGTGGCGGCGATGCTGATTATTCCGCATGGACAGATAGCGGTTGGCTGGCTGATGATCATTGCGCTGTTTGCGGTCATTATTCTTTCCGGCATCAGCCGCTGGACGGTGATACACGGCCATGCGCACATGAAAAAACACAACCTTCAGGCGCTGCGGTCGCTTTCATCAAGGGACGTCAAAGTGGCGTTGTCCGTGGTTGGCGTGCTGCTGCTGGCAAAATTTACCTATATTGCCTCAATCAGTAACTACTACATTTTTTACCTGGTTGAGCGCTTTCAGCTCCCGATTCCGCAGGCGCAGATCTACCTGTTTACCTTTCTGGCCGCCGTCGCGGTTGGCACGCTGGCCGGCGGACCGATTGGCGATCGCATTGGCCGCAAAGCGGTTGTCTGGATCTCGTTTCTGGGTGTTATCCCGTTCTCGCTGCTGATGCCGCATGCCAATTTGTTCTGGACCGTGGTGCTGACCGTTTGTATCGGCCTGGTCTTTTCATCGGCATTTGCCGCGCTGGTCGTGTACGCGCAGGAAGTGTTGCCCGGCCGTACCGGGATGGTCGCCGGGATTATGTTCGGCACCATGTTTGGCATTGGCGGTATCGCCGCGGCGGCGCTGGGGAAACTGGCTGACGGGTACGGTATCACTACCGTGTATAACGCCTGTGGCTTTCTTCCGCTGCTGGGATTTGCCACGCTACTGATGCCTGATACACGTCGGGTTAACTAAACCGCGCGAACAGGCAGCGCGTCGCTGCCTGTTGCCTTTCTCAGACGTAACCCATCATTTTCAGCATCGACTGCGCCTGAGTCATCGCCTCAGCCCGATGCGTAATCCCCAGCTTCTGATAAAGATTCCGGATATGGGTTTTGATCGTGGTTGAGGCTACGTCCAGCTCCGCCGCAATCTGCTCGTTGCTGTAGCCGGAATAGATCAGCCCCAGCACCTGCCATTCACGCTGCGTTAGCGGACTGGTACGAATCAGCTCGGGCACGTCAGGATGATTCAGCAAACGGCTGACAAAGCTTTCATCAAAATGGGCAAATTTGTGACGATGATACTTATTGATCTCGTTAAGGATGCGGCGCGCCCGGTGGTTATCCAGCTCATCAAGGGTATTCAACTGCAATAACTGACGCAGCTGTTGCGCCATGGATTCGCCCTGCACCACAAAGTGGCTAATGAACCCCGTGCTGCGGGCCAGCCGGAGCGCATCCAGCAACGCATGCTGCGCTTTTGCACGCTGATCGGTTTCCCAGTAAATCTGGTTCAGCAGCAGTACATTACGGTTGAGATCGCTCATCAACTGCAAGGGCCGCGCATTTTCATTAAGCTCGTCGAGAATCACTTCTGCCTGCGTGTAATACCCGAGCAAAATCTGTGCCCGTGCCACGTTTCGCCACTGGCCCTGCAAAAAATGGTTATTGGCGCAGGCCGGTTTAGGTGTCTGACGCAGCCACTCACTGGCGCTTTGCGTATCGCCAGTCATTTGCCAGTACAGCACTCTGACCTTATCGGCATTGGCGAGCCAGTCATTGTGCCAGCGGCCGTTGTTTAGCAGGTTTTCCAGCCGGTTCAACAGGCTGCGTGCGTTGTCCAGGTTGCCCCGGGCAATTGCGCTTTGCACTAATAAGCCCAGGCACTGTATTTGCTGCTGAGGCTGATAACCCTGCAGCACTTTCATGCCCTCGCGTGCCGCCTGCTCGGCTTCATCCAGCCTGCCCCAGGCCCACAGCAGCTGGGCGCGGATACGCAACAGAAACTCATGCAGCGGAAAGTGCGAAAGATGCTGCTTTTTGACCAGCACGAAGGCCCGCTCCTGAGTCTCGTACGCCGTTTGCAGGAAGCCTTGAGCAAACAAAATTTCGCTTTGCTGGATCAGGCTCCAGAGCACATAGTGCCAGGCTTCATCCCGCCGCGCCATTTGCTCTGTCTGGCGCATCAACTCCAGCGAGTTACTCAGCTCGCCTTTACAGTGCATGACTTCGCCATGTACCGAGGTTGCCACGATACGGCTGTAGTGGCGGCTCTCAGGCAGCGTATTCAGCGCCAGCATCGCCAGGCGTTCCGCCTCATCGGCATTGCCATCGTTAATGGCGACCTGCGCCAGTAACGCGTTAAATTCACCGCGTAATACCGCATCAATTTCGCACTGGCTTTCCTGCTCAAATCGGGCCAGCAGGCTGTTCACCTCTGCGTAGCGGTGTTGGCTTTGCATCAGCCAGGCCTGTAACAACACCAGGCTGGGATTATCGAGCCGCATCGCCCAAGGCAGTGCATTCAGCGAGGACTCCAGTAAAGGCAGCTCGCTTTGATTAAACAGCGACCATGCGTGCTCGGTTAACACATCACGCAGCATCTCCGCGTCACCGGAAGCACGCGCATGATGAATCGCCTCGCTCGGGAAGCCCTGCGCCATCCAGCTGGTTGCCGCCGCCCGATGCAGCGCCGGAAGTTCAGCAGCCAGTTCCCACTGGCAACGCTGTTGCAGGAAACTGCCAAACAGAGGGTGATAGCTAAACCACTGGCCGGAGTCATCCATCCGCTGCAGAAACAGCCCCTGCCGCTCAATGTCTTCCAGCCAGCACTGGCCGTTATCCTCGCCTGTCACCTGGGTAATCAGCGGCGCGTTAAGTGAACGCAGCAGCGAACTTTTCAGCAGAAAATGGCGCGTGGTCAGACTGACGTTATCCAGCACTTCCTCAACCAGATAATCGGTTAAGTGGCTGGCATTGATCCCTGACAGGCGACGCGCGGAGTGCTGGGCCGCGCCCGCCCCCTGTCGGGCCGAGAGCGCGATAAGCTGCAGCGCCGTGGCCCAGCCTGCAACGTCATCACACAGGCGTCCCGCATCTTCGGACTCCAGCGGCGCAGGCAGGCGGGCATCGAAAAACTGCTGCGCCTCCTGATGGGTAAACGCCAGTTGCTGACTGCTCAACTCTATCAACTGCTCGCGAACGCGCAGGTTGGCGATCCCCAACTGGGGAAGATTACGCGAAAGCACCACCAGGGTAACGTTTTCAGGTTGATGGCGTAAAAAGAAACGCATCGCTTCATGAATCACCGGATTGGTGATGTGATGGTAATCATCGATAATCAGCCACAGCGGTTGATGCCAGGCATGAAGCTCATTGAAAATCTGCGTAAACAGCGCATTCAGATTCACGTACTGCCGTTTGTTTGCCAGCGCTTCGCTCCGGCTACAGCTGCCGTGCGTGGCCTGCTGCAGGGCGGCAATTAAATAGTCCGCAAAACGCTCTGGCTGATTGTCACTTTCATCCAGGGAGTACCAGCCCAAATCGGCTTTGTCTGCAGCCCACTGCGATATCAGGGTGGTTTTGCCATAGCCTGCAGGACTGGTTACCAGCACCAGGCGGTAGTTACCTGCAGCGGAAAGTTTTCGTATCAGCCGCTCCCGTTTCACCGTGGCTTCATGGCGGACAGGACGGCTGAGTTTAGAGGGGATTAACATGTACGCACGCTTCTCCGTTAACGTCTGGCGCATCATTTTTTTACGCTTCGTAATTATTCCTCACACGTTCAGCTATCCCTCCTGATAAAGCAAGCGGACGCTTTAGAGAATCTTCACAAAAGCGAGTCTAATCACACTTAAGTGAAATTTTCAGACTTGCCTCACCGTCTCCTCCCTTGCCCTCATCCTGACGGAACTTTTGCCAGGAGGATGAGCGATTCCGCGCGCAAGGGCAGACTCATCCTCATTCCCATTCTTTGTCGACAGGACACCCGGCTATGACACAGCACCCTTTTGATCGTTCCCGTTTTGACGCTGCGCTGACGCGCCAGTGGCAACGCTTTGGCCTGCATGATGCAGGAGAAATGACGCCATATCAGTGGTGGCAGGCTCTGAGCGGCGCGCTGGCAGAAATGCTCAACGCGCTGCCCGCCCGACCGGCATCCGGCGATTTGCGCCATGTGAATTACCTCTCTATGGAGTTTCTCACCGGGCGACTGACCGGCAACAACCTGCTCAACTTAGGGTGGTTCGACGGCGTTAATACGGCACTGAAGCAGTGGGATGTTTCGCTGAGCGAGGTGCTGGAAAGCGAGAGCGATCCGGCGCTGGGCAATGGCGGACTGGGCAGGCTGGCGGCCTGTTTTCTGGACGCGATGGCCACGGTGGGTCAGCCCGCAACAGGCTATGGCCTGAACTACCAATATGGCCTGTTTCGTCAGCGCTTTGTCGAAGGTGAACAGGATGAACTGCCCGACGACTGGCAGCGCGACCGCTATCCCTGGTTTACACATAATGCTGCGCTAACGGTGCAGGTAGGCCTGGGCGGCAAAGTCGTGGCAGAGAATGGTAAAACGCACTGGCAGCCTGCGTTTCAACTGGAGGGCGAAGCCTGGGATCTGCCGGTAGTGGGCTTTGAGAATGGCCTCACGCAGCCTCTGCGGCTGTGGCAGGCAAAACATGCGCACCCTTTCGATCTCAAAACGTTTAACGGCGGCGCTTTTTTACGGGCGGAAAAGCAAGGCATTAATGCGGAAAAACTGACCAAAGTGCTTTACCCCAACGACAACCATCAGGCAGGAAAAAAACTGCGCCTGATGCAGCAGTATTTTCAGTGCGCCTGTTCGCTGGCAGACATCCTTCGTCGTCACCGTCTGGCGGGCCGTGCCATTGAAACCCTACCGGATCATGAGGTGATCCAGCTGAATGATACGCACCCAACGCTGGCTATTCCTGAACTGATGCGGCTATTGCTGGATGACCATCAGCTCAGTTGGCAGGACGCCTGGCACCTTACCCAGCGCACCTTTGCCTACACCAACCATACGCTGATGCCGGAAGCGCTGGAGTGTTGGGATACTCACATCGTGCGCAGCCTGCTTCCGCGGCACATGGAGATTGTTAACGCCATCAATACCCAGCTCAAAGAGGCGGTTAACCGGCAGTGGCCTGGGAACAAGGCCGTCTGGTCGAAACTGGCCATCGTGCACGGTAAGCAGCTGCGCATGGCCAATTTATGCGTGGTGACCTGCTTTGCGGTAAACGGCGTGGCCGCCCTGCACTCGCGGCTGGTAAAAGACGATCTGTTCCCGGAATACGTCACCCTGTGGCCGGAAAAATTCCACAACGTCACCAATGGCATCACGCCACGCCGCTGGATTCATCAGTGTAATCCCCGACTGGCGGCGCTTATCGGAAAAACGCTTAATCAGCCCTGGCTCAACGATTTGGATGCGCTTCAGGGGCTGGAAAAACAGGTGGATAATCCGGAGTTTTGCACGACGTACCGCGAGATTAAACAGCGCAATAAAGTGGATTTGGCCTGCTGGATTGCGCAACGCACCGGGATTAAGGTGAATCCCGAGGCCCTGTTTGATGTGCAAATCAAACGGCTGCACGAGTACAAACGTCAGCATCTCAGCCTGCTGCATACCATCGCCTTATGGCAAACCCTGGTGAGCGATCCTCAGGCGAACCGCTGTCCTCGCGTCGTGATCTTCGGCGCGAAAGCGGCACCGGGCTATGCGTTGGCTAAAAATATCATTTTTGCCATCAACAAGGTGGCCGACGTCATCAACACCGATCCGCGCGTGGCCGATCGCCTCAAAGTGGTGTTTATTCCCGACTACAACGTCTCTGTGGCAGAACGGCTTATCCCGGCCGCAGACCTGTCAGAGCAGATTTCACTGGCGGGCAAAGAGGCCTCGGGCACCGGCAACATGAAGCTGGCCCTGAACGGCGCGCTGACCATTGGCACGCTCGATGGTGCGAACGTGGAGATTTCTGAACAGGTCGGCGAGGAGAATATCTTTATTCTTGGTCATACGGTAGAACAGGTTAACGCCCTCAAGGCCGCTGGCTATGCTCCGTCAAAATGGCGCGAAAAAGACGCCCAGCTCGACCAGGCGCTGACGTCACTGGAGGACGGTACGTTCAGCGCAGGCGACCGGCACGCTTTTGATCTGCTGTTGCACAGTCTGGGGGCTAAAAACGGCGATCCTTATCTGGTGCTGGCCGACTTCCGGCATTACCTCAACGCTCAGCAGCGCGTTGAAGCACTGTGGTCTGATAAAGCGGCCTGGACGCGCGCCACGATACTCAACACCGCTCGCTGCGGCATGTTCAGCGCCGACCGGTCGATTCGTCACTATCAGCAACGTATCTGGCAGCGTAAACGCTAAGGATCAGCATGAAACCACTTCATTATCCGGCCGGGATCGGCAGGGTAGCCACTGAATATGTTGATGCGCATGGGGCGGTCCGGCAGGTTTCTGCATCGACCCGCGATCGCTTGCTGGCGGCGATGCAGCCAGGCCCTGGCCCTGGCGTTATCCCACCGGTCGCCGTCTTTACCCAGGGTTTGCCCATCCGTTTAACGCCCTCTCTGGCTGGCCCGGCACGCTGGCACCTGGAGGGCGAATCGGGTGAACGCTGGTCAGGGCACTGCGAGCCTGAGGCGTCTTTGACGCTCCCGGCGCTGCCTGAAGGTTACCATCTTCTGACGATAAACGCGGATGCACAGCAATCGAGGTGCCAGATAATAGTGACACCGTCACGTTGCTATGAGCCGGAGGCCTTGCTACGGGGCGAGAGACGCTGGGGAACCTGTGTCCAGCTCTACGCTTTACGATCGGATCAGAACTGGGGAATCGGCGATTTTGCTGACCTGCGGGACATGGTGAAGGCGGTTGGCATGCGCGGCGGCGCTTTTGTGGGGCTGAACCCCCTGCATGCGCTTTTTCCTGCGTTACCTGATGATGCCAGCCCCTATAGCCCGTCTTCCCGACGCTGGCTCAACGTGCTCTATATCAGCGTTCCTGAGGTTGAGGACTTTAACCTGAGTGCCGCTGCGCAGTGCTGGTGGCAGTCGGCAGAAACGCAACACAGGCTGCACCAGGCGCGTCACGCGCCCTGGGTCGATTATTACACGGTGGCATCACTGAAGCTGGATGCCCTGCGGTTTGCCTGGCAGCAGTTTATGCAGCGTGAGAAAGAGGATAGTCAGGCCGAGGCATTTGAGGCGTTTGTGGCTGAGGGCGGTGAAAGTCTGCTGCATCAGGGATTGTTCGATGCCCTGCAGGCCTGGCTTCGCGAAGAAGATCCCCTGCGTCACGGCTGGCAAACGTGGCCCACTGCCTATCAACAACCCGATACGGCCGCCGTACACGCGTTTCGGATTGAACATGGCGATGAGATTCGTTTCTATCTCTGGCTGCAATGGCTGGCGGCGCGTCAGTTTGCCGCCTGTTGGCACCTGTGCCAGCAGCACCAGATGGCACCAGGACTTTATCGCGATTTGGCCGTTGGCGTCGCCGCAGGGGGATCGGAAACCTGGAGCCAACGCGGGCTTTACTGTTTAGCGGCCAGCACAGGCGCCCCGCCGGATATTCTGGGCCCGCTTGGCCAGAACTGGGGGCTGCCGCCAATGGACCCGCAATCTTTGTATGATCGGGCATACGAACCCTGGATTACGTTGCTGCGCGCGAATATGCGCGATTGTGGGGCGTTACGTATCGATCATGTCATGGCTTTGCTGCGACTGTGGTGGATTCCGCAAGGAGAAACGGCCGCCGCAGGCGCGTATGTCGCCTATCCCATTGACGATCTGCTCGCTATTCTGGCGCTGGAAAGTCAGCGCCAGCGCTGCATGGTGATTGGTGAGGATTTAGGCACGGTGCCGGAGGCGATTGTCGATAAACTCCACAATGCTGGCGTCTACTCGTATAAGGTGCTCTATTTTGAGCAAAACTCGCACAAGGGCTTTCGCCCGCCTGCGGCATGGCCGCGTCAGGCAATGGCTGTAGCCACCACTCACGATATGCCAACGCTCCGTGGCTGGTGGCAAAGTGACGATCTGACACTGGGGAGCCAACTGGGGTTGTATCCTGATAAAGCGGTGCTTGCCGGGCTGTATCATCAGCGCCGGGCAGCCCGATCGGCGTTGCTTCAGACCCTGACGCGCCACGGTTACCTCAAGCCCAAAGGGCGGGTTCAGGCAAACAGTCCGCGCATGAGCCTGTTACTTAACCAGGTTATCCATCAGTATCTCGCGGACTGCACCAGCGCCCTGCTGGGTTTACAACCCGAAGACTGGCTGGATATGGCCTCGCCGGTTAATGTGCCGGGCACGGTAGAGGCTTATCCGAACTGGCGGCGTAAGCTCAGTCTGTCGCTGGAGGCGATGTTTGCAGATAAGCGTATCACGGCACTGCTGGAGGAGACTTCCCGGCGTTGTTCGTGATTTATCAGGCGATCCAGGGATAAGTTTCAGGCGTGATCCCGGATCGCTGAAATCGTTGTCGCAGAGGCTGTTCAATGCGGTCAGCATGAAGAGCAGTACACCAAAATGGACTGGCGTGAGAAAACACAGGCAGAACATAAGGTTTGCGTTTAGCTATCGATTCGTGTTTTTTACTTTGTAAAATGGACGCCATTCTGGCTTTTGAGTTAGCGTATGTTTTCGATTCCCTTTCCTGCTTTGACGTTATTTGCACTACTGATATTAATGATGATGCTCATTCGTTCTGGTAAGCGCGAATACCGTGGGGCAATGATGTTTATTGCAGCGTCAGCAGGGCTAATGGCCTTGGGTATAATTAGGTGGGAATGGCATTTCTCTCTTCTTAAACCCCTGCAGGCTATACTGGCAACACTCTTACCCGCAGTGGCCTGGTCGTGCTTTAGCGACCTTACGCATCAATCCCGTGCGCGTCGCCTGAAGCTGGCTGTTATCCCTGTTTATACTGCCATCATCGTCCAGTTGTGCCTGCCCGTTCTGACAGACGCTCTGTTGTTTCTGATTTATGCAGGTTATGGCATCGCACTACTACGTGCAGCAACAAACGGAGCTGATTTTTTTGTCGAATCACGCTTCAGAGAAGCCTCCATAACGCAGAAAATGACCTTTTTTGCGGGGTGTTTTCTTTGCTTTTCGGCACTCACCGACGCGGTTATCAGCAGGATGATGAATATTGCCCCGCAATTAATTGCCCTGTTTCAGGGAATGACACTACCGTTACTTTGTATTGCCATTGTCCGGGCAGTAAAGAGCGTTCCTGCAGGTGAAACTCACGCCGAAGAAACGTCATCCCTTACCGATGATGAGGCAAAGGATGCGACGCTTGAGCCCTTATGCCTGCACATCGAAAACCTTGTCCGCGCACACGCTTACTATCTTGATACCGATCTTACGCTGAACAAGCTTGCACGCAAACTCGATATTCCAGCACGGCATATTTCTCGCGCGGTAAACGCTACACGGCAGTGCAACGTTTCGCAGTGGCTCAATGGGTTTCGTATAGAAAAGGCGCAGGACATGCTGCGCCAGCCACAGCTAAAAATTACCGACATCATGCTTGAAACCGGGTTTATCAGTAAGTCGAACTTCAACCGGGAATTTATGCGCATTACGGGGAAAACCCCCACCGCATTTCGTCAGGCTATGGATGATAGTGAAGCGCGGTGTTGAGAAACGCACTGATTTTACCGATCAACATGTTGTGAAGTGCGTTTCTGTTCACGCCCTGTCCATCCCGGCAGACTTCCCCTTCGCCCGGCGCGCTTTGCTCAATCAGCGCCTCCCCCTGCGTTTTGCATTGCTGCATAAAGCTAAAATGGGTCGCGCCAGGGATAACATCATAAGTGACAACGTCACTCGACAGTGCCTTTGCCAGATACTGCGATTCAAGCGAGGCAGGCAGCGCCGGCGAATCTACACCTGCCGCTAAGATCAGCACGGGCAGCCGAATATGCCCCAGACTCTGCGTCGTGAGTCCGCGAGCTAACCCTAAATCCAGCGCCACTACCGCCTTAATGCGCCGGTCTTGCAGGTCTGAGCTCAGGTGGCTGGCCCCTTGCCGGTTATCAAGGCCCAGTGTTGTCATTAGCCGACAGCTGGACAACTCAGTGTGTTGGATGCAGTCATGAGCAAATTGTTGAGGGTCAAAACGCGCCCCCGCTAATTCCATTACCGTCCAGCCGCCAAGAGAATGCCCGACAGCGGCGATTCGTTTAACGTCAGCACGCCCTGCCAGCGGGGGATCGTTCAGAATCCGCTCCAGTGCCATGATTAAATCCTGCGGACGCCGCCAGAGCTGTCTGGCGTGTGCCGATGTTAAATCCGACGTCGTGGTACCGGGATGATTGGTCGCAATCACGATATATCCCTGTTCAGCCATCGCGTCGGCCAGCCATGCAAGGTTGCGCCAACTCCCGCCATAACCATGAGATAACAGTAATACAGGATGTAAGCCTGGCAAGGGTTTAGCATTTCGCACCACGCTGACACCTGTAAACGCGGGATTATCCGCAATGTTTTCCTTGGGCGACGACGCTGCACTGGGATACCACACGGCAACCTCAACCGGGCGTTGCTGCTCGCCTGCTAAGAACTGGCGAAAGCCGTTGCTGGCCATCGCAGAATGACTAAATACGATGAGGGAAAAAGAGATTATCAGACGAATTAACATGATGAAGGCTCCAGTTGTGATAGAGCCTTTTTTGTATCAGTGCCGAAGGTTATGCGCGTCCTGGAACGCGATCGGGTACCTTAATAACATCATTCAGGCTGAGGATTGCGCAAAGCCTGACCAAAAGTATCAGCGTCTTTGAAAGAGAAAGGCGCGAATTTACGCCAGAACGGAACAGGTTAAGCGCGAGGGACAGGTAACTGACCTCATAAAAAAAGGTGCGCCTCAGCGCACCAGATGGAACAAATCAGCACTGCCGGAGTGATTACCCCTTGCCTTTAACACTGCTGATAAAGGTTTGCCGCGCAGATGTCGAGCCGAGCCGTTCGGCCTCATCCAGCAGTCTGAGCGCTTTATCAATATTGCCCTGCGCCGACGCCTGGCGAATGGCATCGTTAAAATAGCCTTCGGTATCCTGAACAATAGGCTGTGTTTTCGCTACAGGAGCCGCAGTGGGCGCACGACTGGCTGCCGCCGGTTGACTGTTTCCGACCGTAACCGGAGCCGGGCCAGAGGATCCAAACAACGGCCCGACCAGTATTGAGGAATCCGAGCGGGTACTCAGTTTTATTTTTACTGTGCCAGATGTTGTATGACGGGCAACCGGATCGGGAATATCGGGAACGGCATGGCCGGTGCCTTTGGCATAGGCTTTTGCCGGATCAACCAGCGTTGTGGTCTGAGCAAGCTCCGTCTCTGTGGTGAATACCAACAGATAAATTTTTTGCTGTCCGGGAACCGGGGTCAACTTCATCACGCCTTCCAACCGATCAGCGGCCATCACGCCAGGTTGCTGATAAGAAAACCAGCGGCTGGGGAACCAGGCGGCCGGACGCAGGTTTTCGTCCAGAATGAGCACGTTGGGCGCAAAGACCTGGTTCTGCTGTACCTCACTGCTTAAGGTGATTGTCAGCTCGCCCAGCGTGGCAGGCAGGCTGTAAGCGGCGACCGGCCCGGTGATACCGGCAACGTTTAGCGGACTGTGCCCGGCCGTTAACGTCGTTACCTGCGGCCGTGCGGTATCCAGGGGTTGCCAGTGCATGCTCTGCAGGCTGGAAAGCGGAATGGCGGGCGCTGCAGAGACATCCTGCGGCATCAGATTGATCGCGGCCCGTGCAGGCAGACTGTGTCCTGCCAGCAGGAGCGCGCTCAGGCAAAGTGCGGTGAATGTTTTATACGTTTTCATTTTTAACCTCGAGAAACGGGCAGGCCGCGGCAACGCAGGCAATAGCCGCCGCGGCCTGAAAGACAGTGCGAAACGGTCTACAGCGGTTTATCCAGAAAAGGGATCACCACCAGATTTCCATTTGCGCGCCAAAGGTCCACTCATCATTGTTGCCGCGGCTGTTGGTAAACAGGCCGTTTCCGGTGCTGTCCTGTGACGCGAAGGTGGTGATATCACCGGCCGCGTCTTTGTTATAACCCCACTTCTCATCCCATTTGGCATAGGTCGCGAAGAGCCGCAGCGCAGGACGTGACCAGATGCTGTCTCCCGCCTGCCACTGCTGCGCCAGCGTGATTTTGTACTGACCATTGCGTTCGCCGACCTGCTGTGACTTCACGTTGTCATAGCCCACTTCCAACAGGGTGCTCATGATCGGCGTCCATTTGTACATGGGCCGCACGCCAACGGTGTACCACTCATTACCCCGGTTGTTATCCAGATCGGTGTTTTGGTACATCGCGACGTACATCATGTCCCAGCGTTCCGCCAGGGTGATCGCCCCGTGGTCCAGAACCCGATACATCTTGCCGTTGTTATTGATATTCGTGCCCTGTGCCAGCCCTTTCCCCTGGGACGTCAACGCATCGGTCGCGTACTGCAGCACAAATTTGTTGTAGCCTTTGAGCATGCTCTGCGTATGCTCAGCGGTGAACAGCCAGCCGTCTCGGGATGCGCCATCTTCTAAGCGGTAGCCGTCACGCGCATTGGCACGGCCGTAATCCACACCCAGTTCCAGGACGCCATTTGGGTTGGTTTCCAGCCCTGCCAGACGGACGTCAAAAACATCATCTGCGGTACTGGTGGCGTAATTGCGAATGCGATCGTTAGAAAAGGTGTAAGAGCCGCCCGCTTCCGATGAGCGCGTTGCGGCAAACGACAGCTTACCAAATCCCAGATCGACATCTTCCAGACCCGCACCCGGGCCGGAAATATCCCAGTAGTAGAAATCGATCATGTGAACGTCATGGCGCTGGTAGAAACGTTTACCGGCCCAGATAGTGGAACCCGGCAGGGCGTCGATCAGGTTTTTACCCTTGACGTTGGCTTCACGAAAAGCCGGTGAAGTGGATTCCCAGTCGTTTTGCTGAGAAACCGAGTACGCCACGTTGGTGTCGAAGTAGAAGCTCTTGTCGCCCTCTTTCCACACTTCCTGACCCAGCTTAAGTTCAGCATAGGTTTCGCACTCGTTACCCAGACGGTATTTACTTTGAGCACCGGTTGCCTGGAAGCATTGCTGCTCGCCGCCGCTGCCCGTCCAGCCAATGCCGGAGCGAGCATAACCGGTAAAATCCACCGCCATCAGCGGTGAAGACAGAGTGCCTGTCGCTACCGCTACGGCAAGGGAAAGTTTGCGCAGAGTTAACATTTTCTATCTCCTGAGGTCATTGCTTTTATTGTTTTGCTGGATTAAACGCCGGGCTCCTGATGCAGCCTGCGACACGCGCTTCCGTCCTCTCGGAACAGATGACAACGCTCGGGTGGCAAGCCAATGCCCATCATGGCGCCCTCTTTTACCAACACCACGTCCTCCTGGCGGTACACCAGGTTTTGACGGATGGCGGGGATTTGGATGTGGATTTGAGTTTCGTGTCCCAGTTGCTCAACGACCTGCACTTCCCCCTCAAGGGTGACGTCAGCGATATCACTGGACAGCAGATGTTCCGGCCGGATACCCAACGACATATTGCTGCCGACCTGCACGTTGGCGCTGTCTACCGGTAGCCAGACCAGCTGATTATTGGGCAGGCGCACCTGCACCTGTTCAATCGCGGTGGCGGTGACCTTAACGGGGAGGAAGTTCATTTTTGGCGAGCCAATAAAGCCTGCAACAAAGCGGTTTGCCGGATAGTGATAGAGCTCCAGCGGCCGACCAACCTGCGCCACACGACCGGCGTCCAGTACCACAATTTTATCGGCCAGGGTCATGGCTTCGATCTGGTCGTGAGTCACGTAAATCATGGTGCGCCTGAGTCGCTTATGCAGGCGGGAGATCTCGATGCGCATCTGCACCCGCAGCGCGGCATCGAGATTAGAAAGGGGTTCGTCCAGCAGGAAGACTCGGGGTTCGGCGACCAGCGTGCGGCCGATGGCAACGCGCTGGCGCTGTCCGCCAGAGAGCGCCTTTGGGCGGCGATCAAGCAGATGCGCCAGCTGTAGCACCTCAGCAACCTGGGTTACGCGCTGCTCTCTTTCCGCTTTTTTAACGCCGGCCAGCTTCAGGCCAAAAGACATGTTTTCTGCCACCGAGAGATGGGGATAAAGCGCGTAAGACTGAAATACCATGCCAATGCCGCGTTCGGCAGGCGGCACCTCATTCATCCGTTTATCGCCAATCAACAATTCACCGCGGGTAATCGTCTCCAGGCCAGCAATCATCCGCAGCAGCGTTGATTTACCGCATCCAGAAGGCCCGACAAATACGACAAACTCGCCTTCACCAATCTCCAGATTGATATCGTTCGACACGACCGTGTCGCCCCAGGCTTTGGTGACATTGCGTAACACGACGCTCGCCATAGTACTTTCCTCTCCACTCGCTAATGCGGCCCGCACGTCAGCGGACAAATTCTGGCGTTCACTATGCGTAGCGTGACGCGTCGCCACATCCTCCACCGACGCGCTTTATCTGGGGGAGGAGACGGGAGGAGGAGAAAACATCAGCACACGAGAGCGGTCGCGCGCTGCACTGATTTTTGTGATCGGTAACGCAGTCTGGCACCCACCTTAGTGTGAGCCAGACCGTGATAATCCTGTCACTTTGTAACAGCGATCACACCTCGACGGCGGCAGGCGTAGAGGCCAGGAGGATGAGAAGCCGGTAAGAACACGCAGAATGTGCGGCAAGCAACATGTTCGTTTCCGCTAACAGGATGGAGTGTTAAAGATGAAAACTGGCGCAAAAATTTTGGCTCTGTCAGCCCTCTCGGCGGTGCTGTTCTCCGCTTCCGCAGTCGCAAAGATTGAAGAAGGAAAACTGGTTATCTGGATCAACGGTGACAAAGGCTATAACGGTCTGGCCGAGGTGGGTAAAAAGTTTGAACAGGAAACCGGTATTCACGTTACGGTCGAGCACCCGGATAAAATGGAAGAAAAATACCCGCAGGTGGCCGCGACCGGTGACGGTCCGGACATTATCTTCTGGGCGCACGACCGTTTCGGCGGTTACGCCCAGTCCGGCCTGTTAGCCGAGGTATCACCGGACAGCAGTTTCCAGCAAAAAATCTTTCCTTTCACCTGGGACGCCGTGCGCTTCGACGGCAAGCTCATTGGCTATCCGGTTTCGGTTGAGTCGCTGTCGCTAATCTACAACAAAGACCTGCTACCCACGCCGCCGAAAACGTGGGAAGAGATGGCCGCCCTGGATAAGTCGCTGCGCGAGAAAGGCAAAAGCGCCATCATGTTTAATCTGCAGGAGCCCTACTTTACCTGGCCGCTGCTGGCAGCCGGCGGCGCTTATGCCTATCAGTTGACGGACGGACACTATGATGTCAAAAACACCGGCGTTGATAATGCCGGAGCCAAAGCCGGCATGCAGTTCCTGGTCGATCAGGTCAAAGCCAAGGTCCTGAACGCCGATACGGATTACTCCATTGCCGAAGCCGCTTTTAATAAAGGCCAGACGGCGATGACCATTAACGGCCCCTGGGCCTGGAGCAATATCGATAAGAGCGGTATTCACTACGGCGTCGCGCCGCTGCCGACGTTAAACGGCAAGCCCACCAAACCTTTTGTTGGCGTACTCAGCGCCGGGATCAATGCGGCCAGCCCGAACAAAGAGCTGGCTAAAGAGTTTCTGGAAAACTATCTGTTAACGGATGCCGGCCTTGAGGCCGTGAACAAAGATAAACCGCTGGGTGCGGTGGCGCTGAAGTCCTTCCAGCAAAAGCTGGAGAAAGACTCGCGTATTGCCGCCACCATGAACAATGCACAACGCGGTGACATTATGCCCAACATCCCACAGATGGCCGCGTTCTGGTACGCCATGCGCACCGCCACCCTTAACGCGCTGAGCGGCCGTCAGTCCGTTGATGCCGCGCTCAAGGATGCGCAGTCACGTTTAAGCAAATAAATCGTTCAGTGCAGGCCAGTTTGCTGGCCTGCAACCTGCCGTTAAGGAAATCGGGTCATGTCAGAAAAACCGCAAACGGGACGGCATCGTTCTGTGTTGAAAGGCGCACTGGTGGGCATCTGTTGTTTGCTGGTCGGTTATTTACTGGTGCTGATGTATGCTCAGGGGGAATACCTGTTTGCCCTGCTGGCGCTGGTCATAAGCGGGCTGGGCATCGGGATTTATGCCAATCGCAGAGCCTACGCCTGGCGTTATGTTTATCCCGGCATGGCCGGCATGATGTTATTTGTCTTGTTCCCTCTGGCCTGTACCGTGGGCATTGCCTTTACCAACTACAGCAGCACCAATCAGTTGACCCAGGAGCGGGCGCAGCAGGTTTTACTCAGCAGACAATATCAGGACGGTGCAGGCCTGAATTTCAGCCTGCTTCCCGAAGGCGATCGCTGGCGGCTGGTGCTTAGCGAGGGATCGAACAGTCAGACCTGGGTATCACCGCTCTTCTCCTTCGACACTGCGGGCCCATTAAAGATGGTGAGCGCACCTGCTCCAGAGGGAGAACGGTCAAACTTACGCGTCATCACCACACATCGCCAGGCACTGGCAAAACTCCGCGCCGTGCTGCCTGACGGACGTGAACTGGTCATGAGTTCCTTGCGTCAGTTTTCAGGAACGCGCCCGCTCTATGGGGTAACGGATCATCAGACGTTAAGAAACCAGCAAAGCGGCGTAAGCTATCGCGCCAATCCGGATACCGGCTTTTATCAGGTGATTGACGCAAAGGGCCAGTGGGGAGAAGAACGTCTGAGTCCCGGATTTACCGTGGGCGCGGGCTGGCAGAACTTTATTCGCGTGTTCACCGACGAGGGGATTCAAAAGCCGTTCCTGGCCATCTTTGGCTGGACGATGATTTTCTCTTTGCTGACCGTGGTGTTAACGGTGGCGGTGGGCATGGTGCTGGCCTGCCTGGTGCAGTGGGAGGCGTTAAAAGGCAAAGCCGTTTATCGGGTAATGCTGATCCTGCCTTATGCCGTGCCCGCCTTTATCTCCATCTTGATCTTCAAGGGATTATTCAACCAGAGCTTTGGCGAAATCAACGTCATGCTCAACGCCATGTTTGGCAGTAAACCGGCGTGGTTCAGCGATCCTACGCTGGCGCGTGCCATGCTGATCATCGTGAATACCTGGCTGGGTTATCCCTACATGATGATTTTGTGCATGGGGCTGCTGAAAGCGATTCCCGAGGATTTGTACGAAGCCTCTGCGATGGACGGTGCCGGGCCGCTACAAAACTTTTTCCTGATTACGGTACCGCTGCTGTTAAAACCGCTGACGCCGCTGATGATTGCCAGTTTTGCCTTCAATTTTAATAACTTTGTGCTGGTGCAGCTACTGACGAATGGTGCACCCGACAGGCTCGGCACGACCACGCCTGCGGGTTATACCGACCTGCTGGTGAACTACACCTGGCGTATTGCTTTTGAAGGCGGTGGCGGGCAGGACTTTGGTCTGGCAGCGGCTATCGCCACGCTGATTTTCCTGCTGGTTGGCGCACTGGCGGTGATCAATCTGAAAGCCGTGCGGATGAAATTCGACTAAGGAGTCATGATGGCGATGGTACAACCCAAATCGCAGAAGTTACGTCTGTTTATGACGCATCTGCTGCTGCTGGCGTTTATTGCGGCAATACTGTTTCCCTTACTGATGGTAGTGGCGATTTCGCTGCGCGCGGGAAATTTTGCCACCGGCAGTATTATTCCGGAACATATCTCCTGGGAACACTGGCGGCTGGCGCTGGGCTTCAGCGTTCAGCATGCTGACGGCTCAGTCACGCCGCCGCCCTTTCCTGTTTTGCTGTGGCTGTGGAACTCGGTCAAGATCGCGGCTATCAGCGCAATGGGCATTGTGGCGCTGTCCACCACCTGCGCCTATGCCTTTGCCCGGATGCGCTTTAAAGGGCGTGAGAGCCTGTTAAAAGGGATGCTGATTTTTCAGATGTTCCCGGCGGTGCTGTCGCTGGTTGCGCTTTATGCCCTGTTCGACCGTCTCGGGCAATATCTGCCGTTTGTGGGTTTAAATACCCATGGCGGCGTGATCTTCGCCTATCTTGGCGGCATCGCGCTGCATGTCTGGACGATAAAAGGCTATTTCGAAACCATTGATGGCTCGCTGGAGGAAGCGGCGGCGCTGGATGGCGCAACGCCCTGGCAGGCTTTCCGGCTGGTTTTACTTCCGTTATCGGTGCCCATTTTAGCCGTGGTGTTTATTTTGGCGTTTATCGCTGCGGTAACGGAAGTCCCGGTGGCCTCACTGCTGCTGCGTGACGTCAACAGTTACACGCTGGCCGTGGGCATGCAGCAATATCTTAATCCGCAAAACTATCTGTGGGGCGATTTTGCCGCAGCCGCCGTTCTCTCTGCCATTCCTATTACCCTGGTGTTCCTGCTGGCGCAACGCTGGCTGGTTAACGGCCTGACCGCCGGCGGCGTGAAGGGCTGATCGCGTCATCCTTCCCCTTTCAAGGGGATAATGCGAACATTGGCGGCCCGTCATGGTCGCCTTTTTTCAATCTTCACTGACCAGATCGTCGTAGACCGCCCGCAAGCGCATGCGCAGATACAGTACGGCTTTATGCTTGCGCGACAGCAAGGTCTGAACACTGACGCCGGTTAATTCTGACAGCGCTTTATAGCTGATTCCCTGCAGCTCCGTTTGGTCAAACACCTCATACTGCGCGGGCGGAAGTTCGGCTAGCGCCGCCTCCAGCGCGTCCCAGAGTAGCGCCCTGAGGTAATCATCTTCAGGGGTTTGCGGAATGCCAAACAGGGTTTCAGCCAGTTCGCTTTCAACCCCATCCTCCTCGTCGTTTTTCATGTAGCTGGCAAGTGGCAACTCCCGCTTCTTACGCGCCCGATCCGTCATTTCATTGCGTGCCGCCCGAAACAGCCAGGCGGAGATATTCTCAACCGGCTGTTCCACGCCGATCAACTGACAGGTAATTTCCTGCAAAATATCGTCAGCCTCCTCCCGTGCTGGGGTACGGGCACGAATAAATCGCTGGAGTTTCGTTCTGCAGAGCGTAAGCGCTTTGACCCACGATGAGGCTTGCGATGCGCTGGCCTTCATCGTCTACTCAGTCCGGGCAGCATGGTTGTCATCTGACGACGGAGGCTGTTCGTCCCGGCGTTTATCACGGCAGTGTTGCCCCCGATGGCCAAAACCTTCCCGACGTTGCTTCATAAATGCGTCTCGTTGTTCCGGTGTCATCTGCATCCAGCGTTCATGCATACGACGCCGGGCATGGCCAAACATTCCCGGCCTGATACCCAAGCCGCCAAACAGAATCCGGCACAGTAGCAACAACCCTGCGGCCTGCCAGAAACCGATCGTTTTAACCCCGATAAGCGCGGGCAGCAAGGCATTCCACAGTGACATGACCAGCAGACACAGTGCGACAATAAAAACGGCGCCCACTATCAACGGCTTCGCCAGTCGGTTTCTGCCCCTGCCACGGGCATGGCGGAACGAAGGGTGATCAAAATCTCTCATATCAGGATGACCTCATCAGTGATAAACACACGTTTGTGATGAGGTAGACGAATGAGCCAGCAGAATATTGCTGACGGCGGAAAAAAAGTGAAGGCATTGACGTGTTGTGCGGGTGACGGAGATAACACAGCGGTGCCGGTGAGCGAATATTCACCGGCACCGAGTACCTGATGCGGTCAGGAAGGCATCACGCGCCCTCTTTATTGTGACATTGTCACGTCAGGATTTACTGGCCTGCCCGGGCATAATTTTTTCAACGGCCTTTCCCTCCAGCGCGGCCTTTACGACGGTGAAAACGTCGGTATTATCAATGTAATCACCCTGATTGTAACCGACATATTTGGCATAGCCCGCGTCGTTACCGCGCACGCGTTCGGCGAAGGCTTCAGCGCCCACACCTTTTGCCCACAGCGGAACCAACGCGTTAGCGTGATTGCCGGTGGGACGGAAAGACACGCCTGGCATGGCGCCTTTGCCGTTATTGATGACGGGTTCAAATGCGCGAGTCTGCGCATCCGGCCCCATCGGCATGCCGTTATCATGATCCGTGGTAACAATCAGCAAGGTCTCGTTCCAGTTGCTGTTTGTCTCGACCCATTCAATGACAGAGGCCACGGCGTGATTAAAATCGGCGCTTTCTTCAATCAGACGGCCGTATTCAACGCCCACACAGTTGGGGTTATACGTGTTGCCCCAGTCTCCTTTACCACTGCAGGCATTGCTGGTATGGGCAGACCAGTCGGTTGCCCCACCTTCTACCATCATAAAGAAGCCGTTCGGATTTTTGCTCAGATGCTGAATCGCGCCACGGGTCATCAGGTTCAGCGTTGGCACAGTGGTAATAAATGCATCGCCTGATGGATTCGCCGCATTTTTACCAACAAATTCACCCTGCCGGCCCTGCTGTAACGTTCCGTTGGGGGCGACGTTGGGCGATCCCAGCAGCGGGCCATCATAGTTCAGCGAGCCGTTAGCCAACTGGGTAAACGCCTCCGTGCTGCGCACAATTTTCCACGGCTGACCGCCCGCTGGCGCCAGCTTACCCGCGCGGAGTAAATCCCATTCGGTTTGCGCCAGATAAAGGTTCGCATCTTTGCCACAGCCGGCGGTGGACTCATTTTTCGCCAGATGCTGACAATCCGTTCCATTCACGTTGAAGCCCGGCAGTCCGGTTCCCATAATCACGTCGAGCTTACCGGCGGTGAGCATTTGTCTGGCGATCGCGTGATAATCGTTACGGGAAGCATTCTGCGCACCAAAGGCCGCTGGCGTGGCGTGCGAGAACGGCACACTGGTGACGACGCCCGTGGCCTTCCCCTGTGCCCTGGCTGTCAGAGTAATGAAGTCGACCGGTTTACCCATGTTATCGACGTTGATGGCATTGTTATAGGTTTTTACCCCGGATGCCAGCGCGGTGCCCGCCGCCGCACTGTCAGTAGGATTGATGGCCAGATATTCGTAACCCTTAAAGGGCAGTTCTTTGCTCTGGGTTTTTGTCGTATCCCAGGCTTTCTGCGGGTCATAATTAACAAGGGATTCATTGCTGTGTGTGGCTTTTTTCGAGGCGTTGAGTGGATAGGTTGTCATGGCATACTTTACCGGGAATCCAGCATAAGGCGTTTTATCGCGCCCACCGTACTGCCAGTATGCGGTGGCATCCCATGTTCCCCAGCCTGCACCATCGTTAATCATGACAATGACGTTTTTCGCTTTGATGGCGTCGGCAAACGCAGAGGCACTGAGGGTCAGACCGCCCAGAGCCAGCAGGCACAGAGGAAGTTGACGCAGGGAAAACACTGTAGAGGAAGGGTGAAGACGAGGTTGACGTGGCATAAAACTCTCCATAATGATGACAGCGACCGCCTGAACAAAGAAACAGGTTTCAAAGGATGTCGAAAGATGTCTTTTTGTTACTCCGTGGCTGTGCAGTATTGGGATGCGTTGTGACAGTTTTATGAAAATCCTGTGCCGATGGACGAGAGAATTCCCTAAGGCAAATTTCATCAAGGGTAAGCATGTTACTTATCAACCTGTTACCCGAACAATGCGGCTGATTTCAATTTTTTCAATTAATGTAAACGTTTGTCAGCCCGACGCCGCGCGCCCTTTTATCCCACTTTGCTGTTCTTGCCGGCTTGATTGTTAAGTTCGTGTTGACATTTTGTATCCAGATTTCACAACCTGTAAGCAGACACAAAAAACCTTCCATATTTCAGCTCAAGTGTGGCTGAAGCTTTCATAAGCATCTGATTAGCAAGAAAAGCCAAATTCGTTAACCGGAAAAGGTATTTTATAACTTTTGCCGACAGTCCTTAACATGACCGCGTTAATCGAACTCATGGCGAATGAATTAAAAAATCGATGGCGCTCAACAGGCGCGTGATGCCGTAATTTCAGATACTCAGGAGCACGAAAATGAAAGCACTTGTTCAGGATATTTTGTCTATCTTCTCTCCTCAGACCGTTAGCCCTGTGTTTATCCGTACAGGTTTGTCTCAGGATGAAAAAAATGCCATCAAGCCGATGGGCGTGACAACCGTCACCTGGGCGACATCGATGGAAGAAATCACGGATGCCCTGCTGCGCAAAGCAACGGAGGCCGGTGCTGTGGGCTATCACATTACCCACGTTGATTCCCATAAACCGGGTAACGATCAGCAGCATATTCTGGAAGCCACCGCGACGCTGTATGCGCTTGACGAGAAGGCGTTGCAGAGAGCCTGATTGTGACCGATCACTCTTCGCAATGCGTTATTAGCCACCCTGAACCCTGCTGTTATCTTCGGCAATAACAGCAGGGGCTCCCGTTTTCCCCTGCTTACGCAATGTTATCTCATTTTTTTCAGGCCGTGATCGCTTTACATATTCTGCCAGATCTTCCTGTTTCATATGTATGCTGTAACTAAATAAGACTGTTCAATAAATTGTTACGCTGCCAGAAGTACGCGTTTGCTCATCAGCCACTATAGTTTTCAACACACTTTCCCCCTGCGCCGACAATGAGGTTTTTATGAGCAAGCTCTTTTCCCCTTTCTCTCTGGGTGAGTTAACCCTGGATAACAGGATAGTCATTGCGCCAATGTGTCAGTATTCGGCTGATGAAGGCAGTGCGACCGCCTGGCATCGTATTCACCTGGGCCATCTTGCCTTATCGGGTGCAGGCTTGTTGATTATTGAAGCTACCGCCGTTGAGGACATCGGCCGGATCACCTATGGCGATTTAGGCTTATGGGACGATGAAACAGAAACGGCGCTGAGCGAGGTTCTGCAGGATATTCGTCAGTACTCCGATATGCCGATCGGCATTCAGCTCGGCCATGCCGGGCGTAAAGCATCCTGCACCGTTCCCTGGGAAGGTGGCGAACAGATTGCGCCTCAGGATGG
>Ga0157370_10001765_pt1 | contig 26690 bp, 28 predicted proteins | sample C35metaG_FD_113463 | JGI IMG/M metagenome (GOLD analysis project Ga0157370, IMG submission 113463) | Corn rhizosphere microbial communities from Kellogg Biological Station, Michigan, USA - C3-5 metaG | ecosystem: Host-associated > Plants > Roots > Rhizosphere > Soil | place: USA: Michigan...
CAATCTTAAAAATCTCCACACTATATTTTTGCTTACAGAAAATACCACTATTAAGGACATTGTTTAAATAAACTTCTTCAATTATAGCATCGTCTTCAAAATCATCAATATTAGAATGAGCTAATTTATTAATAACTTGAAAAAAGCCCGTCTTACACAGCTCAAAAAAGACGTCATTGTCTAAAGATATCTCAAATAAATCACCTGATTCTGTTTTGTTATGGTCTAACCTATCTAAAGCTTCCTTGTTTTTCGGGACACATATTGTTTTCATCAATTATCAGTATTATTAAAATGGGTTGCTTAATTATATGCTGCTTGACTTCTTCCAGTCTGTTTGCCATTAACAACTTTGTTATTTGGAACATTGCCATTTAAATCTGTGTAAACTCTTTTTCCGGGTAGATTTGTATCCTGGATTCGAAATACCCTCCTGCATCATCATAGACAACCTGGACACCGGTTTATAATCTTGGATATTCGCCTCAACTCTTCAGAACTATAATGCCTAAAATAATCGCTCCGATAAACAACATGATCAATCCTCCGGTAAACAAGGTTGTATTAATTGGATGAGGCAAGCTTGTTGTGAATCCAATTCCTGCACAAAGCACACCACCAATCATTAGTGTAATACCAAGTAACTTAAATGTATTTCTCATAGAAGCGGTCATATTCACAAATGTATCAATAATCTATTGTTAAAGGGACGGCTCAAGTTTTGGATATTTGTTTGATGGTATTGTTGAGGGAGTAGTCCACCCTTATCTTATAAAAGGTGAAAAGTGCCCTCGCCAGTTGCGAGCTGTTACCTTGTAAACAAACAGGAACATCTTGCTAGACTATAGCTACATCGCCGTAAATCCTATCCTCATTGCATTGCCGCAAAAGTATACACCTTCTGCCATTATAGCATAATTGTATCAGAAGTTTAATGGGCTCTTTCTTAATATCGAGAATAAGCTCTAGTAGATTGCTGACAAGCCTGGCTGAATGACAAGGTTTAATTATGCGGGCCTTACATTCTGACCTTGCCAAATTCGTAAGTAAAAAGCAGTTTACCATTCGGCAGTATATTCTCTTCTGTACTAATTAACTCCAAATCAATTTTCAATGCTTTAGAATGCAGATCATCCTTATCTACAAGTTGAAATATGTCCTTTACAGATTTAATTGATTCAACACCTGTGTTACTAACCGATTGAAATAATACCACAAGCTCATTGATAGGACGAACCATCCGCAGATTGGTAATGAGTGACAGCAACAGCTGTCTCACGAAACACCATGACTAGGGGAAGATTTACCTCTCCTAAGCAACTATTAGAGCGTAAGCCTTCTATAGGAATAGCAATAAAACTTCATCATAACGTTTGTTGAAGTTCGTCGATGATTTCCCGGCTCATCCCAAGCGAAACTTTATCATAATTGAGGAAGTCAAACTGATTTAATTTGTCCTTGATTCGCTCTATAATAGGAACAATCATCTGGTTACTATTCTTCAGGTAACTGAAGTCATCCATTATGTTAAATATATGGTAGTCGCTTAAACTCAAAAATATATGCGCATATATATAACTTCTAACCGCAGGATCTCCTCTATCGTCGTCTGCTGTAAGCGCGTGTGATAGATTGGTTAAGTACGGAGGTTCCCAGTCTTTAAGATCGTTGACAAGTTCTTCAATGTCATTTTCTGTGAAAATTGAGATAATGTAATTTACATCACTATGCCCTCCATACCACAATTCAGTATCAGAATTAGAATACTGAACGAGAAATAAGTAGAGTTCAGTTATCTTAGGATTGCTAGATGGATTAAAATATATCATGCATTAAAATTCAGTAAATAATAAATCAATATACGGCTTAACCCCCAATCTTTGGAGAGAGTTGATGTGGGAATATTAAGAAGATTACAAACTATTTCAAGCTTATATACCCTTTGTAATAAACCGCAATTGCCATTGGCAATAGTAAACTTGAAATCCAGATAACCCAACAAGTTATACGGATTCTCCTGGTATTCCATTGATGGTTTATAAATTGATCGTATATATCTTCATACCTTCCCTTTGCTGCTAACATCCAGTACAATATTTCTAAAATTACAAGGTTTAATACAATGCCTATTACGCGAGTAAACGGTGTAAGGTGCATTATGGATTTGTTGACCAGCAGACCAAATACCATTGTTATACCAAAGATGCTTAATTCAACTAGCTACAGGTAAATCCAATTGCCAATCCCCCGATATTAATGAATGAGAATCCTTTATTTTTCCAAAGGCTCCTCAAAACTATCTTTAAACTTATCATTTGATTTTGCTTATGTGTCTATGGCTGTGCCAATTCATGCAACCTTAAAGGATAGCTGTTAACAACCATCTGATCAAGAGCAAATGTCCATTACCGGACATTTATGTGCAGTAACGGACATCGATTTTGAGCAAAAATGCTGGGGCAAAATTATGTTTGCGGGCGCGTCAATATCATGCCTATCGTTTGTAAAAGCGAAACCGTTGACACCGTCCCTGGCTCCGAATGTACGCTATAATAAGTGCTAGTTTCTTAAATCAGATTCCGTATGCATGGCACAGATCCAATTGTTATTTTCCTTAACCCAGGTTGATGTACATGCGCATTTTCCTGAAGATTTCTGGCCATCCACACCATATTCTAATTCTATAATATAGCCGATAATCGCATTGTCCTTCCCTATGATTTCGCTTTCTGCGTCAGAAATATTCAATACTTTAAGCTGCCTGCCTTCTCCTGAATCAAACATTTTTTTAAAAGAAGGTTCATCTACACTTCTTACCCCATCCTTACCAGCTACGATACACGGAAAGTGGGTAAGGGTTTTTACAGTATTAAAATCACGAGTTTCCATCGCTTTCCAATACTTTTTTTCAAGTTCAAGAATTTGATTTTCCATAATATCAAGTTTGAAATATTATAACTTTGAAATATTATAACTTTGAAATATTATAACAATGTATGTGGAATATGGTTTTGCCAAACCATTCAATTATGGAATCAGGGCCTGGCGACGTTTCGACTGCTGGCATAAAGGATCTTAGCGCATATATTTCACCAACCTTAATCCAGATAAAGCAGAGTAATCCGTTAAGCAAACCGTGTATCTGCTCCTTATCATAGCTGACTGCAATAAAGGGGTTTTAATATTGATCGGATAAGGCAAAGAAAACAGCAGCCGGTGAATGTAACACCAAATTGCTTACCGTATTATTGTCTTTAACAACTTGCCAGGACGATGAAATATCCGTCGCCTATCATTTGACAACACTATTTCCGCAGACACGCTTATAAAATGGACTTTTACAGATTGTTTCGACTGGAAACATCACCTATCTCAGCATGATGATGCAGGAGATCATCAGCCTGCTTTTTCAACTCGTTTAGTTTTTCATTAGTTTGGCGGGTCCTTTTTCTGAGGATTGTTAATCGCTTCAGCAAGTCACGAAGTTTTCCATCTAAGAGCGGCTTTTTGTCTTTTTTAAACTTTTCCATAAGCCAGGGATTGATTACCCTAATATACTCCTAAATCGTCAGACATACCACATTTTAGCACAAAATTTATAAAGACTCGTAGATTATGTTCAATTAAGATAATTTAAGGAATGAATTTAAAAACACTCAGCTCCCGATAACAAATCCAAATGACCATGATTGACTGATACGGGCATGACTTAAACTGGCTGGCTTTTGAGCAGCATGGAAGGCATCTCTAACCCCTTAAAAATAGAAATCCTTTAGGCAACTCTACCGCTTGTAAAAACAGCATTCTTGCTGGTAGCCCGGCGCAATTATCCAATATCAGAAAAACTTAAACTTTTTAATCCGGGGGGTGTTAAAGATTCATAAAACTTATCAAAATGGAAAACAGCACAATAAACACAGAAATCTTGAATGATCTGATACAGATCAACAACGACCGAGTAACAGGGTATGAAAAAGCAATTTCGGAATTAGGTCAGAATGACAGCGACCTGCATTCGTTATTCTCCGAAATGATTAGGCAAAGTAACCAACTCAAATCAATACTCACGCAAGAAGTCCAGGTATTGGGTGCCAGTGCAGATACAGGCACCACTACGTCCGGAAAAGTCTACCGTGCATGGATGGACATAAAAGCAATCTTTACAGGGCATGACCGGGAGACGGTTTTAAATAATTGTGAATTTGGCGAGGACGCTGCCCAAAAAGCCTATAAGATGGCGTTGGAGACCGAAGGACTTTCAGGCAACTTACGAAGTATTATCTCTGAGCAAAAGACAGATCTAAAGACTTCTCATGATAAGATTAAAGCACTCCGCGACAGCGTATCTTCTTAAAGTCACCTGTTCAGCTCTCATAAAACGTCATCCGCCCGGGAATTCTCAGAAAAAATACTGTTTTTTGTGGGAGGATGGCTCTTTAATTCACCTCTCCAGGTCATCGCCTAATATCACGCAATCCAATGCTGCAAATTGACTAAAATGCCGTCAAGTGTTATCAAATCATCTGTTTATGATCCCGAAAAAAGCATTTTATACATCACGTTTTTATCGGGCCTCACCTATGCCTATAAATCTGTGCCGGCGGATGTTGCCAATATGCTGAAGGCCGCAGGATCAAAAGGAAGGTATTTTCATCATTTTATCAAAGGGAAATTCAGCTACAAAAAAAATACGATCCAATGGTAACAAAAACAGTGAAGATTAGCGCTACCCAGATCTGACGATATTCCTAGTCCCCGTGTTCCTCCCTAACTCTCCCTGACATTCGCTGTCACTCGGCCAGATGTCGTGGGTATTCCGCTCCGTAGAGATTTACAAGCAATTTACCAAACCAGCATATACCTTTAAGTTTCTTGTTGTAAAGATTCTGGAATCTTTTGCCATTCCTGACCGCTAATCATAAAATAGGAGAGCGCTTACGGTTTACCATCTTATCTTGGAGTTACGCCTGAAGCATTAAGCAGGACCAGGAAAAGGCTGGTTTCAAAATAGTTGCAACACTGCATAGCGAGTAATATATTTTGATACCCCCCGACTGTCAAGAAATAGGTTCGTCCAGAGTATATCTTCATTGCTGAAAGGCTCGATTGCGGGCACCAGCTGTTCATCAGGAACGTCTTAACCTTTTGCTCGTTATCCCCCTGCCTCCCTGAGTTGTTTTCACTCCTGCGGGATCCCTGGAGTATTAAATTGGCTTGTTTGCTTTTCATCTAGCTGTGCCCCATTCCATGGGTCCACTGCTCGTAAAACTGAATGCCTTCGCGAATCGAATTCAACATTGGCATATCCAGTTCACATCCCTGACTTTCACAGTGGGTATGGTCTTTCTCGTCCAGTTGAATGGTTCCAATGGTTTCTCCCTCGACAAATATTCCGTATCGTGCGTTTCCCAGGGGTTGAATGTCAAAAAACTTTCCCTGATTTCCATTTGCTACTTCTATTCTGAATTGTTCCATGTTATTTCTCTTGTTTTAGTAGATAACAAATCAGTAGTCGTTTATGTTCGCAGGGGCCACATACGGAATAATCCCCAACTACCTGTCCGAAATTAGTTTGATTTGATGCTTTTTTCAACTTTATGTATTTTCTGAGCGCTAAAAATGAGCGTTGAATTTTCTGGGAACTTATGCAGGATCAAGATGCACCTCTGTTAAACCCAATGGTATCCCTGTAAAACTGCGGCGATATGTCTGTTTTGACCTTAAACACCCTGCTGAAATAAAACTCGTCTTCGTAGCCAAGCTCATAGGCAATCTCTTTTACCGTTTTATCGGTAAGGTATAGCTCTCGTTTAGCCTCCACAATGATCCTTTCCGTAATCAGGTCCGAAAGCGTCTTATTGAAATGACTTTTGGTAACTCTTGCAAGGGCAACCGGTGTGACGTGCAGCATATCGGCATAATCACTTGCAGAATGCAACATCCGGAAATTTTCCTCAATCGCATTGCGCAGTTTTTGTACAATGGCCATTTGTTTGCCACTAAGTGTATATGTCTGCTGGATGGATTGCTGCTTGAGCTTTATCCTGGTGGCGAGTACTAATAATATCTTCAGATAAGAAACAAGCACTTCATCTTTTCTCAAATCATCTGTTTTCAGCTCAGCTACAATTTCCCTGACGATATTGAGCAGCTTATACCTGGCATCTTCCTCCAGGGTGATGAAAGGCTGCTCATAAATATTGTTAAACAGTATCCCATTGGCTGCGATCTCTTTATGGTGCCTGTATATGCAAAAGAAATCATGATGGAACTGAATAGAAATCCCCACCAATGGTCCTTTTGAAATCAGCATAAACGGCTGATATGGGTAAAATGCGAATAACGTATTTTCCTTAAACGGATATTCACAAAGATCCACTTTAGCCAAACCTTCTCCTGAGGTAATGAAGATCAGGGTGAAATAATTATTCCGCTGAATGTGATCGAAATAACTGCTATTGTCAAACTCAAAAACTTTGAACGACAAATTACCATTCTGCTGATTTACAAGGGTGTAAACGGATTGTGATAACATCGTGTTTAGATTTTATTTAGAGTTTTTACAAACTGTTCATTCAGCGCAATACAATCCGAAAGACGGATACCGCTGACCACCTTTGGTCCGGTTCCCCATTTGGGCACATGTTCAGTTGAAAGTAAGCTAAATTGCGAGGTTAATCCACCAACATGAGGTACGGATGTGCCAAATACGATTTCTGGTATATGATGGTGGCGGATCACATAGGAACACATAATACAAGGTTCATGCGTCGTATACATTTGCGCCGAAGCCAGTTGTGCTGCATAGCCATTTTTGATCGCTGAGCGGATTGCCAGGATTTCTGCATGATTGGTGATGTCCCCGGTTGATTTCCCAGCCTCCTGTCCTTCGCCGATCACCTTGCCTTCAAAAACGAGGATCGCACCTACCGGCGGGTTACCCTCTGTTAATGCTGCTCTAGCGATTTCCAAGCACTGATCCATATAATATTGATACTCTTCCTGCATAACTCGTATAATGGTCTTACAAATTTACTTAAAAAAATTCCCCATGGTCTTGAAACTAAAAACTGTCCTTCGCCCGAAAGCAAAGGACAGTTCAAATACCTGATTAAAAAATCAGAATGTCGTAACCATCGTTTCTCAGGTTCAGGAAACTTGGCAATCCAGGAGTACCCGGTACTTCATTATCGTTTAACAGATCATAACCGGAAACTTCAGTACCAAACACCGCAACGCAGCCTTTGGAAAGACCATGCACGTGATCTTTTACTTCCGAATAAAGACCATGAACCGGATGCTCAGATTTCTCCAGTTGCTCCGGCCATCTTACTCCTGCGCCTTGAAAAATGATCTTTACATCTTCATCTGCATGTTTGAATTCATATGCCGATGCCAAAGCGTTAAATACGCGTCCAAGTGCTTCTTCTGAACCAGCCTTGGGATCAGAAAGAATAATTATTGCTGTTTTTTTCATATTAGTATTTATTTATTATACAAAGTTGTAGTAATTCGGATACCTGGAGAATGGATGATTTTTACTATCTCATGGAGACTTTTTACTTCGGTCGTGCGATTAACGTGAACCCGGACGAACAAAAGTCTGCCAGCCCCGCATGGTTTCAATAAATCGCTCGCTTAGTCCTCCCTCGCGCAGGTATTCAGCCGTGACAGGCATTGCCGGGCTTTCGTACATTGGATTCGCTTTGACCTGGAGCGGAAAATCCCGTTGCAATATGCCTGCTCTTGCGATGAGTACAAAGTCACAACCTTCCTCCAGCAGCTCTGCCGCGCGCTGACCGCTGTAGATCTTGCCGGCTGCGCCCAGGCGAACACCTTTACGGGGGATTTCCGTAAAAACGCTCAGCAGGGTCTTTCCTTTAGCCGTTCCGTCCCTGACAACCTGCGCCGAATCCCACAATGCCAGATCCAGGTAATCGATCAGTTCCCGGTCAAAGATCTCAGCAGTGATCTCGCGCAGTTCCTCCAGGCGCAGCCCGTAGCGTTCTATTGACAAGCGCCAGCCTATTTGAAAATCAGGCCTACAGGCCCGGCGAATACCTTCGATAACTTCAAGCGTGAAACGCGCCCGGTTCTCCATGCTGCCGCCATACTTGTCCGTCCGGTCGTTTAAATTAGGAGACAGGAATTCTGAAAGTATCCAGCCGAAAGCACCGTGTACCGATATGCCATCGAAACCGGCCTGGTCCGCTCTTTTTGCGGCAGTGATAAAGCTGTCGCGGATTCGCTCCACCTCTTCGGTTGTGATTGCCTTTACACCCTGCAGAGTTTTACCTGAAGCCGGAGCCGGAATACCACCCACCTCCGGTACCGCACGATGACCAGCATGGTGTAACTGCACAGCGGAGAGTGCACCTCCCTCGCGGATAGCTCTCGCCATTCGGGTAAGCCCCGGTAAATGGACATCGCTATGGATACCCATCTGGCGCTCAAAGGCAATTCCCCCTGCTTCCACAGTAGAAGCACCCGCTTGTATTAACGCATAACCACTCCCGGCAAGTTGCTCAATCCAGAGTTGATCGAACTCAGAAGCAGTTCCGTCATGCTCGCTCTGCTGACTGGTCAGCGGCGCCATCATGAAACGATTTCTCATTTCAGGGCCGTGCAGCAAAGTGAGTGGTTTGAATAAATCAGAAACAGACATTTTCTTATTTTTTATTTATAAATTCTTGTCTGTCAAAGATGGCTGGTTTCCCGCCCGGGAAAAATGGATGTTTTTTACAAACTCATGGACGATTTTTTAATTCGTTTTACTGGCTCAATGTAAATATCATCTTAAGGTCCCCGCTATAGGTTGACCAGCTTTTGTTGCAACTGTTTGGGCGTATCACCGTATTTTTCACGGAAAGATGCGACAAAGTGTGCGGGGGTTTCAAAGCCTACCTCATAGGCAATCTGGGTAATGTTCATTTCTGACCGCAGCAACTGGTAAGCCTCCTCCAGCCTGCGCTGCATGATCCATTTCCCTGGGTTCATTCGGAAGGTCTGATTGAATCTGCGCTTAAAGGTAGACAGGCTGCAATTGGCAAGGAAAGCGTACTGCTCCAGTGAAATATTCTCCTTATAATGACTTTGCATCAGCAGCATCAGGTCTGGATCGATAAAGGTATCCAGGCTGCGCAGCTGCGTTTCAAAATGATGACCTCCCGGACCAGAGACTAACACTTGTAACAATTCCCGGATTTTGACAGGCAAGAACGACTGCAAACGCTCGGGATCTGCATCCATCGTAAAACAGGACAACAGCTGCGAAGTCAATATGTTCATCATATCATCCTTTGGAAGTAAAGCCATATCACGGCATGCTTGAGTGCCTGATGTTGCTCCGTTGGAGCATGCCAGAATACTCTCAGCCTGCGAGCGCAGCCATGCGTCTGAAAAACAAATGATAATGGATTCATAACCGTCATCAGGATCTTCGACTTTATCAGTAACCAGATACGAACCTTTTTTCATAAAAAACCCAGCGCCCGCAGGAACGATCATTTTGCTACCATGGTCAAGGATTTCTTTTATTCCTTTTAGCACGATACTGATCAGGTTCATATGGACATACATATTTGCCAGTCTGATTTCCTGAGGCTGTCTGTAATGCAGAACAAAAATATCCTCGTTCCAGGATAGAACTTCTGGGTTCTCCTTAATGATACTACTGCAATTAAGATCGATCATCATATATAAGTTGCATTCATATTCAGCAAATATCGCTTAACAGTGGACTCAAATGAAGTATTTACCATTCACATGCCTTTGGTCCGTTACGGCCGGTGAATATCGAGATTTCTAAAGTAATGAACAATGGACAAATGCGATATTCCCATGGATAATTTTTACCTGTCCGCCTTTCCAAACTCATTGAACTTTACACGATAGTTTCTGACCTTTCGAGGAAACGGACTCCTTGATAACAGCGCTAAATTTGTATAATTAAAAAGATAGAAATTATGAAACCCTTAAAAAAAATACAGCGATGAAACTGTTTTATTTCACAGACCCGATGTGTTCATGGTGCTATGGCTTTAGTCCTGCTGTAAAAAAATTAAAAGAGAACTATCCGGAAATCGACCTGCAAATTATCTCAGGCGGCTTTTCACCGTATAGCCAGCAAGTTGTCGACCAAGACTATAAAGAGTTCCTGGCATTTCACTGGACAAATGTAAACCAGCGCAGCGGACAGTTTTTCGACCATTCTATGAAGTTCATTTCTGACTCGTTCCGCTATGATACAGAACCCTCAAGCCGTGCCCTTACCGTCGTGCAGGAATTGTCACCAAAACAGGACTTCGATTATTTGAGCCTGATGCAAAAGGCATTCTATGTGGACGGCAAGGATATTACAAATGATACTGTGCTGGCAGCTCTGGCCGAAGAGCTGGGAATTGAAAAGAATACCTTCCTGGATCGGTTCCATTCCGAAGAAATGAAGCAAAAAACAAACCAGGGCTTTCAGTTTAGCAGGCAGCTGGGCGTTCAGGGATTTCCAACACTACTCACTTTGGAAAATGGAACGGTTAAAGTGATCACCCGCGGATTTCAGGACTATCGCAGCTTGAAGGTAACTGTCGACAATTGGCTGAGCAGTGCAAATGTTACAGCGCCAAACAGTGGGCAATCCTGTTCAGGCGACACTTGTGAATGCTGAAATTAACAAAGGCTGGACCTTCATAGAAGGTTTACCTTTACAAATCATTCCGTGAAAAACACAAAAAAACGATACATATGAATGTGCCAGACCTTTTTTCTTTGTTCCAGGAAAAACTTACCCAGAATCTTAAAAAGCCCCTCCCCGGCGAAACCGCTCATATGATGATGGAGGCTTTTACAGCGTCATACCTCGGGGTTCGGCCAACAGAGCAAACCCGGAAAAGCGCTGTCCTACTGCTGCTTTATCCATTCAATGATGAGATCTATATCCCCCTGATCTTAAGAAATTCCTATGAAGGATTTCATTCCGGCGAAGTCGGTTTCCCAGGAGGCAGATATGAACAAACAGATCAGGATCTCGTTCAAACTGCGCTGCGTGAGGCGAACGAAGAGATTGGACTGCGCCCTGAAGATGTAAAGATCTTAGGAACACTCAGCGAGATTTACATAGGTCCTAGCGATTTTCTTGTCCTCCCGGTTGTCGGATACATTCCCTACCGTCCTGAGCTGGTGCCAGACCCCCGGGAAGTTCAGCAGATCCTTGAAGCGAAACTGGCTTATTTTATTGATCCAACGATCATAGGCTGTGCCAAGATCCGGATACCAGGCGATGTGGTCTTAACACCTTACTACGAAATACATGGCCATAAGGCGTGGGGAGCAACGGCTAAAATGATCCGTGAATTGCTGACGGTTATCCGCAACGATCTTCCCTGCATCGAAAAAATGCCGTAACTGACCTTTAAACTAAAGTCAGTTACAGCATTGGATTAAAGCGTATTCCTAATGCTGAGTGACACTCATCTGCAAACTAATATTAGATAAAATTAGTTACTGAACTATTTATCAAAAATTTCAGCAAGCTTTTTGCCCAACTCTTCACCGCGTAGGTCAGACGCAATTATTCTACCTCCCGGATCAAGTAAATAGTTTTGTGGAATCGCAGTGATATTATACAATTTGGATACATCCAGATTCCCAATAGTCAGATTGCCTACCTGAGGCCATAAAAGGCCATCCTTACGAATGGCTTCCATCCACTTATCTTTTTCCCGGGGTTTATCTAATGTTACACCCAGTATTTCCAGGCCCTTAACTTTATACTTCTTATAGTTAGCGATATAATTGGGATTTTCTTCAGCCATCGCGTCAAATACCTGCTTAATTTCAGTTAAACCATTTTCTGGTGTGACTGAATTAGAGAGTGCATCAATACTTGAATATGATCTGGGATAGGCTTTGGCATACGCTATATTTCGCTCAATCCACTGCTCATAAGCTGACCTCGTTTTTAAATGAAGCTGGTTAATTTATAATTGCCATCAAAAAGTAAAGCAGAAAAAGTACCATCTTGTGCAACATAAACTGGAATTTTTGATAAGCAATAAAGTCCCTAGTATACGGGCCACCGGTCACTTGAGCATTTTTTACTGAATCGGTAGCTATAATGTTGATTATACCGTCTTCCAGCCTGATTTCCAGGGCATCGGGAAATTTACCACCGGCATAGCCAAACCCACGGTTATCAATAAAAAAAGAAGCTTTAAGGCGATCAAGCGCGGTGCCTTTAAAAATATATTCTCCATTTTCAAGTTTCGCCGTAGCGAAGACCGGGTGAGGTAGAGATGCATCTGTCGTATTGAAGGGATGTAAGATCTTAGCGTCGCTTTTATAATTGCAAAAAACAAATGTCTTGTCACTTTTTCGCAGATAGTCCCCTAGTACTAAACTATACCGGACATAGTGTTACAGATAACAAATCCGGAAAACACATGGAACGAAAAGAATCTAAAAAAGGATAAACCCCGGACTTAAAAATAATTCATATACCTGAGTGGCAATCTGATCAGTTCAGCCTAATTCCGGGATCAATATAAGCCTATCCATATTAAACTGAAATGGTTCTCTGATAGACCAAAGAAAGACTAACCTCATAATGACGGCATACTCAGTCTGTCCACATCTTTTTCATAGAAACCGGGATTAAGGCAGTGTCTTTTTGAGGTTAAAGTAATAATGCCCCTGTATGTACGCTGAGTATTTCTGCAAATGACTCCTCCTCTACCATGTAACCGCACCTCTACACCTGCTGGTATTGTCACTCAACCTACATAAAATCTAAACAGGAGGCTCAGCTAAAATAACAATCAAGCTGCTATCAATAAACACAGACCTTCCAGTCAAATGAACTTATTACGATAGTTTTTGAACCTCACCTGAAACAGCCGCGCTAACTGGCAACCTAATTTTGCTTTATTCAAACACTAACGTATATCAATTTCAATAAGATAAATCAAATGTCCGAATCTAATTTATTCAAGCCGCTCACGCTGCTGCATGGGCCGGCAATGAGAAACCGCTTTATGATGGCGCCACTGACCAACCAGCAAAGTGAGTATGACGGCATCGCGTCCGAGTTCGATCAGACCTGGATGGAGCAACTTGGCCAGGGCGGTTACGCCTTGATCCAGACCTGCGCCACAACCGTAGAAGCAGAAGGCATCGCGTTTGCGCGCCAACTCGGTATTCACAGTGACGACCATTTGCCAGGCCTGACCAGGATGGCTTCCGCTATCCGTGAAGGCGGCGGATTGTCTGCGGTGCAGCTGCACCACGCCGGACACCGGGCCAACCCGCTGCTGGGGGGCGTGCCCGCTCCCGCTTCGAGCAACACTGTGCCAGGAGTCATGGCCATCACTACCAAGGAAGTGGAGCGCATTCGCGACAGCTTCATCACTGCAGCAAAAAGAGCACAATTGGCCGGCTTCGATGGTGTAGCCGTACACGGCGCTTTCGGATGGATTCTTTCGGAATTCATGTCACCTTATCTGAATGACCGCAAGGATAAATATGGAGGAAGCCTGGAGAACCGTGCAAGGCTAACCGTTGAGGTTATTGAAGGCATTCGCAAGACCTGCGGACCTGATTTCCAAATTGGCTGGCGACTATCGATCGAACGGTATGGACTGGTGCTCGAGGAGCTCAGGGAAGTTACAGCAGAATTTTTTGACCGGGAACTGATCGATTACCTGGACCTGGCACTGTGGGATTCAGCCCAGGTCGTTCGGGAGGGCGCATTTCGCGGAAAAACCATGCTCAGCGTCTTTACGGAAATCCCCCGTAAAGGTGTTCGCTTGGGCGCAGCCGGTAAGATCTACAGCGGTCAGCGCGCCGCAGAGCTATTGGAGGAAGGATGCGACTTCGTGCTGGTCGCCAGAGCAGGCATCATTCAGCGGGACTTCCCGCTTCTGGTCAAAGCAAACCCGATGCACGAAATCCCAAGACTGCCGGTGATGGCCGCATACCTGCGCCAGGGGGGACTTAGCGAACGCTTCATCAACCACTTAAGAGGATGGCAGACCATTGTGCACCCGCATTCTCCGTAACACTTACTGAACTTTTCGCGATAGTTTTTGAGCTTCAGGTGAAATAGTCCCCTACTAAATCAGGGTAAATTTGCTTATCAATAACAAACAAGAATATGAAAACAAAAATGACCACAGCTACCCTCGCTGTTACGCCCATAACCCGTTTAAGTCATGGGAAGTAAAGAAAGGATACTTCGTCTGAAAGACGAGACCAGGGCAAACATTCTGAATGCTGCATTACACATTGCCCAGGTTGAGGGTTGGCAAGCGCTGAGCATGCGCAAAATTGCAGATCAGATTGAATATACAGCACCCATCATCTATGAATATTTCACCAACAAAGAAGGCATTTTACTGGAGTTAACCAGAAGAGGTTACCAGATTTTGACCAGGGAGATACAGCAGGCACGTGACCGCTACCAAAAGGCAGAAGAGAAAATGGAGGCCATGTGGGTTGCTTACTGGAACTTCGCTTTTTCGCACCAGGAATTTTATCGGCTCATGTACGGGGTAGACATGGTTAGCTGCAGCGATAACAGCCAGTTGCCAGAAATTGACAACCTCTATGCGACACTGTCCGGGGTCATCGAATCCCTGTTCCAAAAAAAACCGGTTACCGAGGACAACATATGCTTAAAATACCACACCTATTGGTCGGTAATTCACGGACTGGTTTCCATCAACCTGGTTCACCTGAATGGAAGAACAACCGACCAGTTAAATCAACAGATTCTAAAAGACGCCATCAAGGGCATCACCTTATCGATCAACAGTTGATTTTTTTTACCCCCTGATTTAACGCTGTTAAAAATTATCACACGTAATTCCCTTAAATAAACATTAAAACAAACATTATTATGAATACTATCCATTATTTTTTTGATTCACTTAACGCCGTAAAACGGCATAATCAGTCCAGACACCTGCTGTTAGCTGTCATAATTGCCATCAGTATAGTCGGCTGTAACGCTTCAGCTGAGCAATCCGCAGCTGTACCTCCGCCGGCGTTACCTGTGACTACAGTTAATGAGAGTTCAGAAACTACTTTCGCTGAATATCCTGCTGCGATACAGGGAACTGTTGACATCGACGTGCGTCCGCAGGTGAGCGGATACATTCAAAGCGTACTGGTGAATGAAGGCGCACATGTATCTGCCGGGCAAACCTTGTTTCTAATCAATGCCCAGCCCTACAAAGAGGCTTTAAACAACGCCAAAGCAACCCTTCAAGCTGCCGAAGCTGCAATTTTAAACGCGCAACTGGAGGTTGAAAAACTTACTCCGCTGGTTGAAAACAAAGTTGTTTCAGAATTCCAGCTTAAATCGGCAAAAGCCGCCCATCAGATCGCAAAAGCGAATGCCGAGCAGGCCAAAGCCAGTGTCGCCTCAGCCCAGATTAATTTAGGTTATACCAATGTCAAGGCGACAGTGAGCGGCTACATCGGTCTGATCCCTAAAAAACAGGGGAGTCTGGTTTCACCTGCCGATCCGACGCCCCTAACCCAATTGTCAGACATCGATCAGGTGCATGTTTATTTTGCCCTGGCGGAAAATGATTTCAATCGCTTCAACGAAAACTATCCGGGGAAAACCCCCGCTGAGAGAATTAAACAACTTCCACCCGTAGAATTGCTGTTGTCCGATAATTCCGTATATCCAATTAAAGGAAAGATCGATATGATCAGCGGTCAGTTTGATAAAGGTACTGGCGCGATCACATTAAGGGCTACTTTTCCTAATTCAAGCGGGAATCTGCGCTCAGGAAATACCGGTAAGCTTCGCTTAGGTCTGACCCATGACAAAACGATTCTAGTTCCGCAGTCAGCAACACTAGAGATGCAAGACAAGGTCTTTGTATTTGCCTTGGTTAAAGGGAATAAAGTTGCCAAAACACCGATTTCGGTGATCGGGAAAACCGGAACAAATTACCTGATCAATGAGGGTTTGAAACCTGGTGACCAGATTGTGCTGAGCGGCCTGGACCGCTTGCAGGAAGGACAAGAGATCCATCCTCAAAAAGCAACCGGCATGGCTGCCCAATTAATTAACAAATAAACTATACAACCATGTTCAAAATATTTATACAAAGGCCAGTCCTTGCCACCGTTATCTCCATTATACTGGTGATACTCGGAGTTATCAGCCTGATTAAGCTGCCCATACAGCAGTTCCCTGACATTGCGCCTCCCTCAGTAGTAGTCAGCGCGCTGTATCCGGGAGCAAATGCCGAAACCGTATTGCGCTCGGTAGCGCCATCACTGGAAGAATCAATCAACGGCGTTGAAGACATGACCTACATGAATTCTACTGCCAGCAACGACGGTACCATATCAATCGCGGTTTATTTTAAACTGGGTACAGACCCGGACCAAGCAGCGATCAACGTTCAGAACCGCGTGTCACAGGCCTTGAGTCATCTGCCTGCCGAAGTGGTTCAGCAAGGGATCACCACCTCCAAACAACATGTTACTTTTATGATGGGTATCGGTTTGTATACCGAAGATGAATCCAGGTATGACCAGACTTTTGTTGGCAACTATGCCGAGATCAACATTCTCCCTGAACTAAAACGTATTCCAGGCGTAGGTTTGGCCAGTATATATGGCGGATCGAAAGATTATTCTATGCGGGTTTGGTTAAACCCATCACAGATGTCTGCCCACCAGGTAACCCCTAATGAAGTAACCCAGGCCATCCAGGATAAAAGTCTGGAAGCAGCGCCGGGTAAATTCGGCCAGCACAGTAAAGAAGTCTTTGAATATGTGATCAAATACAAAGGCAAACTGACCAAGCCGGAAGAATATGAAAATATCGCGATCAGGTCCAATGCAGACGGTTCAGTACTGCGCTTAAAAGATGTTGCAAGAGTAGAACTGGGCACCTTTTCTTACAACAGTATCACTCGTTTAAGCGGCAAAAAGGGCGTCGTTCTGGGTATTCTTCAGTTATCAGGTGCAAACGCCAATGAAACACAGATTGCCGTAAGAAAAGCGATGGAAAAGGCCGCTAAAAGTTTTCCGGCAGGGATAAAACACCAGATCTTTTTTAGCACTAAAATCGCTTTGGATGAATCCATTGCCCAGGTACAGGATACGCTGATCGAAGCCTTTATTTTAGTATTTGTTGTCGTATTTCTTTTCCTGCAGGATTTCCGCTCGACCTTGATCCCGGCTATTGCCGTTCCGGTGGCCATATTAGGCACTTTCTTCTTCATGCACATATTTGGGTTCTCTATCAATTTATTGACCCTGTTTGCTCTGATCCTGGCCATTGGTATTGTGGTGGATGATGCAATCGTGGTCGTCGAGGCGGTCCATGCCAAGATGGAGCACAAGGGCCTGGGACCTAAGGAGGCTACCCATGAGGCCATGCATGAAATTTCCGGAGCGATCATCTCCATCACTTTAGTCATGGCAGCAGTGTTCGTGCCAGTAGGTTCAATGGAAGGTTCTACAGGATTGTTCTACCGCCAGTTTGCCTTTACGATGGCCATAGCTATCGTCATCTCAGCTGTAAATGCTTTGACCTTAAGTCCGGCACTGGCCGCTTTGTTCCTGAAAGATGTCCATGGTACGCATCAAAATGAAGAAGGCGTTACGGTTAAAAGAGGGTTTAAAGAGAAGTTTTTCATCGGCTTTAACAGCAGTTTTAATGCGATCACCAATCGTTATGTGGGCGGTTTAAGGTTCCTGATCAATCATAAATGGCTCAGTATGGCCGGTTTAGCCCTGGTGACCGTAGCTACCGTGGTCATGATAAAATTTACACCTTCCGCCTTTATACCCACAGAAGATCAGGGATTTATCGCCATTGCGTTAAACACCCCATCGGGAACAACCCTTGACGGCACCCAAAAAGTAATGAAGCAGGCAGAAACTTCCTTAAAGAAATTGGACGCTGTACGGTTTGTAACCGCGATTTCTGGTTTTGATGTGCTCACCAACTCGATGAGCCCGTCTAAAGGGATCATCTACATTTTATTAAAACCCAACAAAGAGCGGGGTGAGGTGAAAAATCTCGATGCCATTATGGACCAGGCAAGAGGTAAAATGAGTGAAATTACCGGGGCCGGTGCGTTTGTTTTCAGTTTCCCAACAGTTCCCGGATTCAGCAGCGTGGAAGCTTTGGACCTTGTGCTGCAGGATAAAACAGGTGGCAAACTGGATAAGTTCAGTGGCATTTCCCAGCAATTTATTGCCGAATTGATGAAACGCCCCGAAATTGGTGTAGCCTTTACCAGCTTTAAAGCGGATTACCCGCAATTGCAAATGGAAATTAATGACGATAAAGCTGGTCAGTTGGGTGTCAACGTGAAAGACATCCTGGAAACCATGCAGGCATATTTCGGCAGTGCCCAGGCATCAGATTTTAACCGCTTTGGTAAATATTACAGGGTGATGGTACAGGCGGATATTACTGACCGTGCGGACCCATCCGCTATAGACCGTGTTTTCGTTAAAAACAAAGCCGGAGATATGGTGCCGATGAACACGCTTGTAAAACTAAGCCGGGTATATGGCTCGGAGACTGTATCAAGATATAACATGTTTAACTCGATCTCAGTCAATGCGATTCCAAAGCCTGGTTTCAGTTCAGGTGCGGCCATCAAAGCGGTGGAGGAAGTGGCTGCTCAGCAGCTGCCAGAGGGATACACCTATGAATTTTCCGGTCAGACGCGAGAAGAGATTGCATCCGGAGGGCAGTCCACCTTGGTCTTTATCCTGTGCCTGGTGTTCGTTTATTTCCTGCTGGCAGCACAGTACGAAAGCTATATCCTTCCGCTGGCGGTAATCTTATCTCTGCCTGCCGGGATATTCGGTGTCTTTGTCGCTATTGGGTTGACTGGGATCTCCAACAGTATCTATGTACAGGTAGCGCTGATTATGCTGGTCGGTTTGCTCGCTAAGAATGCGATCCTTATCGTCGAATTCGCGGTGCAGCGAAGAAAGGCCGGTCTGTCCCTATTCGACGCGGCCATAGAGGCAGCGAAGCTAAGGCTCCGCCCGATCATCATGACCTCACTGGCTTTTGTAGCTGGTTTATTCCCGATGAGCATTGCCACAGGTCCATCTGCTCAGGGTAACCATTCGATCAGCGTCGGGGCTGCAGGAGGCATGGTATCCGGTGTGTTATTAGGACTGTTCATTATCCCGGTCCTGTTCGTCATCTTCCAGCACCTGCAGGAGAAAGTTAGCGGTAAACCAGTTCAAAAACATCCGGATAAAGCTGACAACGAGCATGCCATCAAACAATTAGAACCGGAATTATTATAATATCCTGCCATACTCTTGCCTTCTCCGGATTCGGAGGGGGCATGGGTAGGCAAACATCGAAGAGGAACAAATGAAACCATCATGATTTTAATTATCGGAGTGAGATAGATAGTCTGATAGTTTCATCACAAAAAAAAACTACAAACAGATGAAAACGATATTAAGCGCAGTAACCTTATTAATGATCATAAGTGCCTGCAACGTTTCCAGGAAAATGGAAACACCAAAACCAGCGTTGCCTGTTGCCTTCAGAAATGCAGCAACTACAACCGATACCAGCAGCATTGCTGAGGTGCAGTGGAAAGACTTTTTTAATGATGCGATCCTGCAAAAACTGATTGATAGTGCGATCAGAAACAATTATGATATGCAGATCGCATTAAAAAACATGGAATCCTCGAAACTTCAGTTTAAGCAAATCAAATTTAATCATACACCCCAGGTCAGTTTAAATGTTTCTGCCAATACCAACCGTCCCTCAGACAACAGCTTGAATGGTTTTACTTTGAGCCAGTTTTTAGGCACTAACCACATCGAAGACTATAACGCTAATCTTTCCCTGTCATGGGAGGCAGATATCTGGGGCAAAATCCGCAATCAAAGCAAAGCCGCCCTGGCACAATACCTGCAAACAGCCGAAGCCCGGAAGGCGATCCAGACCAATATTGTGTCATCTGTTTCGCAAGGATACTACAACTTATTAATGCTTGATGAGCAGCTGGATGTTGCCCGGCGCAACCTCAGACTGAATGACAGTACACTACAAATTATCAAGTTGCAGATGCAAGCAGGACAAGTTAGTTCTCTGGCTGTTCAGCAGGCAGAAGCGCAGCAGCTGGCAGCTGCCCAGCTGATTCCGGAATTTGAGCAGAACATCACGGTACAGGAAAATGCCTTGCGCGTTATTAGCGGAGCGTTGCCTACTCGTATTGAGCGCAATACGCGTTTGAAGCAGCTTAACCCTGCAGAACGCATTCCTACTGGTTTGCCATCGGAAGTGATAAGCCGCAGACCCGATGTACACCATGCCGAGTTAGCACTTAATGTGGCGAATGCGAACGTAGGTTTCAATAAAGCCAGCATGTATCCGGTACTCAATATAACAGCCGCGGCCGGGGTAAACACTTTGAAAGCCAGTAACTGGTTCAATATACCGGCATCTCTGTTCGGCACAGTGGCTGGAAGTGTTTTACAACCTGTTTTAAATCGCAAAAAACTAAAAACTCAGTATGAAGTATCAAAAATTGAGCGTGAAAAAGTGGTGCTGCAATTCCGGCAGTCTGTGCTCAATGCTGTAGGTGAAGTCTCCGATGCGCTGGTAAAAATCGAGAAACTGAAATCACGGCAGGAGATTGCTGCAAATCGCGTACGCACTTTACAACAAACCACAGGCAATGCCAGTTTATTGTTTAAAAATGGAATAGCCAACTACCTGGAAGTAATCACCGCCCAAAGTAATGTATTACAAAGCGAGCTGGAACTGGCCTCCATAAAGCGTCAGCAGCTAAGCGCTGTAGCAGAACTTTACCGCTCGCTTGGTGGCGGCTGGAAATGATCATGTCCGCTAGGATCTAAATACGCATCCAAACTTTTGTACACAATTTCACTATAAAATGAAAACATTAATCATCGTTATCCATCCTGATATTCAAAATTCCGTAATCAATAAAAGATGGGTCAAAGAATTAGAAAAATTCCCAGAACAGTTTCGTGTGCACCAGTTACATGAGATCTATCCTACCCAGCAATTTGATATAGCTGCGGAACAAAAACTGATCGAGGAGCATGATCGCATTATCCTGCAATTCCCCTACTACTGGTTCAATTGCCCGGCATTGTTAAAAAAATGGATGGACGAAGTTTTTACCCATGGCTGGGCCTATGGCAGTCAAAGTGGCCATAAATTAAGAGATAAAAAGTTTGCTTTGGCAATAACATTAGGCCTGAAGGAAGAAGAAGTACAGCCCGGCGCAACTTATAAATATTCGCTGGAAGAAATGACGCGACCTTTCGAATTAACATTTGAATATCTAAAAGCTGATTACAGGCCCCTTTTTGCATACTATGGAATGACTTATAACCCGTCGGAAGAATGGGTTGAAAAAAGCGTTCCGCTGTACCTGGATTTTCTGTATCAATATCAAGACAACAATCCAGCGCAATCACTAGAATCAGTCAAGTAAATCAAACAGACAAATTTTCTGCCGAACCAAATTTGCGGCACAATAGAATATATAAATGAAAACATTAATTATCGTCATCCATCCTGATATTAGAAATTCAAAAATAAATAAAAGATGGATTCAAGAATTGGAAAAATTCCCGGAAAAGTATCACATACACCAACTACACGAGGTTTATCCTGACCAGAAATTTGATATTGAAGGTGAACAAAAACTGATCGAAGAACATGACCGAATTATATTTCAGTTTCCTTTCTACTGGTATCATGGCCCCGCATTATTAAAGAGATGGATGGACGAGGTGCTTACCTATGGCTGGGCATACGGTAATACAAGCGGCTATAAATTAAACGGAAAAAAAATAGCAATCGCAATTTCATTAGGACTTAAAGAAGATGAAGTACGGAAAGGAGGTCCTTATAAATATTCTCTTGAAGAAATGACCCGTCCATTCGAACTGACATTTGGTTACGTTAAAGCCGATTACAGCCCCCTTTTTGCCTATTACGGAATGGCCTACAACCCTTCGGAAGATTGGATAGAAAAAAGCGTTCCATTATACATTGATTTTTTGAATCAGCTACATGAAGCTGAAGATGGCGCCGAGGCGGCTTTATTAACAGGAAAATAAGCCTGTTATCTTACGATTGAACGTAAGTCGCTTTGAGGGTTTAAAATGGTCACTTTGAAATAGTGACCATTTTAGCTATTATCTACATTACAAGAGCGATGTTTTTGGACTACGATTATATGTACATACCAATACTAGTTCTGGAATGCAGTTTCAAAAGGTTAATAACAAAGCGCCCTTCCTAACGGCGCTTTGGATCATTTTGCGGCATTGTGTTTCGCTTCAACTAAAGGCTTATAGATGACCTCATACAAACGATCGTACAAATCCAGCAGGTGATTCCTGCTGGATCTATCTTTCATGATTACCGAAGCTGTTTTAAGCGCGCTAATCAGACTCCTTGCATGTTGCCTGACAAGGGAGGTGGCATCCAGATCCGTACCAAGGCCTGCGCGGTAGGAAGAGATCAAGTTAAGCACATAGGCCCTTTGAAAGTGGCTTTTCATCCCGGTCGGATTTTTTTAAAGCCCGTTGACTTCAGTTCCCCAGACCGCATCAGCCGGGCTATTCCCTCTATCGACCCTATGTCCACGCAAAAATCTGTCAGGGAAGGATAATCGATCCAGAATCTGTATTCTTTCTGATGGGCAAACCATATGTCTTTCATAAATTGAGATTTCTTACCGTCATATTTCGAAAAATTGGTATATGTGACACACCTCCCCTCAAAATCAAGGCTTTTGGATTTCAGCGCATTTTCCAGGCAGTTTGTAAATTCCTGCGCGTCAATAATGACCAGCACCCATTCTTTTATCAGATCAATGTCTCCGCCGGCAGGAACATTTAATTCCTGACCTTCGATGTTGTGAAAATAGAGACAAAAAAGGTTTCCGCAGATTTGGCTGGGGGTATATGCTTTGGTTTGCTGACAGGGGCCGTTTTAAAGCGGTTTGAAGACATCTCCCTCTTGTATTCGATTCGCCCCGCCGAGTTACGAATGTCAAAAACCGTTTCATACTTGTCCCCAATGAAATTTTCATCCTTCAGGTTGGCAAAATAGTGCATCGGCCTGCAAAATACGTTTAGTTTGGTACGGCTGCATTAAGGTTCATGGTAACTTTGAAGCTTAACGAAGCTGATTCCCGCTATACATCCCTTCCTTGAATATCGTCGTGTTCTCATCAGTTACGAATAAAACCAGCTCTGCACCTTGCAAGGTTTGAATGGCAATTTCCTCATCCCTAATGATCAAGCCTTCTTTATGTTTTAATTGGAATGTTTTATTCACCGTTACATCACCCTTGAAAACATAGAGTAGCTGCGTAAGACCTTCGACGGGAAGGACCGGCAGACCTATTGAATTGCCTGCTGATAAACGGACATCATAGATCCAGGTCTGACTACTGAATTGAAAAACGGTGTTCTTTGCAGTCGAAGCAAGTAACCGCCATTGATCATCACTATATATTTTATCAAGGTCCTGAAACACTACTTCCGGCTTTAAATCTTTCACACCGGGACGGATGAATATCTGTAGTCCCTCATGTGGTTCCGTTTGTCCGTCTATGTCTTCTTCGTGCTGGAACATCCTTCCCGCTTTCATGAGCATCAGGCGGTTTGCGCCGATGGACTCATGAAAACCTTCAGAGTCCCGGTGCACAACTTTACCACTTCTGAAATAAGAAAGGATCTCGTCGTTGACGTGCGGGTGCATGGCGATATGATGTTTACCTTTAAATGTAGCATGGTCGATCCGGCCAATGCTACCGATGCCGGTATCAGCAGTACCCACCACCAAACCCGGATATAGCGCCTGAATAGGGCCGTTCCCGCGGAAGTCGCTGCTTTTGAACTGTTGTATCATAGTTTTGAGATAAAGCAGCGCCGGTAAACCGGCACTGCAAATGATTATTTGAACAATAGTGAATAAACCTCATCGATAACGATCGGCTTGGCAATCTCGCCTTCGGGTGATGCCCAGCTGCCGATCAATTCTGAAATGAATTGGCTGATAGTAGTGGTACGTACGCCGTTAGCCTCCCAGGTTTTGCGTGCCACGTCTTCCGCGATCTCGGTCGGTGAGCCGCCTCCGTCTATTACCACTTGTACCTCAAAACCCTCTTCCTGCATATCTATTGCCGGCCATACGATACACACGTCATTAGTTAAACCAGCCATGACGATATTCTTTCTGCCATCAGCAGCCTGACGAACAGCTGCCCTGAAATTCTCATCATCCCATGCGTTGGTGATGCCTTCACGTTTAACGCGTTTGGCAAATTGTTCCGGTAAGATCTCCTGAAGGTCTTTTAACAGCGGGCCTTGCTGCATATCTTCCTGACTGGAAGTTAACACAACCGGCATGTTAAGCTCTTTGGCTAATCTTGCCAGCGTGCGGGCACGGGATATGATCACCTCATGCGGACGGTTAGCTGAAAAATTGATGGTTCCTTCCTGATGATCGATCAGTAAAATTACGGTGTCTTCGATCTTGAACTTTTTCATATGCTTTGTTTTTTAAATAAATGAATAAAATTTACAAAGCAAAAGTACCCTCATGAATGAAGGCAGAACGATGACGTTTGTCACAAAAGATGCGTGACGAAAGTCACGCTCCTGTTAGTAGCCTATTGCTCAGCGTACCGATCTCGAACGCGCCCGGCTGAGCGTTTCCCGGGAGACACCTAAATAGGAAGCGATCTGGTGCGAAGGAAACCGCTGGATGATTTGCGGGTAAAGCCGCTGAAAATTTTCATAACGTTTAATGGCGGAAAGGCTGATTGTATCGTCCAACCGTTTCTGTGCTGCAATGTGATTATTCTCACTCATCTGCCAGAACATCGTGTTGATGGCCGGTATCGAAAGCAAGGTATCAAGTTTGGCACGCGGCAATAGCAAAAGTTCGCAATCTTCCCAGGCCTCTATAAAGTAAGCCGAAGGCACCTGGTTCATAAAACTGTTTCGGTCAACGATCCACCAGTTTTCAATGGCCAGCTGCATGATGTGCTCATTTCCTTCTTCATCCAGACTGTATTGACGGGTTGCGCCTTTCACGATGAATCCTGTATTGGCACAAATCTCACCTTCTTCTAAAAAATACTGTTTTTTGCGCAGACGCTTAGGTTCCATCACAGAGGTTATGATCGACATCTCTTGTTCAGACAGTGTTTGTTTGCTATAGCGGTTGATATAATCAAAAAGCTGTTCGTACATATACAAGAAGTGGTTTATCTATAAGCAATATCGTGAAGTCTTTCAATAAAGTCAAACGCATTTATATTTGAAAATTAAAAATACTATTATAAATACGAGCGGGGTTGCTAAAAACATAGCTGGAGCTATCGTTTTTTAGTTTGCTTATCGCCTTTTTACAAACTTCAATAGAAGCACGATATTGGTCGATCAATTGTACTTCGCTTAAAGTGATTTCGGCTAGCTTATACGCTAATGCTGTAAAAAGGCGTGCAGAGATGTTTTCATAGTTATTGATTTAGGTAGAGCTACCACTTGGCAAACCGGTAATCTTAACAGGATAGCATAGCGAAAAACAAATTATTTACTTTTATTCATGAAATTTTAATCCCTCTAATGCTTTTGATACTTTTTTATTCTCGCCATACACTATGATGCCTACCAAATTCTGGTTTTCATCGGTATACCTAGCGATTTCTACAAGGTTTTGCGCTTCATTTTTAGTGGCAAATAGTGCTTTAGTATAAATGCCAATACTCAATTGCCTTTCCTTGGCACGCTTAAATGCGCGATTGATTTGGTCCGGTGAATCTGCACCATAAATTAAAATCGGATGCTTAATAAACGGGAGATAGGTATTGTGTGAGGCAGTAACGAAAGGTGCGCCATGGGTTTCTGGAAATTGAATGGCTACCGAACTCGCTAAAAAGGCAGTCACATTCAATTTTTGCCAGGGCAATAGATCTTTTTGAATGACTATCGCAATTTTATTATTATACATCTTGTTTTAAATTATATTGTTAATTACACCATCATTCCACCTGAAAGTTCTATTCTTTGCCCGTTCATCCAACTCGCTTCAGGAGTACATAGAAACGCAACCACACCGCCGATATCTTCCGGTTCACCAACTCTGCCCAATGCGGTGATGCTTGCAATCGCTTTTCGCTTATCGTCATTGGTCTTGTTAGAACCTCCACCAAAGTCAGTAGCAATAGCACCGGGAGCTATTACATTAGCTGTAATATTTCTGGCCCCTAGTTCTTTTGCCAAGCATTTGGTATAGATTTCTATTGCTCCCTTCATGCTGGCGTAAGCGGAGACATTGGGAAATGTTGTTCTGGTAAGCCCTGATGAAATATTGATAATGGCCCCACCGTCGGCTATCAATGGCAACAATTTCTGTGTAAGGAAATAGACACCTTTGAAATGAATATTCACCATACTGTCAAATGCTTTTTATGACCGAAATGGGTTATCCCCATAGTGCTTTTTTTGAGGCTAAAAACCGCTTAAAATAAGCCGGCTGACCATTTTTCAGCGAAATCGACTGATCATTTTGGACCGTAATATGAGGCCACGTTCCGCGAAAGAGGTGGCCACATATGGAATAATCCCCACTATACTGTCCTGTCCTGAAATTACTTTTCGTTTTTGAG
>Ga0157370_10001768_pt1 | contig 26659 bp, 25 predicted proteins | sample C35metaG_FD_113463 | JGI IMG/M metagenome (GOLD analysis project Ga0157370, IMG submission 113463) | Corn rhizosphere microbial communities from Kellogg Biological Station, Michigan, USA - C3-5 metaG | ecosystem: Host-associated > Plants > Roots > Rhizosphere > Soil | place: USA: Michigan...
CCGCGCGGGGCGGGCCGGGCACGGGAGTCGGTGACGTCTTGGTGGTGCCGCAGCCGATCGCCAGTGCGGCGCCCGCCGCTAGAACCAGAGCGGGGCTTGTTCGCATATGCACCTACTGAAAAAAGGAAACGGTGGGGGAGAGGCTTTCCGGAGTACTGGATTCTAACTCCACGAACGCCCGCGGCGACCAAATCGTTGCGGCCGGCGCCCAAGGCGCCCGTCCGCGATCAGGAGAATGGCCGAAGCGAGCGCCGCCATTCAATACCGCCGGACGCGCCGATGGTCAATCGCCGCGCACGGCGAAAACGTCCAGCCACGGCGCCCAATGACCGTCGCGCCGCCGGACGACGCCGCCCATCATTCGCTTGATGACTCGTTCCTCGAGGCGGGCCCACGGCCGCGTCCATTCGTCCGCGGTCGGGACGAGCACGTCGCCTTGGATGCGACGAATCGCGAACCCCTGCTCCTCGAACAGCCGCGTCAGGGCGTCCCGCGTGAAGCCGTAACGATACGGAAAGGAGAGCAGGTTGTTCTGGGCGAGCACGGCGCGCGCGACGACCCGCTCGACGCGGCGTCCGCGCACGAATCGGCGGTGGAGTGCGGCGTAGAGCTCACCGTTCGGTACCCGAACCGCGAGGATGCCGCCCGGCCGCAGCAGGCGTGCCGCCGCGTGGACCGCCGCCCGGGGATCGGCGAGCTGATCGAACGTGTTCCAGATCGCGACGGCGTCGAAGGTCCGCTCAGCGTCGAACGATGTGAGATCACCGTCGTGCACCGTGAAGCCCATCGCTCGCGTGAGCTCGTTCACACGGGCGTTGATGTCGAGACCCTCGAACTGCAAACCTTCCTCGCGCGCGGCGGCGAGAAACGCGCCGACATAGCTCCCGACCTCGAGCCCCGACCCGCCACGAGCGAGCAGCCGTCGGAGCGCGCGGGCCTGCGCGCGCACCGCCGGCAATTGCGTATCGTGCAGCGACCGAAGCACGTCGGGAGGCGAGGTGTCCCGAGCGTAAATCTCCGTGAGCTCGCGAACACGCTCGACGGGGTTCCGGTACACGAGACCGCATTCGCGACACCGAACCAGGCGAAGCGGCACGTGCTCGGAGAACGCGATGCGGTCCATGAGACGCGTCGGCGGCGTTTCGGGGCGAAGACGCCGCTGGTGGTAGCTCCAGAGCGCCTCGACTTCGGCGCGGAGATCATCGCGTTCGGCGATGACCTCCGCGTCGGTGTGGTCGCAGATGATGCACCGCGATGGCTCGTACGCCGGAAGTGGCACTCTCGGCCGACGTGCAGGGACGGTGCCTACGGAATCTTGTAGTAGTCGACCTTGTTGTCGTTGAATCGCGGAATCGCGACGATGTTCCGCTTGGTATCCACCCCGATGTCGGCGGGCGCGCTCACGTTCGGCACGAGCGTGGACAACTCGCCGTTCTGGATCACGTGCACCGCGCTGTCCGCCCAGCTCGTGACCAAAATGCGCCCGTCGGCCATCACTTCGACGCCGTCGTACTGTCCCGGACCGTCCACCAGCGTCGTGGCCGCCGTATCGCCCTCCTTCCACGTCCGAACCGCCCTTCCCATGAATGGCCCCAGCACGAATCGGTCACTCGTGCTGTCCCACGCGATCCCATTCGGCGCATCGAGGGAATCGGCTCGGATCGCGACCGCGGTGCGACCCGTGATCTTGAAGATCTGATCGACACCCGGATGCGAAACGGCGCCGTGCGCGCCGAAGGCGATGCCCGTGTCGGTCACGTAGATCGCGCCGCCGCCGTCCACGGCGACGTCGTTGAGAAACGTTGCCCGCTGTGCCGAGAGGTCGATGTCGGCGATCGGCGCCCCGGTGCGGCGGTTGAACGCACGAACATGGTTGATGTCGGCGACCCACAGCGTGTCACCGACGAGGGCGAGACCCTTCGGAGCGTCCAGTCGTGCGCCGCCCTTTCCCCCTTGCACGAGCACCTTCGTCGCGGCGCCCGTGCTGTCGGCTCGCACGACGGCGATGAACCCGTTGCCGTCGTGTTCTGCCGGGTTGCCGTTGACGTTCGAGACGTAGAAGAGATCGAGCTCGGGATCGTAGCGGACGGACTCGGGCGCCTTCATGTCGTCCGTCTCACCGACCTTGGTCGCCGCGGTCGGTGTGGCGGACGACTCGGCGCCCGCGGGTTGGCCGCCCTCGGCGCCGCGATTGTCTGCCTTCGCGCACCCGATCGCTACGAGGCCCAACGTTCCGAGGGCACCGACGCTTCGATGTAACATCGCCGACCTCCCGAAAAGGGAATCCGTCATCAGCAGCGCACCACATCAGGAGATTACACCGGCGCGTTTGATCCGCGATATGTAAGGGACCTGGCCTGGGACTCGCCGCCCTTGCCCGCCACGTTCGCCGTCGCTATCTCCGAAATACTTCCTCTCCCCGTGTTTTCTTCCGGAGGCTCGACGTGTTCCATCCGTCCCACCTTTCCCGAAAACCGTTCGTCACAATGGTCGTCGCTCTGGTCGCGTTGTCAAACCGAGCCGCGCCCCAAGGGGCTGGCCAACGCGACTCGGTGGCGTTCGCCGGCGTGCACTGGCGCGAGATCGGCCCCTACCGTGGCGGCCGGTCGGTCGCGGTCGCCGGCAATCCGTCCAGGCAGGACGAGTTCTGGATGGGAACGCCCGGCGGCGGCGTCTTCAAGTCCGTGAACGCCGGTCAATCGTGGGCGCCCGTCACCGACAAGTATTTCGGCGGCACCATTGGCGCCATCGCCGTGGCGCCGTCGGCGCCCGACGTCGTGTATGTCGGAGGTGGCGAGTACCCGATTCGCGGCAACGTCTCGCACGGCGACGGCGTGTGGAAGACCGCCGACGGCGGCAAGACGTGGACGTTCCTTGGCCTCGGTGAAACGCGGCAGATCGGCGACATCGTCGTCAACCCGACGAATGCCGATCTCGTCTACGTCGGCGCGCTCGGACACGTCTGGGCGCCGAACCCCGAACGCGGAGTCTATCGCTCCAAGGACGGCGGCCGGACGTGGCAGAAGATTCTCTTCCGCAACGATTCGACCGGCGTCGTCGATCTGGTGATGGATCCGAACGATCCGAGAGTCCTGTACGCAGCGCTCTGGCAAGCGGGCCGCACGCCGTGGACGCTCTCGTCCGGCGGCGCAGGCAGCGGTTTGTTCAAGACCGTCGACGGCGGCGACAACTGGACCGAGATCACGCACAACCCCGGGTTGCCGTCGGGAATCTGGGGCAACATCGGCGTGACCGTGTCGGGCGCGAGCTCGAACCGACTCTGGGCGAACATCGAGGCCGATTCGGGCGGCGTCTTCCGCTCCGACGACGCCGGCAAGACGTGGCAGCGCGTCAACAGCGATCGCAACCTGCGCCAGCGCGCCTGGTACTACACCAAGATTCACGCCGACCCCAAAGACACGAACGTCGTTTACGACAACAACGTGTCGTTCATGAAATCGACCGATGGCGGCAAGACCTTCCGCGCCGTGCGCGGTCTCGGCCACGGCGACTCGCACGACCTCTGGATCGATCCGAAGAATTCGAGCCGCATGATCGAGGGTGACGACGGTGGCGCGGAGGTGAGCACGGACGGCGGCAAGACCTGGTCGGACGAGGACTTCGCGACGGCGCAGTTCTATCACGTCATCGCGACGACGCACTTCCCCTATCACGTCTGCGGCGCGCAGCAGGACAACTCCACGCTCTGTGGTCCGAGCCGGGGCTCGTTGGACATCTCTGATTGGGTCGAGGCGGGCGGCGGCGAATCGGGCTGGATCGCCGCGCGGGCCGACGATCCGGACGTCGTCTATGCCGGCAGCTACGGCAACCTGCTCACGCGGAAAGATCTGCGGACGGGGATCGTCGCCAACGTGAACCCGTGGCCCGACAATCCCATGGGCCATCCGGCGGAGGACCTCAAGTACCGCTTTCAGTGGACCTTCCCGATCGTCGTGTCGAAGCACAACTCCAACGTCGTCTACGCCGGGTCCAACGTCGTCCACAAGACGACGAACGGCGGCAGAAGCTGGACGACCATCTCGCCCGACCTCACCTACCACGACCCCGCGACGCTCGGCAACTCGGGCGGACCGATCACCAAGGACCAGACGTCGGTCGAGTATTACGCAACGGTGTTCGTGATCGAGGAATCGCCGGTCACGGCGAACACGATCTGGACCGGTTCCGACGACGGCATGGTGCACGTGACGCGCGACGGCGGCAAGACCTGGAAGAACGTGACGCCGAGCGACATGGTGAAGTTCAGCCGCGTCTCGAGCATCGACGCGTCGAAGTTCGGCGCGTGCATCGCGTATGTCGCCGCAAACCGCTACCAGCTCGACGACGATCGCCCATACCTCTGGAAGACGGAAGACTGCGGCGCCCATTGGTCGCGCATCGACGCCGGGATCGCGTCAACCGAGTTCACCCGTGTGGTGCGCGAAGATCCCGCGAAGCGAGGTCTGCTCATCGCGGGGACCGAGCGCGGCGTATGGTACTCGCCCGACGACGGCGCCCACTGGCAGAGCCTGCGCCTCGACCTGCCGATCGTGCCCGTTCACGATCTCGTATTCAAGAATGGCGACGTGGTTCTCGCGACGCACGGCCGCGGCTTCTATATCATGGACGACATCTCGAGCCTCGAGCAGATGTCGGACGCCGTCGTCGCCAGCGCCGCCCATCTTTTCAAGCCGCGTGACCAATACCGTCTTGCGAGCGGCGGCTTTAGCGGCGGCGGCCCCGGCGGCGGCGGTTCGACGCAGCCTCTGACTCCGGAAAACGCGCCGATTCACCCAACGGGACAGAACCCGCCGAGCGGCGTCGTGGTGCAATACTGGCTCAAGTCGGGGAACGAGGACGTTGCGCTCGATTTTCTCGACGCAACGGGCAAGGTGATCCGAGGCTACACCAGCCATCAGGACTCGGCGGCTGCCGCGGCGGCGCAGCCGCCGGCCGATGAAGAGGGTGGTCGCCGCAGCGCCCCGCCGCCTCGCGTCGCCAACCGGCGCGGCGTGAACACCTTCGTGTGGAACATGCGCTATCCCGATGCCTCGAGCTTCCCCGGTATGATCCTCTGGGCCGCCGGCGTCACCGGACCACTCGTTCCCCCCGGCGCATACAAGGTGCGGCTGACGGTCGGCGGACGACCCATCGCTACCGAGGGATTCACCGTCCTCCCCGATCCGCGCGTGAAAGCCACGCTGGCCGAATGGCAGGAACAATCACGCCTCGCCCTGCAAATCCGCGATCGCTTCTCCGAGGCAAACGACGCGGTCAAGGACATCCGGCGCGTGAAGGCGGAAATCGACGACCGTCATGGCAAACTTCCCGCCGCGCAGCAAGACGCCTTCTCCGCGCTGTCCTCCGCCTTCTCCACCGCTTTGTCGGAAGTGGAAGACTCGCTCTATCAAACGAAGAATCGCAGCGGCCAGGATCCGCTCAACTACCCGATCCGGCTCAACAACCGCATCGGCGCTCTCCTCGGCGTCGTCCAAAGCTCCGACGGCCGTCCCACCCAGCAGTCATACGATGTTTACAAGGTGGTGTCGACCGAGCTGACCAAGGATCTCGACAAGCTGCATCGGCTGATGAACACGAACCTCCCGAAGATCAACTCGATGCTCAAGGCAGCGGGTCTCAAGGAGATCGACGCAAAAGGCCCCATCATGTAGACATCACTCCCATTCCCATCGCGTGATACCCTTTGTCCACGTACACCGTATTCCCCGTGATTCCGCTTGCCAGCGGCGAGCATAAAAACGCCGTCGCGGCACCGACCTCACCCGGCAGGAGGCGTTCCTGTAGTGGCGCATTGGCCGAGACGTATTCGACCATCCGTTCGATGATGCCGATCGCCGTCGCGGCGCGCGACGCGAGCGGGCCGGCGGAGATCGTGTTGACGCGGCAGCCGAACCGGCGGCCTGCCTCGAACGCCAGCGTCCGCGTATCGCTCTCGAGCGCCGCCTTGGCCGACGACATTCCGCCGCCGTATCCCGGAATCACCCGCTCGCTGGCCAGGTAGGTGAGCGACGCGAACGCGCCCTGTTCGCGCATGAGTGGCCCGAGTCGCTGCACCATCGATACGAGCGAGTAAGCGCTCGCGCTGATCGCCGCCAGATATCCCTGACGGCTGACCTCGATCAACGGCTTCTTGACCTCGGGCCCGTTCGCGAGCGAGTGCACGACGATGTCGAGTGGCTTGTCGCCGAAATCCGCCACGAGTCGCTGGGCCAATCCTCCGATCGAGCAGTCGCCGACGTCCTTGTATCGCTTGCTCATCCGGACGTCGTCGGGAATCTCGTCGAACGAGTCGTACACGGCGTCGAGCGGATAGATCTTCTCGAACGACAGCAGCTCGCCTGACGACAGGCGCCGCGACTCGTCCAGCTTGCCGCGCTCCAGCAGCGTCAGGAAGATGTTCAGCGCCGGCGGCCACGTGCCGACGCAGACGGTTGCCCCGGCCTCGGCGAGCGCCTTCGCGATCGCGAATCCGAAACCGCCGTCGTCAGCGACGCCGGCGACGAGAGCCCGACGCCCTCTCAGATCGATGTTGAGCATCGGGGAAATATGGCCGGTTCCAAAAACACTGCCAGAATGTGAGGGGCGGTCGACCTGGCACACCGGATACAGCCGATATCTCGGTGCGGAGGTTTGAGGTAACGGTGTAGCGGTGTTCTTAACCCTTTGCTAAGGTTGCGGACTCATCCGGGTATCGTCCAATTCTTGCAGTTCGACTAGATTTGAATAACCCCTGCGGAGTCCGCCAATCTCTAATTCTGTCGCCTCTTCGGATTTGTATGGCGGCTTGGACCCCCGAGAGCTGCCTCGATACACGCGCCCAGAGGCCGAACGTGCCACTGGAGTCCCTGCGAGCACGATTGCATCCTGGGTTCGCGGATACACTTACGCTCGCAAGCATGACCGAGCGCGGTCCCAGCCGGTCATTCGAACACCGGACGAAAGTGGACGGCTATCCTTTAACAACCTGATCGAGGTCCACGTGCTTCGAAGCCTGCGGACTCGTCATGACGTCCGGCTCGACCGTGTGCGCGAGGCTCTGGAGGTCGCTGAATCGAAGTTCGGCGTCCAGCGACTATTGATCAGTGAGCAGTTGCGATTCGATGCAGGGAGGATGTTCCTCGACCATTACGGCACGGTGTCGGAATTGACCCGCTCTGAGCAAATCAGCATTCGCGGACTCTTGGACGCCTATCTGAAGCGAATCGATTTCGGAGACGCGGGGCTTCCCAAGGATTTCTATCCCATGGAGCGCATCAGCGAATCCGGTCGAAAGCTCATTCTGGTTTCCCCGTTTGTCTCTTTCGGTCGAGCTGTCATCAAACGACTTGGCGTGTCGACGCATGTCATTTCGGACCGTCTGAACGCCGGTGAAAGCGAAGAGTCCATCATGAACGATTACGGGCTTGAGCGCGAGGAACTCGGGGAAGCAACTGCCTACGAAGCCGCAGCATGAGTTCGCGTTTTTCACCGACCGCGATCTGGGCAAACTGGTCCCCGACGCCTTAGAGGCGGCGGGGTACCGTGTGGAACGGCACGCAAAACACTTTGAGCCGGACGCGCCCGATCACGAGTGGATTCCAAGTGTAGGGCTGCGTTCCGATTGGATCTCGATCACCCACGATGCCCGGCAGCGGTACAATCCAGCAGACCGCGATGCGATCATGCGCGCTGGTGTCACCCAGTTCATTCACAAAGGGCATCTGAAGCATGCCGATCTTGCCGAGAGTTTTGTCATCCTCGCCGATCGAATTATCCGTTTCAGAAAACGCTATCAGCCGCCCTTTATTGCCTACGTCTATCGCCCGGTTCAAAAGACGCCCTTCCTCCGCACGCCGGGGGAAATCAAAATGGCTTTGACGTATCCCCAGTGGTACCGTGACGCAGTTGCGGCGCGACTCACGGGCCGGGCGCAAAGAGACTGAGGCGCCGGTCTCGCGAAGCTCGTCGAATCCGACGACCCTCGACGAGCTCGAGCGTACTGTCAACGGGCTTGTCCCAGAGCTAAACTCGGCACGCATCCTGTACATCGGTTTGACCGTGACCAACCTCGCCCGCGAGATCGCTCTCAGCCCGGCGGCCGGCGAGCTGCCCGTCGTCCCCGGTCCGTCGTTCGCGCGCGGCTTATGGCGCATCGCGGCCGCGGACGTGTCGAGCGGGAATCGCGTCGCGCTGCTTCGCGACGGGCCCGCGACCTTCGCCGCCATGATCGAGTTGATCGACGGCGCAACGGCGAGCGTCGCCCTCGAGAGCTACATCTTCCGCTCGGACGAAGTCGGACAGCAGGTGGGCGACGCCCTCCTCCGCGCCGCGGCGCGCGGCGCGAGGGTGCGCCTCCTACTCGATTGGATCGGCGCCCGCGGCACCTCCCGCAAGTTCATCAAACAGCTCCTGCGAGGCGGTGTGGAAATCGCCGTATTCAATCCGCCCGGGCTGCACCCGTGGCTCGGCCTGGTCCCGCGCGACCACCGCAAGCTCCTCGTCGTCGACGGTGCCATTGGTATGACGGGCGGTGTCGGCGTCGGCCGCGAGTGGACGACGGGCATTCAGAAGCTGCATCGCTCCCGGTGGCGCGACACGGCCGTGAGAATCGACGGACCGGCGGCGCGCGACATGATTCAAGCGTTCGATCACATGTGGCGGAGAACCGCAGGCCACGAGCGGCGTGGGTCGCATCGTTTCCTCCGGCGTCCGGCGCGCGGCGCCCACCTCGATCCGGCCACCGACCAGCCGGCGCTCGTAGGCATCGTGGAGGGAGAGCCGCTCCGGCTTCGCATCTCTCGCGCCCTCCAGATCCAAGCCATCTCGGCCAAACGATCGATCTGGATCGCCACGGCATACTTCACGCCCTCTCCGTCCGAGGTCGAGGCACTCAACGGCGCGGCGCGCGACGGCGTGGATGTGCGCGTGCTGTTGCCGAGCCGAAACGATCATCCATGGATGTCGCTGCTCGCGCGACGCTATTATCGCCGGCTTTTGACGAACGGGGTTCGCATCTGGGAATGGCAGGGGGAGATGATGCACGCCAAGACGAGCGTGATCGACGGACGATGGGTCCGCGTCGGATCCACGGACTTCAATCCGCTCGGCGTGGCGATCAATTACGAGCTCGATGCCGTGATCGAAGACGCCGTCCTCGGCGAACAGGCCGAGCAGATGTTCTTGGCCGACCTGGACGGCTCACGTGAAGTCACCATGTAGCGCGCAGGGTACGCGCCGTCGTGCGCGCGCTCTCCGCCGTTGTGCGACGACATTGCTGCTGGTTCCACTGCTCTCGCGGTGGTCCGGCGCGCAGGTCGCCGACGGCTCATATCAGCGTCCATTGTTCACCTGGCGCGATGCCGTGCTCGCCGGCGGCTTCGTGGTCGGAACGATCGCCATTCGTCCACTCGACAAGAGCGCCGCGCTCGCGCTGCAGCGCCCGACGTCGCAGCAACACAAGCTCCTCCGAACGGCGTCCACGATCGTCCGCACGATCGCCGAGCCGGGATCCGTCATCATCGGCACGTCGATGTACGCCGTCGGCCGCCTGAGTCACAGCGACCGGGTCGCCGAGCTCGGTCTGCGCGGCACCGAGGCGCTGCTCATCGGCGCCGGTTTCGCGGACGTGCTCAAGTACTCGTTCGGACGAGCGCGCCCCTTCGTCGACACGGTGAGCCCGAACCCCAACGACTGGCAGCTCTTTCGCGGATTGCACCGCGGCGAGCCCTATCGCTCGTTTCCGTCGGGGCATACGGTGGCGGCGTTCGCCGCCGCCGCCGCGGTGAGCGCCGAGACGAGTCGGTGGTGGCCACAGACGACGTACTACGCCATCGGCCCGGCGCTCTATGGGGGCGCGGTCGCCGTCGGCCTGTCTCGCATGTACGAGAATCGTCACTGGGCGAGCGACGTCATCATGGGCGCGGCAATCGGAACCTTCGCGGGAACGAAGGTGGTGCGCTATCATCGTACGCACCCCAGCAACCAACTCGATCGATGGCTGTTGCGCGCGTCCCTGTCGCCGTCGGATCCCACCCACGTCTCGTTCATGCTCCTTCCCGGAATCGTCCTGGGTCGTTGAAGGACGCCCCGCTGTCCGAGCGCGCATGAAGCCCGGCATCATCATGATGGCCGAGCTGCACGGCGCGATCGCCGACCGGCTGCGCGAGATCCAACAGCGATACGATCCCCGCATGGCCGCCGAGCTTCCTCCGCACATCACGATCAGCGGCTCGTCGGGAATGGGACCGATCCCCCCAGACACGGCCGACGACGCGCTTCGCGCGGCGCTCGAGCCGATCGCGGCCGCGACGCCGCCGTTCACAGTATTCCTCGATCCGCCCATGCGGTTCATGCAGAGCACCGTCGTCGTGATGCCGATCGATCCGCACGGCCCGATCCGCGCGCTGCACGAGCGGATCAAGTCGAGCGGACTATCCTTCGAGCAGCCGCGGTTTACCTTCACTCCGCATGTCACGCTCAGCTTCTATCCCGAGCTGGAGCGCGAGCCGCTTCGCGAGCTGCTGCGCGTCCGGATCAAGGAGCCCGTCCGTGTCGATTCGATCCAGGCCTACCGGTCGCTCGATCTCACCAGAACGCAGAAAGTGCTCGAGCTGCCGCTGACCGGCATTTTCCCGACATGACCGACACTGCCCACGTCATTGCTCCGCTGCCGTCGCCGGACATTCTCTCCAGGATCGAGGCGGACGGCGACGTTGCCGTTGCGCGCGCCTTCGACGCCGTCGCGGCCGACTACTTCGCGCGAACGCGAAGCCGCGCCGGCCGCGTGTCGACGCAGCACACACCGGCGGGTCTCGCGGCGCGATTCGACGAACCGATGCCGCGCGACGGGCAGCCGATCGATTCGATCATCTCGCGCATCCGGTCCGATGTGCTGCCGGACTGCAACCATCTCTATCATCCGCGCTACGTCGGACATCAAATCGCCGGGCCGCTGCCGGCCGCGGTGTGGATGGAGTCGGTGACCGCGGCGCTCAACCAATCCGTGGCCGTGTTCGAGATGTCCCCCGTTGCCACGGTCCTCGAGCATCGCGTCATCTCGTGGATGTGCCAGCTCGCCGGACTCCCGAGCGGCAGCGGCGGAACGCTGACGAGCGGCGGAACCGAAGCGACGTTCACCGCGCTGCTCGCGGCGCGCGGCGCGGCGATGCCCGACGCGTGGGCCAACGGCGTCGGCTCCAATCCGCCGCTGCTGCTCTGCGGCGAGCATGCGCACTACGCCGTCACACGCGCCGGCGCCGAGTTGGGGCTCGGTCTGCGCAACGTGTTGGCCGTTCGCTCGCGCAACCACAAGATGGACCTCGGCGCATTGCGCGACGCGCTCACCGAGCTCGGACGCGCCGGCCGGCGCGTGATGGCCGTCGTGGCGACCGCCGGATCGACGGCGACAGGATCGTTCGACGACCTGGAGGCGATCGCCGCATTGTGCGATCATCACGGCGTGTGGATGCACGTCGACGCGGCGCACGGCGGCTCGGCGCTCCTCTCGGCGGCGCACCGTCATCGCGTGCGCGGCATCGAGCGCGCGCGCTCGATGGCGTGGGATCCGCACAAGATGATGCTCCTGCCGACGCAGACCGGAATGATCCTCGTGCGCGACCAGCACGACCTCGACTCCGCGTTCTCGCAGCGCGCGCCGTACCTGTTCAATCAATCGGAAGGCGAGCGCGTGTGGGATCAGGGAACGCGCAATTTCATCTGCTCGCGGCGCGCCGACGTGTTCAAGCTCTGGGTGGCGCTCCAGCGCTATGGCACGAACGGACTCGCCGAGCTGTACGACTATTTCTGTGCGCTGACCCACCAGATGTGGGAGACGATCTCCGACCGGCCCGATTTCGAGTCGATGCACGAGCCGGAATGCAACATTCTCTGCTTTCGGTACGTGGGTGACGGGACCCTGAGCGACGAGACACTCGACGCGCTCAACCGCGAGCTGCGCGAGCGCTACAATCTGTCGGGCGAGGGCTGGATCACCGGCACGAATCTCGACGGACGCCGGGTGCTTCGCGTAACGCTCATGAACCCGCGCACGACGACGGCGGACGTCAGCGACATTCTCGACGGGCTGGCTGCGGTCGCGCGGACGCTATAGCGCTTTCTTGATCGCCGACTCGAGATCCTGCTTTCCGCCGAGGCCGGTGTACACCACCTTGCCCGCCTTGTTGAACACGACGACATACGACGTCGCCGGCACGTCATACGCGCCCGTCGCATCGCCCTTCGTGTCGAAGTACTGATCGCCGGGCAGGCCGTGCTTGGCCACGAACGCCTTCACGCGCGCGGGGGTCTCGTTCACCGACACCGCGACGCCGACGAACCGGATCTGCGTGCCGAACTTCTTCGCCGCCTCGAGAAGCGTCGGCTCGAGCTCCTTGCAGTTCGGACACCACGTCGCCCAGAACTCCATGATCACCGGCGTCTTGCCGACGTACTGCGACAGGTCGGCATCTTTCCCGTCGAGCGTGTGCACCTTCGCCCCCGGTGCTACCGACCCGATCGCGATGCCGAGATCCTGCGCGCCCGCGAGCGCCGGCGCACTCATGAGCATTCCCGCCGCAATGGCGACGACGACACGTCGCGTGTTCCATGGTTTCGTTTTCATATGATCAATTGACCCATTTTCACCAGATAATATTCTGCGACTCCGATCATCACCAACGCAAAGAACCGCTTGATCCAGACCATCCACATGCCCGCGCGCGGCAACCGGGCCACTGCGCCCGACGACAAGCCGACCACGACGAGCAGCGTACACATTCCCAGCGAGAACACGAACAGATACAGGAATCCGAGTGCCGCACTTTTGGTTGACGAGACCCACGTGAGCACCGCGGCCATCACCGGTGCCGAACAGGGAGCCGCGACCAGTCCGGACATCGCTCCCATGGTGAATGCGCCGGACACACGACCTGCGGTTCCCGCCGTACTCGCTCGATGCATGATCGCGGCCGGCACCCGCACCGGGAGCACGTCGAGCATCGCCAACGACGCGAGCAACAGCAGGTTCGCCATAGCCAAGTACAACCATGGATTGGTACTCACCGACCCGAACAGCGTTCCCGACAGCCCCGCGAACAGGCCGAGGGCCGAGTAAACCAACGCCAGTCCGAGGACATAGGAGAACGTGAGAACAAGCGGTCGCCAGCGCGGCGGCGCCGGAGCGCTGCCGTCCGCGACCGACGTTCCCCCCACGATCGCCGCGGTGATGGGGATCATCGGGTAAATGCAGGGAGTCAGGCTGGTCAGCACGCCCCCCGCGAAGACGAAAGGAATCGCCTTCAGCGGATTCCCCGAAAGGCTAGGCAAAAAGGAAGTGAGATCCACGGAGAAGCTGGTAACGGACGCGGCTTGGCGGCGTCGAATGGTCAGATCACGGAGGAGCGCCCACAGAATGATAGTGCCCATACGGCCGGCATGGCTGGTCGCGCCGATTGTTACAGAATCCCCCTGAGCATCGCGCGCTGGCACAAATAGTTGACAAAGTCAATCATTTGATCGACTATGGACCCGGACCCTTGCCCGGGAGATCGATGCGCCGGATCGAGCAGCGCGCCGAGGCGGTGCGCGAATTCAATCGCTTCTACACCCGCCGGATCGGGGTACTCGGCGAAGGACACCTCGAGAGCGCGTTCTCACTCACCGAAGTCCGCGTCCTGTTCGAGCTGGCCAACCGCGAACACCCCACGGCCAGCGAAATAGCCGACACGCTGGGTCTCGACCGTGGCTACCTGAGCCGAACCCTGCGGTCGTTTCAGCGTCGCGGACTCGTCATCACCAAGCCCGGTCCGGGCGACCGGCGCCGCGCGTTGCTGCGCCTCACGCCGGCAGGTCGTCGCGCCTTTTCGCCGCTCGCCGCTCGAGCGCGTGCCGACATCGTCGCCATGCTCGAGCCGCTGCCCGCCGCCGAGCAGGCGCGCATCCTCGACGCCATGCGCGCGATTCGCGCGTCGCTCGACCGCTCCGAGGCGCGACCGTCGGCCAACGTTCCGTACACGCTGCGCTCCCATGGACCGGGAGACATGGGGTGGGTCGTGCACCGTCACGGCGTACTGTACTCCAAGGAATACGGCTGGGACGAGCGCTTCGAGGCGCTCGTGGCGCACGTCGTCGCCGAGTTCATCGAGAAGCTCGACCCGTCGCGCGAACGGTGCTGGATCGCCGAGCGCAACGGCGAGATCGTCGGATCGATCTTCGTGGTCGCCAAGAGCAAGACGGTCGCCAAGCTTCGTCTCCTCCTCGTCGAGCCATCGGCGCGCGGCCTGGGATTGGGGACGCGGCTCGTCGACGAGGTCATCCGCTTCGCCCGCGAGGCTGGATACAAGAAGATCACGCTGTGGACGCAGCGCGATCTCACCGCGGCGCGAAAGATCTACAAGACCGCGGGCTTCGAGCTCGTGGCCGCGGAGCCACACCACCTGTTCGGAGCCTCGGTCATATCCGAGACCTGGGAGCTTCGCCTGACGCCTACTCCGCGCGGCGGCCACCGATTGGGCGGGCGATCCAGCGGTTAGATTCCTCACACTCGGCAACCCAGGCAACCCACACAATCGGTAATGGCTCCTCCGTCATTCATCTACGTCATGAAGGACCTGCGCAAGGTCGTCCCGCCGTCGCGGGAAATCTTGCGCGGCATCTGGCTGTCGTTCTACCACGGCGCGAAGATCGGCGTGCTCGGCGCGAACGGTGCCGGCAAGTCGTCGCTGCTGCGCATCATGGCCGGCGTCGACCACGATTTTCAGGGCGAGGCGTGGGCGGCCGAGGGCACGCGAATCGGCTATCTGTCGCAGGAGCCCGAGCTCGATCCGACGCTCGACGTCCGCGGCAACGTCGAGCTCGCGGTCAAAGCCCAGCGCGATCTGCTCGACGAGTTCCAGTCCATCTCGATGCAGTTCGCCGAGCCGATGAACGACAGCGCCATGGAGAAGCTCCTCGCGCGGCAGGCGCGCGTACAGGAGCAGATCGACGCGCACGACTTGTGGAATCTCGACAACAAGATCGAGATCGCGATGGACGCGCTGCGTCTGCCGCCAGGCGATGCGGACGTCAGCAAGCTGTCCGGTGGTGAGCGTCGTCGCGTCGCGCTCTGCCGCGTGCTGCTCGAGGAGCCGGACATGCTCCTGCTCGACGAGCCGACGAACCACCTCGACGCCGAGAGCGTGGCGTGGCTCGAGCGGTACCTTCATGATTTCGCCGGCACCGTCGTGGCCGTCACGCACGACCGCTATTTCCTCGACAACGTTGCCGGCTGGATCCTCGAGCTCGATCGCGGGTACGGGATTCCGTACGAAGGCAACTACAGTTCGTGGCTCGAGCAAAAGCGCACCCGACTGGCAGTCGAGGAGAAGACCGAGTCGGCGCGCCAGCGCACGCTCGCGCGCGAGCTCGAGTGGGTGCGGCTCGCGCCTCGAGCGCGGCAAGCCAAGAGCAAGGCGCGCATCCAGAAGTTCGAGGAGCTCGCCGAGCAGGAGACGGCGGAGAAGATTCTGCAGCACGAGATCGTCATTCCGCCGCCGCCGCGCTTGGGCAACGACGTCGTCGCGGCCCGCGATCTAAAAAAGGCGTTCGGCGACAAGCTCTTGTTCGACGGACTGACGTTCGCGCTGCCGCGCGGCGGCATCGTGGGGATCATCGGCCCGAACGGAGCCGGCAAGACGACGCTGTTCAAGATGATCGTGGGTCAGGAACAGCCCGACGGTGGCACCGTCAAGGTCGGTGAGACCGTGCAGATCGCGTACACCGATCAGAATCGCACGCTCGACGGCGGCAAGACCGCGTGGCAGGAGATTTCCGGGGGCCAGGAGATGATCACGGTCGGCAAGAAGGAGCTCAACAGCCGTGCCTATCTGTCGAGCTTCAACTTCCGCGGCACGGACCAGCAGAAGAAGGTTGGACTTCTCTCCGGCGGCGAGCGCAATCGACTGCATCTTGCGAAAACGCTCATGTCTGGCGGAAACCTCCTGCTGCTCGACGAGCCGACGAACGACCTCGACGTCGACACACTGCGTGCGCTCGAGGACGCGCTCGTCGATTTCGCGGGCTGCGCGGTCGTGATCACCCACGATCGCTGGTTTCTCGATCGCATCGCGACGCACATCCTCGCATTCGAGGGGAACAGCGAAGTGGTGTGGCACGAGGGGAACTACCAGTCGTACGTCGAAGACCTGCACAGGCGGAAGGGCGCGGATGCGGATCAGCCGCATCGAGTGGCATTCAAGAAATTGGTGCGGGCCTAACGAGGACGTCCGCCGCGATATATTGCCATTGTTGGGCGTATAGCGCGCTCTTCTGACCAGGTCACAGCCCCGATGCACAAACTTCTGCTCGTCGTCGCGAGCTGCGCGCTCATTGGCAACGATGTGGTCGCACAAGCCCCGGCCTCGCCGGCGTCGTCGCGGGGCGCCAAGGGCATCACTGACGTACCGGGAATCAAAGTCGGCCACCACACTCTCCCGCGGCCGACCGGATGCACCGTCGTTCTCATCGACGGCGACGGCGCCACCGCCGGAGTGTCGCAGCGCGGCGCGGCGCCCGGCACCCGCGAGACGGACGTGCTCGACCCGCTGAACATGGTCGAGAAGGTCAACGCGATCGTGCTCTCGGGCGGCAGCGCGTTCGGCCTCGATGCTGCCCAAGGCGTCATGCGCTACCTCGAGGAGAAGAACATCGGCTTCAAGACGTCGGCCGGCGTCGTGCCGATCGTCCCCGCGGCTGTGATCTTCGACCTTCCCTTCGTCGCCGACCGCAAAGCGCGGCCGACCGCCGACTGCGGCTATCGCGCCGCGACCGTGGCGACCAACGGTCCAGTGCGCGAGGGCAACGTCGGTGCCGGCGCCGGCGCCACGGTGGGGAAGCTCGGCGGCTTCTCGCAGGACCAGCGGGCCCGGCGGTTGCCAATGAAGTCGGGCGTCGGTTCGGCGTCGATCACGCTGCCGAGCGGGCTCGTCGTCGGCGCGATCGCCGTCGTGAACGCCGTCGGCGACATCATCGACCCGACGACGGGGCAGGTCGTCGCCGGCGTGCGAAACCCGAACGGAACGCTGGCCGACGCGCGCAAGCTGCTTCGAGCCGGCGCGACCATCACGCCGCCGCGGGCCGGAGAGAACACGACGCTGGCCGTGGTCGCGACGAACGCCAAGCTCACCAAGGTTCAGGCGGGCCGGCTCGCGCTCATGGCCGACGACGGGCTCGCGCGCGCGATCAATCCATCGCACACGCTCGGCGACGGCGACACGGTATTCGGCTTGGCAACCGGCGTCTGGAACGGGGCTGTCGACCTGACGACGATCGGCGCGCTCGCCGCGGACGTTGTCGCTGAGGCGATCGTGCGCGCCGCGACGCAGGCGGACAGCCTCGGCGGACTGCCATCGGCGCGGCAGCTCCACACCGTTCCCCCGCGCTACAGATGACGCCCTGAACATTCAACTCGCGCTCCTGCTCGCGTACTCGGTCGCGTTGATCGCGATCGGCATCGGCGTCGCGCGGTTGATTCATGGCAGCGCCGATTTCTTCGTCGCTGGGCGACGCCTCAGCGCGCCGTTGATCTTCACGACCGTGCTCGCGTCCAACATCGGCGCCGGGGCCACCGTCGGCGCGACGGGCCTCGGCTACCGCGACGGCATCAGCGCGTGGTGGTGGAACGGCTCGGCGGCGATCGGATCGGTGTTTCTGGCGCTGTTCATCGGACCGCGAATCTGGCGCATCGCGTCCGAGCACAATCTGTACACGACGGGCGACTATCTCGAGTTACGATTCGGGCCGTCCGTGCGCGCCATTGTCTCGTCGCTACTCTGGGTCGGCACGCTATCGATCTTCGCCGGACAACTGATCGCCGGCGCCGCGATCCTGAGCGTCGTCGCGCACGTGCCTCGCTGGGCGGGAACGATGATTAGCGCGTCGGTGGTGACGATCGTGTTCGTGTCCGGCGGCGCGATCAGCACCGTGTGGACCAACGTCATCCAACTCATCGTGCTGCTGGCCGGCTTCATCGTCGCGCTGCCGCTGGTCCTCGGCCACGTGGGCGGGTTGACGGGGATCTTCGCGAGCGCAAACGTGCCGCCGGGGTTCGGGAGCATGCTGCACTCGCGCGGGCCCGGGTCCGGCTGGATGCTGCTCGTCCTGAGTCCGGCGTTCGTCATCTCGCCGGGTCTCATGCAGAAGGCCTACGGCGCCTCGGGCTCGCGCGCCGTCGCGCGCGGGATCGGTGTGCAGGCGTTGGTGCTCGCGCTCTTCGCCTTCGTGCCGCCGTTGTTCGGCATGGCGGCGCGCGTCGCGCACCCCGGCCTCACCGATCCGAACCTCGTGCTGCCGACGGTGCTCATCGAGCAGTTGCCGGTGGCACTCGGCGCGCTCACGCTCGCCGCGGTGTTCTCGGCGGAGGTGAGCACGTGCGACGCGCTGCTGTTCATGTTGGCGACTTCGTTATCGCAGGATCTTTATAAGAGATTCCTACGTCCCGCGGCGACCGACCGCCAGCTCCTGGGCGTCGCGCGGCTCGCGGCGGTGGCGGGGGGCGCCGGCGCCGTGCTGTTCGCCCTCTGGCTTCCGACGGTGATCGACGCCCTCCGCATCTTCTACGCGCTGCTCATCGCCACGCTGCTCGTGCCGATCGTCGGCGGGCTCTACACGCGGCGGGCCGGCTCGCCCGAGGCGTTGGCCTCGATCGCGACGGGCGTGGTCACGCTGCTGGTCGTGAAGTTCACGCTCGCGGCGCGGGCGCCGTGGCTCGACCCGACGCTGGCCGGGGTGGTGGGCGCCGCGATCGCGTTCGTCGTCACGCGGCTCGTTCGCGGCACCGGCGAACCAACGATAGAGGCCGGTGAGCTCCGCCGCCCGGAGATCGGTGGGTGATTTGCCTCGATCCGTCCGGCCGCATAAGATCTGCCGGGTCGCCGCACCCTTAGGCCCGCCTCCCCTGCTCCGTACCGCATGACGACAATTCAAGGCCCATTGGCCGATCCCATTGGCGATCGTCCGCGCCCCGCGAAGCTCGACGCCGGATTCTTCGGCCACCCACGGGGCCTGTCGACGCTCTTCTTCACGGAGATGTGGGAGCGGTTCAGCTACTACGGGATGCGCGCGTTTCTCATCCTGTACATGGTCCACGTTCTGGGCTTCGACGACAAGCGCGCGGGATCGGTCTACGGCACCTATACGGCGAGCGCGTGGGCGGCGGCAATCTTCGGCGGCATCATCGCCGACCGCTGGCTGGGCCAATATAAGAGTGTGCTCATCGGTGGAATCATCATCGCGCTCGGACATTTCACGCTCGCCTTCCACGCGCTGCCGTTCTTCTACACGGGGCTCTCGCTCATCGTCATCGGGACGGGGCTGCTCAAGCCGAACGTCAGCGGCATCGTCGGTTCGCTCTACGACACACAGGACGCGAGACGCGACGCCGGCTTCTCGATCTTCTACATGGGCATCAACCTCGGTGCCGCGCTCGGCCCGTTCATCGCCGGCTACCTCGCGCAGCGCGTCGACTGGCACCTCGGGTTCGCCTGTGCCGGCGTGGGCATGACGCTCGGACTCATTCAGTACGTCGCGGGCCGGCGCCATCTGCAGCCGGCGATCGAGCGCCTCGCACAGCAGCGCGCCGCTGCGCGGGCGGCGCCCGTCGCGTCGTCGGCGCCGGCGGAGCACACGGTCGGCGGATTCACGAAAGTCGAATGGAAGCGGCTCGCCGCGATGGCGGTGTTCTTCGTGTTCGCCGCGATCTTCTGGGGCGCGTACGAGCAGGCGGGGTCGACGCTCAACCTGTTCGGCGACCGCTACACGCGAACGTCCATCCTCGGCGTCAGCTTTCCGTCGAGCTGGTTTCTCACCGTGCAGGCGATCTTCGTGATCATCCTCGCGCCGGCCTTCGCCTGGCTCTGGGTCCGCCTCGGCAAACGCGAGCCGTCCACGCCGGCGAAGTTCGCGGTCGGACTTCTGATGATCGGTCTGTCATTTCTGTTTCTGCTTCTCCCGGCGAACAGCATTCAGGACTCGCCGGGAATACGCGTGAGTCCCTTCTGGCTGATCGGCTGTTACTTCATCCAGGAGCTCGGCGAGCTGTCGCTGTCGCCGGTCGGCTTGTCGGTGTTCACCAAGCTCGCGCCGGTCAAGATCGTGGGGATGATGCTCGGCGTGTGGTTCCTTGCCGATTCGGTGGGCAACAAGGCCGCCGGCTTCGCTGCAGGGTTCATCTCGTCGGCGCCGCTGCCGCAGCTGTTCGGTGTGATCGCCGCTGTGTGTCTCGGCGCATCTGCGGTGGCGTTCCTGATGATCAAACCCGTGCGCGGCCTCATGGGAGGTGTGCACTGATCTGATGTCGCGGCGCGGGAACGGCGCGCGCCAGCGGGCCGTCCGCTCCGGAGTTAGATTTACGAGCGACCCAATCCAGCCTTCTCGTCCCCACCGAGGACGCCGAATGTCGGACGACCGCGCCAGTTGCGCGCCGCGGCACTGCTCGCCTCCTTGGTATCGAGGGAACGATGACGAAGTTCACGCACGACGTAGCGATTTCCGCCGTTTCGTACGATTCCCTGCTGGTCGGCGACCTGTTTGCGCGACTCGGGCTCAGGTTGTCCGCGCCGGTCTTCTGGCAGACGGAGCTCGCCGACGGCGGCGTCGATCCGCAGTCCGATTCGACCGCCGCGTCGGTCTTCGAGCAGTCGGCGCGCATCGTCGTCGTGCTGCATCAGCGGCTGTGGGGGCGCGAAGCGGGGACGGCGGCGGATGTCGAGGCCTTGCGCGAACGCGTGCGAGCCAAGCAGCAGCGATCGATCTGCGTCGTGACTCTCGACCGCGAGCCGGTGCCCGCCTGGTTGGCCGGCGCGCCGCGCTTTGTGTTGAGTGAGCTCGACGTCGTCGGGACCGTCGCCGCGATCGCCGACGCGGTTGCCGCGTCCGGCGCGAAGGTGGTCGCGGCGCCCGCGGCCGCGATCGCGGAACCGGTCAAGACAGGACTCGCATGGAATGAGGCGCAGCCGTACATGGCGCAGCCACGCGCACAGACCGCTCTGCGCCGCGAGCTCGACACGCTCACCACCGAGCTCGCGAGCCGCGTGAAATCCATCGGCGCCGACCGGACCGACGGCCACGTGGAGTTCCACTCGTCACCGCAACGCATGGTCGTGCAGCTGGGTTCCGTCGGCCTGAGTCTGTCGTGGGTCGCCGCGCGGAGTGGTAATCTCGCCGACGGGCGACTTCTCGTCATCGAGTGGGAAGGAGCGATCGCGCACGGACGCGGCATGGGCGGCCTCAAGACGGCGTCGCCGACCCGCGAGCAGCTCTTTCGGCCGGAGGCGAAGGGACCCGACAATTGGTGCTGGCGTGCCGAGGGAACCGCCGGCACCGCGTACACGTCGCGAGATCTCGCCGGTCAATACTTCACCAGCGCGGCGCTCGCCGGCGCCGACATCGCGGCGCTCGCGGGCGTCGAGTGAGTGGGACGTCCGTTGACGTAAACACCGATTGGCGGCGCGTCGTCGAGCCCTATGTGGGGCCAGACACGCGCCGCGCCGCATTCCAACTGATCACCACGCTCGGCCTGCTCCTGCTCGCGTTGTCGGCGGCGATCCAGGCGCTCGACCGCGCGATGATCGTCGCGGTCGCGGTGCTCGTCGTGCTGACGGCCGGTCTGCTCGTTCGCACGTTCATCCTGATGCACGACTGTGCGCACGGATCGTTCTTCGGCTCGCGGCGGTTGAACGACATCGTCGGCTACGTCACGGGCGTGTTGACGCTCACCCCGTTCGGTCAGTGGCGACGCGATCACGCGCTTCACCATGCGTCGTCGGGCGATCTCGCGCGGCGCGGACACGGCGACGTGCCCACACTCACCGTGCGCGAGTACCAGGCGAAGACCCGTCGCCAGCAATTCCTCTACCGCGTCATTCGTCATCCGGCACTCCTCCTGCTCGGCGGGCCGTTCCACCTCATGCTCGGCCAGCGCTTTCGCGGGCGCAGCACGGCGACCGGGACGCGCCAGATCACCAGCGTCTGGGCGACCAACGCCGGCATCGTCGTGGTGCTGAGCGTCGCGATCTGGATGCTCGGATGGAGGACGGTGCTCGTCGTGTACGGCCTCCCGTATTACCTGGCCGCGATGGCCGGCGTATGGCTGTTCTACGTGCAACACCAATTCGAGGATGCGTATTGGACGTCGCACGGCGATTGGGACTACGCGACCGCCGCGCTGCGCGGCAGCTCGCACCTCGAGCTGCCGGTGCCGCTGCGATGGTTCACCGGACACATCGGTCTCCATCACGTGCACCATCTCGCGCCGCGGATCCCGAACTATCGCTTGCAGCGCTGCCATGATGAGAATCCGCTGATGCAAACGGCGCCGGTGGTCACGTTTCGATCCGGCATGACCGCGCTGCGACTCGCCCTGTGGGACGAAGACCGGACCCGTCTCGTTCGCTTCGACCAGATCGACGCGATCTGAGAACCATCATGGTCGCGGCCGAGCCCGGCGCGGCGATCGGCGGTGGAGCGCGCGACGAGCACACCCCGCGGAACGTCAACATTTCGCCGGCCGGCTCGACGAAAGTGTGATGCAGCGCACACGCCGGAAGTGCGCGACGAATCCTCAGGAACTCCGGCTGCGACGCGCGAGTTGTGTCGGACGAAGCTCGTGCCCCGCGAGCCGCGGCGACTCTCACCTGAGGTATCAGACGCATGACACAACTTTCGAGAACCGTAATGCCCTCGACGCCGCTCGGCGGCGGAGCACTGGCGATCGTCATCGGTCTTGCCGGTGTGGGTTGCTCCAGCGCGACCGACGTGGGCCGGAACGCACCGACGCAGCTTTCGTTCACGGCGTCCGCGGCCGCCGCAAGCAACGCAACAGCGGCGCTCCTTCCGATCACCAGCGGTGGACATACGCTCGATCTCACGCACGCCACGCTTACCATCGCTCGCGCCGAGCTCAAGCGGACGTCGAGCGACGCCTGTCGCGGCGACGATGACGCCGATGACGACGAGGGCGGTGACGACCATGGCGGTACGACGCCGGAGCTGGAGGACTGCGCCGAAGTGAAGGTCGGACCGACGATGGTCGATCTCCCGCTCACCGGACAGCTGGTCACGGTGCCGGCGAACGCGATTCCCGCCGGTACGTTCCACGAGCTCGAGCTGCGCGTCTCGAGTGTTCGTCTCCAAGGCACCTTCGACGCAAAGCCGTTCGACGTGACGCTGCCGGTCGACGCGCGCGGCGAGATCGAGTTCGCCACGCCGCTTGTGGTGACGGACGGAACGCCGACCTCGATCACCGTGAACGTGCCCGTGAGCTCCTGGCTGGTGAATCCGGACGGAACACTCGTCGATCCGAACGCGATCCTGACGACCCCGGCGCTTCTCACCACGGTCAAGGCTCGAATCAGCGCGTCGTTCCGCGCGTTCGAAGACGAGGATCGCGATGGGCGCGACGATCACGACCATGGCGGCGATCGGGGCCACGACGGTTGACGCGCTGGACCGGCGTTTGGGGCCTGGGCACGCGTTGGGTATTCGCGGGTATTGAACACGTCCTGACGTCGGCGGCACTCGAGCGTCTAACGGACGGTGCGGCGAATCGCTCTCTCCGGTTCGCCGCGCAGTTCAATTCAAAGGAAAGTCTCGACCTCGAATCGAGTATCAGTGACCAAAGCCACGACAATGTCCAACGTGCCCGAAGAGTTCATAGAAGCGACCATCCACGACGCTTGCGAGCAGCGGGACTGCTTCCTGCCGGCGAGCCGGCGTCGCTTTCTGCGCGACAGCGTTCTTCGCGTTGCCGGTGCACTCGTCGCCGTGGGGATGACCCGGACCGCGGCGTTCGCGATGCCGCTCGAGCTCACCGCCGCTGCGCGTTCAGCGGGGAGCAAGCGCAGCTACCCGGTGCCCATCGGCGACGGCGCGCAGATCGACAAGGACAACGACGTGATTCTCGTTCGCTGGCAGAACGCGATCTACGCGTTCAACCTGGCGTGCCCGCACCAGAACACGGCCCTCAAGTGGGACGATCGCGATCACGGCTTTCAGTGTCCGAAACATCATTCGCGCTTCACGCCCGACGGCAGTTACGTGGCCGATAGTGGTCGCGCGACGCGCAGCATGGATCGCTTCGCGATTCAGCGTGACGGTAACGGCGGCGTCATGGTCGATCTCGACAACCTCTATCAGGAAGACACCGACGGGCCGCAATGGGCGGCCGCTGTCGTCCGTCTCGCCTGATCGGCGTTCAGCGAATCGCCAACAGGCGGATCAACCCGACGGCGAGAAGCATCAGCGTCGCGAGCGACCCGCCGACGGCGATCGTGACGCGCGCGCCCACGCGCCGCACCGCGTGAACGTCGACTGACAATCCCAGCGCCGCCATCGCGGCGATCATCAACCAACCGGCGACGACGTTCGAGACGCCGACGACCAGGTTAGGAATCACGCCGAGCGACCGGAGCGTGGCGAGCAGCACGAAGCCGATCACGAACCAGGGAACGAGCGCGGCCCGAGGGGCACCGGCCGCGCTCGCCGAGCGATCGCGCCGGCGGAGCGTGAAGAAGACGACCACGGGTCCGAGCATCAGCACGCGCGCCAGCTTCACGACGGTCGCCACCTGACCACTGAGTGCGCTCACGGCGAACGCGGCGGCGAGCACCTGTGGCACGGCGTACACCGACAGACCCGCAAGCACGCCGTACTGGTAGTGGGAGAGTCCGAGTGGCGGGATGAGCAACGGAAGTCCAAGCACCAGGATCACACCGAGGACCGCGGTCAGCGCAATCGACGCGGCGACGTCTTCCCGGTCGGCGCCGATGACCGGCGCCACGGCAGCGATCGCGGAATTTCCGCAGATCGCGTTGCCGCATGCGACGAGGATTGCGAGTCGCGACGAGAGACCTGCGGCTCGCCCGATCGTGTAGCCGAGAGCGAGCGCCGTACACACGAGCACCGCGATGCCGATCGCGAGCGACGGTCCCGAGGCAAACAATCGCGGCACGTCCATCGTTGCCCCGAGCAGACACACCGCGAGCTCGAGCAGATCCTTGGCGACGAAACGGACGCCGGGTTCCTCGCGCGCCTGCTGGCCGCGCACGGTACGCACCGCCATCCCGATGAGGATCGCCAGCACGAGTGGCTCGATGATCGCCCGCCCGAGCGCGCGCGTCTCGATCGATCCGCCGGCCACGGCGAGGCCCGAAACCACGAGAGACGCCGCGAGGCCGGGAATCAGGGTAGTTGGGCGCAGCCGTCGGACGGTGCTCGCCGTGCTCGGCGAGGCGATGCTTGTCATGCAGGATGCTAGATGGTGTCGGTGTTATAATGCCAGTACATTATTTTCATGTATGAATAAGAAATGGTTATGATTGCATGAATCTCCACCACCTGCGGCTCTTCGCGGCCGTCGTCGACCACGGCGGCTTTACCAAAGCCGCCGAGTCGCTGCATCTCAGCCAGCCAGCGATCTCCAAGTCGTTGAATGAGTTAGAGCGACAACTAAACCTGACGCTCATCGAACGCGGCGGCCGGTCCATCAGGTTGACGGCCGCGGGGCAGATGCTGTACGCGCGCGCGCGAGAGCTATTCGGCGTAGAGCGCGTGGCCGAGCAGGAGCTGCGCGAGGTCAGGGGCCTCAAGCGCGGCGTGCTCCGAATCGGGGCCAGCACCACGATCGCTACCTATGTACTGCCGCCATTCCTTGGTCGCTTTCACCTGCGGCATCCCGGCATTCGGATCCGTGCCTCGAGCGCCAACACGCGGACCGTGCTTCGGATGCTGCTCGAGTCGCGCGTCGATCTGGCGCTGGTGGAAGGGCCGGTGTCGCACCCGCAGGTAGACGTCCAACCATGGCGCGAGGACGAACTCGTCGTCATCTCGCATCCGGAGCATGAACTGCTGTCACGCGGTGACGTTGATGTTGCCATGCTGGTTCGACAGCAGTTCATCGTTCGCGAGCCCGGGTCGGGCACGCGCGTCGTCAGCGCACGCGCCCTCGCGCTCCATGGCGGCCGCCTCACCAACACCATGCGGGTCGGAGGAACGGAAGCCATCAAGCAGGCCGTTGCCGCCGGATTGGGCTTGGCCATCGTCTCGCGCGCTGCGGCCGCCGACCAGTTGGCACTGGGTAAAATCGCTGTCGTCTCCGTCAACGGACTCGCGATCCGGCGAACTTTGACCCAGATCAAGTTGCGTGGACGCGTCTCGACGGCCGCGGCACGCGAGCTCGAATCACTGCTCGCTGATGGCGCCGCCGCCGACAACCCCGGCGACGCCTCCGGCACTCCGCGCTAATTCGCGCTCACACATAGATTGTCACGCGCATCAATAGCGGCAGACATGTTGCGACTCGAGGCAGCGCATGTTCATCTCTGATTTTGCAATTCGCCGTCCGATCGTCACCGTCGTCACGATGATCGCCCTCGTCGTGTTCGGCCTCGCGGCGCTCGCACGCCTCGACACGGACGAGTTCCCCGCCATCGACGCGCCGATCGTCTTCCTCGGCATCGCATATCCGGGAGCCGCGCCGGACGTCGTCGAACGCGAGGTGGTGAGTCGCATCGAAGACAAGATCTCGGGCATTAGCGGGGTCGACAAGATCAACTCCACGTCGACCGACGGGTTCGCCCAGATCATCGTCCAGTTCGTGTTCTCCAAGCCGGTCGACCAGGCGACACAAGAC
>Ga0157370_10001770_pt1 | contig 26633 bp, 19 predicted proteins | sample C35metaG_FD_113463 | JGI IMG/M metagenome (GOLD analysis project Ga0157370, IMG submission 113463) | Corn rhizosphere microbial communities from Kellogg Biological Station, Michigan, USA - C3-5 metaG | ecosystem: Host-associated > Plants > Roots > Rhizosphere > Soil | place: USA: Michigan...
GGGCGCGGCTGTTCGCACTTGAGCTGGAATTGCGGGAGTGCTTTCCAAGGAGAAGCCCCGCAGCGGGATACGCTCAAACAATACAGATTCCACCGCACGAATGCGAAGATCGGCATGAAAGCGGCGCTGCATAACCCCGCGATGTAGAGTGTTATCGAGAGCCACCAGACTCATTCCCTGGTGATGGGCCATGTAAGCGTAAATCACGACACCGCGTTCACCGTGGCGCTTGGCAGTTCGCGTAAAGTCGATAGCCTCATAAAACCCCATAGGGCCGACCAACCCGAATTCTTCAAGGTACTTCAGGTTTCCGAGAGCTGCGGCCGGCTGAATGGGTAGCGCCAGCAAGGTTGAATAGGGTGAGATCACCGGCCCTTCTTCTTCGAGGCCCGGCTTCAAAGCAAGCTGAGGGACGCCGAAAGCTTGATACTGGTAGGTTTGATTGGCGTCCAAGGCGCTGTAAGCGGATTCGGAAATACCCCAGGGAACCTTCATTTGATTTCCGAAATCGATTTGTCGTTCTACGGCGTCGAGGCATGCATTCTCCAGCAGCGAATTTGCGAAAAGGCGCGTGAACAGCACCGGCATGAGATATTCGAATGCTGTGCCGCTCCACGACAACAGAGTCTGCCCGCTAGCGGAAGCTGTGCGCGGGCGCCCCAAAGCGAACCAATGCTCTACCGGAACATCGCCTTTGGCCATCGCCACCAAGCTGGCCAGGCGCGATTCGCTCGCCAATAAATCGTAGTGGCTGGTGAATTCATTGGGGGCGCCCAATGCGTAGCCAATGCCAAACATGCGGCGCTCTTTGTCATAAAGGAAACGCATGTTCATACCGTCTGCCATACTCTCGGCGGATTCGGCCAGATGGCGCAAGTTGGCCACGGCCCGGGCGGCGTTGACGCGAGCCTCTTGATACTCCGTCGCGAGTTGTTTGAGCCACCCCGATACTTCCGAGGGCAGCCCGGGATCGAGCTGGCGTGTAAGAATTTCATCGACCGGACCCGAATAGCCCGAGGCCAATGCATTCAGAGAAGGAGTCATCCGGACGGCGCGCCGCCGCAAGCGGCCTACATGCTCTCCTAGGACCCGCACGGCTGTCTCGGGGGCGCGCATCAAAGTCTCCATCCATTTGAGATAGAGATCAACGGTTTCGATCCAGCATCTTAACTCGTATTCGAGCCGCCGCGCCCAATAGGAGACTTCCTCACCCGACTGTATGCTCTGCAACTGTTCGAGCGGCGCGAAGGACAGCCGCAGCCGCCCGATCAATGCATATCCTTCGGCCTTCCCCCGTAACAACCTGCGGAGAGCGTTCAGTTGGATAGCGGCCGGCGAATCCGATCCGGAGGCTTCGCGCAAAATGGACAGGGTATCGTTCAGCCCCCGTAAACACTGATGGCCGAGCAACGGCGCTCGAATCGTATCGTGGCATCCTTGTTCCAGCACCCAAAGGCATGCGAGTAAATTGCCGCTGTCCACCGTCGAAACATAACGTGGCGCCAATGGTTGCAGGGTTTGCGTATGGTACCAATTCAGCAAGTGACCCTCGTGTCGCTCCAGGCGGTCGAGTGTGTCCATCGTTTGGGAGCAGCGGCGGCAGAAGTCGTCCGGCGTTAGGTATCCAAAATCGCGCGCAGCCAATGCGGAAGTCAACCACAGGCCGATGTTAGTCGGCGAGGTGCGAGGGGCCACCTCGATATGCAACGACAATTGCGAATTGTCCGGCGGGAGCCAGTTCATCGACGGACCTACGAGGTCATCGAAATAACGCCAAGTTCGGCGTGCGAGAGTCCGCAGAAACGCGCTGTTCGCACTTTGAAAGCGGTAGTACCGTCGGTCGCGAACCGGATGGGATAGCCACTGCATGAAGGCGGGCGAGAGTGCCCACAACATCAGGAAAACGGCAGTCGGAGCGAAGGCACCCTTCATGCGCATGACGATCATCAGGAGAATTGAGAATCCGGATACCACCAGCATGTGGCGCATCGTGGACGTGAAGTGCGAGTGAGCGTTAGAAGTATTATCGGCGGTCTGCCACTCCAGCAGATGGTGACGGCTGATCCAGCGGCGATACGTCACGCGCACGATGGCATCCAGCGAGAGCCAGGCTTGATGCGGAAGAAAGGCTAAGAGGACGGCTGCACGAATGGCTTCATCGAAAGCCCCACGCCATCCCTGTATGGAACCTTGTAAATATCTTGCGAAACGCTCAAACAATGGCGCGACCGCGGGAATTGCCACCGCTAGACCCACCACCAGACTCCAAACACCGGGAGCCTTGAATGTCAGCCAGCCGAATAGCAACAACAGCAAAGATGCGCTCGGAACCAGACTTCGCCGCAAATTGTCGAAAATCCGCCAACGATTGATCGTGCTTAGCGGATTCCGCTCCCAGCCGCCCTGGGCGGACGGAACGCGCCCTAACATCCAGGGTGCAATCTGCCAATCCCCGCGAATCCAGCGATGCTGACGCCTGCTGTAACTGGCATAGTCGCACGGCATGTTTTCGAAAAGCTCAATGTCGCTTGCGAGGCCGACTCCGGCGTAAGCGCCCTCAATCAAGTCATGGCTCAAGAGCGTTTCGGGTGGGAAACGGTGTCCGGCACTCTCGCGGAAGGAGCGCACGTCATAGATGGCCTTGCCGTGAAAGATGGCTTCTCCAAACAAATCCTGTTGGGCATCGGAAACCGTCTGGCAATACGGATCGGTCCCGCTGGTATCGGCAAATACTCGGGTGAAATGGGTGGCCGTTGCGCCCGGCAAGGAAATGCTGACGCGGGGCTGGATGATCCCGAATCCACGTTTGGGGACTCGCGTGATTGGATCCAGAATCACACGATTCAAGGGATGGGCGATCGTTTCAATCATGCGGCGCGCAGTGCTCGGCGGCAATTGCGTATCCGCATCCAAGGTAATAACGTAAGGAACGGGGAGCGGCAGCTGCCCTATAGTCTGGATGTAAGGGTCGCCTTCGCCGCATAAAAACGCATTCAGATCCTCCAGCTTCCCGCGCTTTCGCTCGCGCCCGATCCACCGCCTCTCACTTTCTGACCACACCCGAGGCCGGTGAAACAGCAGGAAGCGTCCTCCGGAATAGCGCTGGTTGAGCTGTTCGATGCCCTGCTGAGCTACGGCCAGAACTTCCGCGTCGCCGAATGCATCGGCTTCCAGAGCGTCGGTGAAATCCGAAAATAGACTAAAGAATACGTTAGGCTCAGGATTCGCGAGGAAACGAACTTCCAACTTTTCCACTTCCTGCCGCACTACTTCCGTACTCGACAGCATCATCGGTACGACTACTAACGTCGCATGATTCGCAGGGATTCCATCCTTGAAGTCCAGCTTGGGCAGGGGATCGGGCGGCAGCAGAGAAATAACTAGTGCATTGATTACCTGGACCGCTAATTCGCTGAGCGGGAATATTGCCAGAGTTCCCAAAGTGACTAGCGTGCCAGCTTCGTGCAAACCGAGGGCCCAGGCGAAAGTCAGCGATAGCGTCAAAAACGACGCCGTTAGGCCGATCAGGCATCCAAGATAAAGAGGTGTGGCATTACGTCGGAATGCGCGCATACTGCGGATCCGAAAAGGCGGCCGCGCGCCCGCTTCGCGTTCCAGCTCGGCAATCCCATCTGCCAAAAGAAAATAGGACGCCGATGTTGCTTCCGGCCGTGTCGATTGTTTGGCAAGCGAGACGGCGAGTCTGGCAACCTCCAATTCTGTAGTCTTACTGTGCCTGGCAATTTGTTCCACCATTTTCCGGGAACGATCGCGGGTAGGAAAGTCGCTCGACTTATGGGTGCTGTCTTTGCTCAACTCGGCCTCAACCAAGCTGGTGGCTTCAAAGATTTTTGTAAAATCAAGCCTGGCTAATGCGCGGAGGCTTCCGAAGGCGTTGGCGATCGATACACGCTCCGCGGACTCGCGATTGTGTTCGCTTCGAACCACTTCTCCTAGCGGTTTGCCGAGCCGTGCTTCGATCCACTGCTGCGTCGGCCCTAGTGCCCGATCTTCGTCCTGTAACTGTTCAATCAGACAGGTTGCGAAATATGGTTCGCCGCCAACCGATTCCGATTCGAGCTGGCGCAGAGTGCGCTCGAAGGCTTCGGAGTCTCGCCGCGCACCTGCGGACAGTCGATTGGCCCAGAAGTAGGCGGCTTCTCGAAGCTGCTGCGCATGGTCCACGCCGCGGACCAGACAAGCCAGTGATTCGATCAGTGACAGACGCAGCAGCAGGGGGAATGACCATAGTTCGGCGATCGAAAGCGTCGTCCACCGTTGATATTCAGTCAGGGCCTCGGAAATATTGGCTTCGTCCAATACATGGTCGGAATATTGCACCAGTTCGGCGGCCAATTCCGAGACAAATAGATATCCATACTGCCGGGCATGCACTCGGACATGATCGCGGGGCAGGGATCTGCGAATGTCCGAAATGCCGGTGCGAATCAGGTAGGCGTTGTCCAACAGCCACTCAGCCGAGGCAGTCAGAGTATGATCCAGACGCGCCGCTTCGGCCAGGCTCTGGCGGACGGCAATGAGGCGAGTCTCACTATTGCGCAAGCGCTCCAGGATTTGGTCTCTCAAGAGCGGCGATGGGTTGCGGCGCTCCGAACACTTCCGCGCCATTTCCGCAATCGACATCGCGGCGGCGGGCGCGCGGATGGTTCCGGCGTACGAAACATGTTCAGTGAACATGAAGATCGAAGGCTCGCCGGTCGCGCGGAGGGCCGTGACTACGGATTGAGTTTCTGTGGGTGGCGCGGCGACCAGGACGGCCTTTTCGCCGTCCAGCAAGGCGGCGTATCGGCCTAATATTGAATGCGGTGCTGGTGTGGCACCCGCGGTCAATAAAAGTGTTTCGCGCCGCCCGCTGATTGCCTGTACACTTCGGTCGGCTCTTTCATCTCCTTCGTCGGAGGAATAGATCGCGACAATGATTCGAATCGACTTGCCGGCCATGAGTCCAGGCCGTTTAGGCACCGCCACGAATCGCTCGGGTCAACAGACAGAGAAAGAATAGAAAAGAAAATAACACACTTGCTGTGACGGCCGGTACGATGGCAGCCTTTCCGAACCCCATCGTCAATGGGCTGCATAGTGCAAGCATCGCGAAGATCGTCAACCATCCAAGCATCTTTTTCTCTCCGTTTCGCCGTTGAGCGGCTAGTGCTGTTTAATCCGTTGCCGGCAGAAACCTAGGGCAGGATCTGACTCGGTTAAACCATTCCTGAATGTCAAGGCAAGTTCAGTGCCAGGTTCCAAATAGAAGAAATCGGAGACAATAACGTGATCTTTGCACCTCGTCTCGGCAATTCTGACAGTTCTGCGATGCAAAAATTGCACTGTGCGAAGTCCCCGAGAAATCGTCTCAGTGAGTGCGCGGAAAGAAAAAAGCCAAAACTTGCCGCGAAGTAGGTTTAAACCACCCAACCGGACATATTTGGAGATTGAGATGCAATAACGGATCTTATGAATGTTCAAAGGAAGCCCTCGAGATCGCAGCAGAGTTGGGAGGAGGAGCCCAAGGGGTCGGGAACGCTCTCGTGGATAGCCGATGAGTTGATTGGGATTCGCGATCTGGAAGAGCGGCTATGCAGAAATTTAGCATCACGTACATCGCCAAATAAGCGATTCCTGATCAGCGGGATCCAAGATCTGAACTCGCGTGTAGAGCTTCTTGATCGGGCGCTCGATGACTATAATGTGGCCCGGCAAACCGTCTAACCGTGCGGTGGCGAGTAAGTCTAGCTTGACTAACAATCTCGACGGCAGCAGCAAAATGAGCAACCAGGAATGACGGATCTAATGAATCCTGGCTTGAGTCTAGGGCGGGTTTTGGTCGTTGACGATGACGCCGAGTTGGTGAATGACTTGGCGCACGGGCTTTCGGGTCAGGGGTTCGAAACAGCCACAGCAGGCGACGGAGAACAGGCCCTCGAAAAGCTCGAATCGTGGTCGCCGGACGTCATTATCACCGACTTGGTGATGCCGAAGCTGGATGGTTTTGAGTTATTACACACGCTTCGAGAAAGAGGCCAAGTCATACCTGCCATCGTGCTTACTGGCTTTGGAAGCATCGAAAAAGCCCTATCAGTTATTCGCGATCTCGATGCCTATTGGTTCCTAGAGAAACCCGTTAAGCTTAGCGCGCTGCAATCCCTGCTACATCGCGCGGTCCAGCACAGCCGGCTTCTTCGCGAAACTGAAACCTTGAAGCGCGATCTGGTTTTGCGGGGCACTCTGGGCCGCCTGGTGGGACGTTCTAAATCAATGCAGGGCGTCTTTTCCCTGATTCGCCGCGCCGCACCCAGTAACGTCTCGATACTCCTGATCGGAGAAAGCGGCACTGGGAAGGAACTCGCGGCTCGTGAAATTCATGATTTGAGCCGCCGCTCGGACCGGCCGTTTGTGGCCGTCAATTGCGCGGCATTGCCCGAAACCCTGATAGAGAGCGAACTGTTCGGTCATGATAAAGGGGCTTTTACCGGCGCCTTTGAGCGTCGGCCCGGCTGTTTTGAGCAGGCCCAAGGCGGCACTCTTTTCCTCGATGAAATAACCGAGATGCCCTTGACGACTCAGTCGAAGCTATTACGCGCACTCGAGGAAAGAAGCGTTCGCCGGCTCGGCGGGAAAGCCGAGATCCCGATCGACATTCGTTTGATAGCCGCTTCCAACCGGCACCCCGAAGATGCCTTGCGGGACAACAAACTTCGGGAAGACCTCTACTATCGCTTAAACGTCTTTCAGATTGAACTCCCGGCTCTACGGCAGCGCACCGATGATATTCCATTGCTGGCCGAGGCAATGATTCCCATACTTAACGAGAAACACGGCACGAGAATCACCTCGATCAGCCCGCCGGTTCTCGAACGCTTGCTTGAATATCATTGGCCGGGCAATGTCCGGGAACTCCGCAATGTCATGGAGCGAGCCATTATCCTCGCGGGCTCGGGATCGATCGCTGCCGAGCACATTCAGATCGATACGAAGAATTCCTCCCCTGGTCCCGTGGCTCAGGCGGAAGCTAGTCAATCCGAAGGAAAGAATAGTGAATCGGTGACCTTCCGGCCCGGCATCTCACTATCCGTTGTTGAGTCTGCTTTCATTGAACTTACGCTCAAGCACGTGAATCAGAACCGCAAAAACGCGGCCGCCATGCTCGGTATCAGCCTTCGCACGCTGCAGAACCGCATCAACGAAATCCGGGACAGTCGCGAATTCGCCGGACGCAACAAATTGGAACGGCAGGCCACGGGTTAGAGAGAGCGCAAGCGTCGAACCGAGCCGCTGTAGTCCCCTTTTTCACGAGAGTCCCTAAGCCACCCACACACGCAGTTGGCAAATCCGTACGGAATGGTGCATCTTCTGCTAAGTCTTGCACTCTGAAAGAGTAATTCTTTCGGATGTCACGCGGCTAACCTGCCTGACTTCAACTCTATAGCGGTGGACTCCTAAGTGCAAATGGAGCATGCGAGGAGTTAGCAGCAATGACAGTGGAAGCATATGGACTAGCCTACCAGCGCGGGTTTGACCGCACCATTCGGCTATTACTTTCCCGGGGCGCGCGCAGCGAATGCGCACGTGAAGCGGCGCAGGCCGCGTGGGCAAAGGGGTGGGAGCGCATCAATCAGCTCCGGAATGAGAGCGTGGTCACTACCTGGGTTAACACTATCGCGCTCAATTGCTATCGCAGCGTGCTTCGCAGCGAAAATCATCAGTTACCCCTGACGGAATTGCCCACCAACGCGGACGTTAACCTGGGAGCGATTGATCTGGAGCGGTTTCTCGCGTGGTGCCGCCCCAGCGATCGCCAATTGTTTGAGGATTACTTGCAGGGCTATCCGATCGAGGAGATCGCGCGCAAGCAAAATATTAGCTATACCGCGGTTCGTATCCGCTTGCTGCGCGCCCGGCGCTCAGTGCAAGCACGCATCAAAGACCGTGACGCCGCAATGCGCAGCAGTCGAGCCAAGACAATTGCCGAATGCCAACTTGCGGCTTAACAGAGAGGTTGACGAATATAGGAGCCCCAAGGGCTCCTGCAAGCTAGCAACTAGATATCGCCCAAACTCGCTATCCGCTCCTGGATGACACCTGCGAAGCCTTCCACTTCCAGCGGGGAATATCCTGCCGCTGCGAAAGCATCCCGTATCTGCGCAGGGGTGAGGCGCGACAATATTCCCGCAATCCATTGGACGTCCGACCGCGGAATCCGCTTCCCAATGGAACGGAGATGAATGCGCATGAAGAACTGGGGTGGATTCACAAGCTCAATCCAAGTGGGACGGCTTGGCGTTGCAAAATCGATATACTGCGGTGTCTCCTTGGTGATAAAATGCGAAGATCTGAAGGCTTTCAGATTGCCGCGGGACTTAGTATGTCCCAGGACAAATCCGGTCGTTCCAAACGATGCTCCGAGATCACTGACAATATAAGTTTGCCGTGAAGGCGCGTTCTTTTCCGCATCGATTTTGTTGTTGATATCCTTTAAATCCCAATTATTAATGCGGGCCATCATCACGCGAAGCCCGTTCAGTTCGCGGGTTCCCGTGAATGTGCCTTTCTTCCAATGCCAGGAACCCAGCTTCGATACGGTCTTATCCACTCTTTGTAGGCGAGCGCCCCGGATCGTGCCCGCCGCATCTATTAATTGCCGCCCTCGGTGAATTTTAACGGGTAGTCCGGTTATCTGAAGCTCAGGCAGATAGTAGTCTTCGTTTGAAAAGTAGCCAACTGCCCACACCAAACGGGAAGCTGCGACTTCCGGTTTCGCCTCCGCCCCGAGCTTTATCTTCCACCGCTTGCCCGACTCGTCGGTCACTACAAACTTTGGATTTGAGCCGTCCAAATCTTCCTTGACGAAAGCAAACACCGTTGTGCGAGGGGCGTCGCGCACCCCGCCCTCTCCGTAGCGCAGATCACGGATCGCAATATCCGTGGGATCTTGCCAGAGCAAGGCGTCGCCGCCAGTATTTTTTTCCGGGCTTTCTGGCAGCGCGCTTGCTCGGGGCGCCTGTTGGGCTACGGCACCGGCCGTCAACAAAAACAGAAACGCGGCGGTTCCCCGTAAACAATTGTAAGCACTGTAGTATTGACTCCGGGAAGGGTAACCGGAAGCGGTGGCCATATCCTTGCATGAGCAAATACAGTGCCAAGAACTGGATCAAAATCAAGAGCTTCGAGTGTCGCCACAGGCCGGTTTAAGGAACGAAGCAGTTCCTTCAAATTAATGGTGCAGCCTGAGGACGGGGTAACTGGAATTATCTCTGGCCTTGACAGCGCGAAGCTCAGCATCGATATTCTCATTTTCCGCTTTGACCATCCGGAGGTGGAAAAAGCTCTCCTGCGAGCGGTAGGGAGGGGCGTCCGGGTGCGGGCGCTCATCGCGTATACCAACCGGGGCGGCGAGAAGCATCTCCGGGCGCTCGAGATGCGCTTGCTGGCGGCCGGGATCACCGTAGCGCGTAGCGCGGACAATCTTGCGCGGTATCACGGGAAGATGATTATCATTGACGAACGCAGACTCTTCGTCCTGGCATTCAACTTCACATATTTAGACATCGAACATAGCCGGAGCTTTGGAGTTAGCATCACGAACGGCAAACTGGTTCATGAAGCGATGAAACTGTTTGAGGCTGACATTACGCGGCAGCCGTATGTTCCGCGCACTTCGGCGCTGGTGGTCAGCCCGCTGAATGCTCGCGACGCTCTGGCAGCTTTTCTCGGAAGTGCGAAAAAAGAGCTGCAAATTTATGATCCCAATATCAGCGACACTGCGATGCTCCGTATCTTGTCGGAGCGAGCGGCTGCCGGAGTAGAAATCAAAATACTCGGTCGCGCCGCGAAACTGCCCTCACACAAACTGCCGCATATCCGCTTACACGCACGCCTGATTTTGAAGGACGGACGAGACATCTTTGTAGGAAGTCAGAGTTTACGAACTCTGGAACTTGATGCGCGTCGCGAGGTTGGTCTCATTTTTCGCGATCCGAAGAGCGCTCGCCGTATCGGCGAAGTCTTCCAGAAAGACTGGCAACTGGCGGCCGAATCAAAACCTCCTGAGGACGCGGTCGATGCAGCGGTTCAAACCCGAAAGATAGCCAAAAAGGTGGCAAAGGCCATGACCAAGCAACTGCCGCCCGTAGGCGAGGTCTTGGATCTGGTGGCTAAAGAGGTAGCGGGGGACTCGATTGAAGTCCCGCTCAATACTGATGAATTGCAGGATACGGTGACGGAAGCCGTGAAGCGGGCAGTGAAAGAGGCAGTTCGCGACGCCGTCCTCCATGAAGTTGTAGAGCCCAATAAAACGGCTTAACGCCAGAATTCTGAAGACTGTGCATGGTAGTGGCGCAATAGGTGTAACAATCTGTGTCCAGGCCGATCTAATTTCAGGAGGATAATAACTCGGTGGAAAAGTGTGGGTACGGGGTAACGCCTTTCTTCCCAGGCTTGTTGGTCCTCATTCTGCTCTCCGGCAGTCCTTGCGCCTCCGCCCAGGTAGCCCAAGACGGGAACCCAGCCGCCGCGCCTCTGGCCGGGTCTGTGCCCCTGCCCGAACAGGACGCTAGGGACAAAATTTTCTATCCCGGAGACACCGAACGATGGAAGCCTCTTGCACGCAAGTTATTCGCGAATACTTTACTCGACCAAAAAGAAATATGGACTTCGCCGTTCCACATGCGGACGTCGGACATTAAATGGTGGGTAGGTATAGGGGGCGTGACCGCCGGTTTAATCGCGACGGATCATGATACTTCGAAAGTGTTCGAGAATAGTCGCGGTCAGATTACCTGGGGCAACAATCTCTCCCGCATCGGGACCTCCTACACTCTGCTTCCATTAGTCGCCGGCTTCTATGGCTATGGCGTATTACGAAATGATGCTAAGCCACGCGAAGTGGGCGTTTTGGGGGCGGAGGCGCTACTTGACAGCCTCATCGTCGTAGAAGTATTAAAACCCATCGCCAGAAGAAACCGTCCGGACGCGTCTGCAGAGGCCGGTCATTTCTTTGAAAGCGGCGATTCTTTCCCCTCCGGGCATGCCATCGAATCCTGGGCCCTCGCGTCTGTCATAGCCCATGAATATGGGCACGGCAACAAACTTGTGCCGATCGTAGTCTACGGACTGGCGAGCGTAGTCAGTGGCGCGCGATTCGCGGCGCAACGTCACTACGCTTCCGATATTGTTGCGGGCGGAGCAATGGGCTGGTTCATCGGCCGTTACGTATATAGTACGCATATGGACCATGCGCTTCACCGGCATCTTGCAGGACACCCAAGAATAGTTCCTGAGATTCGGCCGGCTGAACGCTTGTACGAAGTTGCTCTCACGTTCGGCAACTAGGGCATTGCTGTAATGTCTACATTAGCGGGCAGCAAGCTTTGTGGGCTACGCGAGTTTTTGCCCCAGTCGTTTGCATCCCACTCCAGATTGGCCCCTAATGTGCTTTTTTACTCGCAGATTTTAACAATTGACGCGCGAAACAGTAGACGAATTATGCGGGTTCCCATCATGAAGCAAGGCGATTATGTGATCGCCTCCATTCAATCCGCGCTCACAGACGACGATCTTGCGCAATTACGCGAAGGTTTGGCGTCTCACATCGGACGCTACCGCGCGAAAGGTGTGATTGTCGACGTTACGGTTCTCGATGTAATGGACTCCTTTGCGACCCGAACTGTGCGCGATCTTACCCAAATGGTGCGGCTACGCGGTGCCCAGACCGTAATTGTCGGCATACAACCGGAAGTGGCGTTTGCCATGGTTCAACTCGGTCTTGAATTGGGGGATGTTGAGACGGCGCTTGACATCGAGGAAGGACTAGAACTGTTGCGACACGGAGGCAGCGATCCGAATCGTGAATGACGCAGAGACTATTCAGGCACTCGCGTTATTCGAATAGGGCGTCGTTTCCGCCAGGAGTAACTTAGCGATGAGAGCTAAACTGCACAGAACGCCAACGCCACTGACCAGACCCGGTTCGGAAGATTCTCGCGGGATGGGAAGCCAGGCATTGCTGACGGAGCTAGTGGCACATCTCCGAAAGAATCGGACCCAACTTCGCGAAGAATGGGCGCGCCGCATCACGGAAGCGCGACTGCTAACCGCGATGACCCAGGAGGAGATCTTCATCGAGGCCACTGCGGTCTATGACAACTATGTCGCCGTGCTCGAGACTGGCAGCGTCGAAGCCCTTCAGGAGTATGCGCGCGATCTCTCAGAGCGCATCATTCCACGTGGTGTCGAAACCCATGAAGTGCTTGGGATTGTGCTGTTGCTGCGCGACGTACTCGCGCGTTTCTTGTTCGAGAAGTACCAGCAGCATTTCGGCATGCTCAAGAGTGTGCTGGATGCTTACGAGCCGGCTGCGAATCGTATCGCCAATACCGTGGGTGTAAGTTTTGTACAGGAACGGGAGCGCATTATTCGCGAGCAACAGGAAGCCATCCGCGAGTTATCCACTCCGGTCCTTCAGGTGCGTGAGCGTCTGCTGATCCTGCCGATCATCGGTGTCATCGATCCTCAAAGAGCGCGTCAGTTGACGGAGCAGCTCCTCCGGGCGATACGCTCGAACCGGGCTAAGGTCGTGGTCATTGATATTACGGGTGTGCCCGCGGTGGACTCGACCGTTGCGAACCATTTGGTTCAAACCGTGGATGCCTCCCGTTTAATGGGCGCTACCGTTATCGTCACCGGTCTCTCCTCTGAAATAGCTCAAACCTTGGTGACCATCGGCGTGGACTTGACCAGAATGAAGACGGTCGGCGACCTTCAGGGCGGAATTGAAGAAGCCGAACGCCTTCTGGGTGACAAGATCATCCGGCCCACGAGCCAGAAAGCCGACGGACCCACGACTTAGCGATGTTGAGACGTCCAGGAAGATTCCACGTGGAAACAACGTTCTAGAACCTGGCACTCAAGTTCCTTGCGCAAGGGATTGAAACGATTCCTCCCCCGATATCGTCTGAACTCTTGGGGTGCGGCGGGACCTCACTCTTGCGCCCTCTGTTATGCTGGCAATCTCACCGCGCAGCTTCCGTAGCACCATTCGCGAACCATCCGCGAAGGCCCTGGCACTGCTCGCACCCCATTCCAAAGAAATATTCGCGAAGTGGAAACATGAACTGCGAAGTATAGGAATTGCATCCCCAGACTACTTAGGCCAGTCAGTGCTCGATTTCGAGCGGTTCTCCGATGGCCTTCGTAAAATTTCTTTCCAGGCATTTTGCCGGCAGATCCAGAAATTCGGCAGTGCTTTGGCGGAATGCGGGGTGGATCTGGATCGCTCCACGGACGCGCTGAATCGATTTTTCGACCTGTGCGTACCGTATCTCATGAGCCAACCCGAAGCCGCCGCTTCGATTCTTGCGCTTGCGCGTCTTCACGCACTCATAGTTCACTTGATCGTCTCCGATTCCACGAAACCAGGGCATATGGAAAGAAAAGCGCCATCCCAAACCATTTCGATAGACTCCAACGAACAGCGTCGCGGCGCCTCAATCTATGTCACAAAAGTTTATGAAGAAGAGCGAAGACGCCTTTCGCGGGACCTCCATGATGAAGTGGGCCACGACTTGGTCCTGATGAAGCTCTACCTCGAGATGATCGCGCTTGACACTAACAAGAAACAGTTTCAGGCTATTCGACCGCGGCTGAGTGAGGCGATAGCTCTGGTCTCGCATGCGATCGACTCCGTGCGGCGCCTGGTGCTTGATTTAGGCCCAGCGGTTTTCGACGATCTGGGTTTTCTGCCTGCGGTAAGAACTTATACCAGCCAGTTTTCAGCCCGTACAAAGATCGCTGTAAGCCTGCGCGAAGGATACCTGCCCGAAAACATTCCGATGAGCCACCAAGTCGCCCTTTACCGCTTGCTGCAGGGGGCATTGTCGAATGTGCTCAAGCATGCGTGTGCCAAAAGCGTAAAAGTATCGCTGGGTTGCATGAAAGACTCCGTGGTCATCCTGGTGATTCAAGATGACGGCCGCGGCTTCGATACTACCGTGAAGCCCGGTAGCCGTTCCTTCGGATTAACAGCAATGCGCGAAAGAGTAGAAGTGTTAGGCGGACGAATTCACATTCAGTCCATGCCTGCGGGCTCAATGAGCAAGATCCGCGGAACCCGCATCGAAGTAGATCTTCCGCTCACCGGTGAAACCCAATGAGTGCCTCCAACCAATCGAAGAAGCGTATCCGAGTTGTTGTTTGTGACGATCATGCCCTGTTTCGAGAAGGCGTGAAAACCATCCTCAATTCACAACCTGATATCGAGGTAGTGGGCGAGGCGGCTGACGGCCAAGAAGGCTTGGAGCAGGCCCTTCGTTTTTATCCCGACGTCGTGCTGATGGACGTTTCCATGCCGGTGCTCAAGGGATTCGATGCTACTCGCCGTATCAAAAAAGCACGGCCCGACATAAAGGTGCTCATTTTGACGGTGTACGATGACGAGGACATGGTCGCCCGGTGCCTGGATGCGGGCGCCGCAGGCTATGTGCTGAAGGACTCGCCCCCGCTTCAACTGGTGTACGCCGTACAGGCGGTTTACCGGGGTCAGCAGTACATGAGCCCGCGAGTTCTCACCGGTTTGGTCCGGCAATATCTCGCGCAACCCAACGAATTCAAGGTGGGTTACGAACTCCTGAGCGATCGTGAACGCGAGATTCTGATCTTTCTCGCGGAAGGACAATCCTTGAAGGCTATCGCAACCAGGTTGAACTTAAGCGTCAAAACGGTAGACGCCCACAAAGTGAATCTGATGCGCAAGCTGGACCTGCACGATCGCAGTGAACTTATCCGCTACGCCATCCGCAAAGGCCTCGTCGAAGCCTAACGAATAGCCGCGGAACTAGCACTGTCGAGCGAGCGTGGATGCCGCGCTCCAGAGAGCTGGCATTTCAATTGCACTTCGGATTAGTCTCGGGGGAGACTTCTACAAAATGCGATCGATCAAAATTTTAGTAGTGGAAGATAACGACGCAGATACTTACTATCTGAAGACAGTATTGGATCGCATGGGCGTAGTCTACACGATGTCGGTTTTAGGCGACGGGGAAAGCGCGGTAAAGTTCCTGCTCAAGCGGGGAGAATACGCAAAAGCCTGGAACCCGGATTTGATTTTTTTGGATCTCAATCTTCCTAAACTTTCCGGCGTCGAGGTACTTGAAGCCTTATCCCCGTTTCGCAGGTTTCCATTTTGTATCCTGACGAGTTCGCCCCTGGGGCGCGACAAGCTGAAAAAGGAATTTGGCATCCGGCGAATCGCCTACGTCGTCAAGCCGGCAACCCGCGATATGCTCCTGAACTGCTTCCGCTGCTACGATCATTTGGCACCCTTGGCCGAGCAGATTACCGTGGGGAACCTCGGGCGCGATTCCACTCCGGTAACTCTTGGGCAGTGAGGCACACGCCAGCCTGTGGCGCGTGCCTCCGCGGCGCACGCGAAAATCAGCGATGGGAACGCGCCTCCTCAAGGGACTCTTGAGATTCCTCGCGCGAGGAATCTGCAAGCACCTTGCCCGCAATCGCAGTCAGCTTTGTGTTGGCTTCTTTCTCCTCATCGAGGGTTTCTCGTAATAGAGCGGCCACGTCATCCAGCCCCAACTCCTCGGCCCAGGCCTTAAGGGTCCCGTAGCCGGCGATCTCATAGTGTTCCACCTTTTGCGCCGCGCAAATCATTGCCGAATCCCCCAGAGGCCCCTTCTGGTTGGATTCGATTTCCTCCTTGGCTTCATTGATCAAGCCCTTCATCGCGGCACACGCCTTATTCTTCGGTTTGACGTCGAGCGCTTCAAAGGCCCGCTCCAGCCGTTCTACTTGGCCCTTGGTCTGTTCTAGGTGGCTCCCGAAGGCCTCGCTGAGTTCCTCGTTGGACGCTGCCTTGACCATCTTGGGAAGAGCCTTCACCAGCTGCTTTTCAGCGTCATACAAATCCTGCATCTCCTGGATCAGAAGATCGCGTATCGTTCCTGTCATAAGTAAACCTCCAGTATTAGTCGGACGCTCTTTAGATCCGAGGCACGTTGGCGATGTTTCAGGCGAGTGCAGGCCGTGAAGCTCACAAAATTCTTTTTTGGCGCGGCGGGGCGACTAAATTTCGTTCTGACGTTCTCCACTTTTGCGTTTCGTTTGGAAGTCGAAGTGCAATACGCTCGTCCAATGTATCAACCCAATGAAGCAGGCCGACAGTGGTCGACCGGACTTGTTCTTAACAGCGGGACCGATTCTAATCAGCCGCCCTCGCAAGATATCGATGGCTGGCTCATCGACTCCGTTCTAAACGGCCGCACGGACGCGTTCGGTGACCTGGTGGCGCCCCATCTGGGCTCTTTGACTAGATTTGCCCGGATGCGTCTGCGCGACGATTTTGAAGCGGAAGACGTCGTCCAACAAGCTGTATTGCAGGCGCTTCATCATCTTGGGCAATTTCGGCGGGAAGCAAGTTTCAAGACTTGGCTCAGCAAAATTACTTCTAACGAAGTCATCCACTTACGTCGGGGAAAGGCAGTGGTCCCGGTAAGGCCGCTTCGCTCCACTCGCGCTGACAAGTTGGCCGATCCGAAGTGCCTGCCTGACATGCAGATTCAGAAGCAGCAAGAGACCGCACGCCTGCTTAGAGCTTTGACTCGGCTCCCTGAAAAATATCGATCGGTCATAGAGTTACGCGATCTTCGCGAGTTGAGTCTCGCGGCCACGGCCCGCTCACTCTCGTTGACGGTTTCCGCAGTAAAAACCCGGCACCACCGCGCGCGTAAATTGTTATTGCGCGCGCTCGGCAATAAGTGATTATCCAGTCCGACCCGAACTCGGAGGAGGGTTACAGTGCACTTAGGTTCTGATCAGAAGCATACCTGGGGCGTGATATTAGCGGGAGGTGAAGGTTCGCGTCTGCGCTCGCTGACCAGGTTCATATCCGGCGAAGATACGCCTAAGCAGTTTTGTCCTCTTTTCGGAGGCCAAACCTTGCTTACGCAAACCAGCCAGCGGATTGCGCGCAATATCTCTTTCGAGCGCACCGTGTACGTGTTGCTGAATGCCCACCAGCGTTTCTACGCTAAGGAGTTGCGGGAAGTGCCGCCATCTCAGATGGTCGTGCAGCCCGCTAACCGCGGCACTCTGCCGGCCATCCTCGCGAGCCTCATCCATATCATTCGCCAGGATAAGGACGCTGTCGTCGGCTTTTTCCCTTCAGACCACCACTACACTGAAGAAGAACGTTTCATGCGCGGCGTCGAGCTGGCATTTGCGGCCGCTGATTCGAATCCCGAATCCGTGATCCTTCTAGGGGTTGCCGCGAAACACCCCGAAATCGAGTATGGATGGATCGAGGCCGAGCCGGCCATCTCCACCCGATCGCGTGACGGATTGTTGCGCGTAAAGCAGTTCTGGGAAAAGCCTTCTCCCGGCATGGCGCGGGATCTGCTCGAACGGGGCTGTGTCTGGAACACGTTTGTCATGGTGGGCCGCGCCCAGGCGTTTCTCGACCTGATCCGCTCGGGCGCTGCCGAAACCTATACCAAGTTTGAGGCTTTATTAGAGCGCGACGCCGAAGGTGGCGCAACGGCGCTAACAAAGATTTATGAACAGCTAACGACGGCGGATTTCTCAAAACTGATACTCTCTACTGCCTCTAACCGCCTCGGCGTTTGGTGCCTGGGAGACGTCGGCTGGAGCGATTTAGGTGACTCCTCCCGGGTAGTGACGTTATTGACGGAAACTGGTTTGACCAATGAATGGATGACGTCATGGCATGAACGAAGTACTGCCGTTGCGGCGGGACATTGATGACGCAAGGGACGGAAAGTTATTTGCCTGACGCTTTATAGCGAACTGGAAGTGCAAATAAGTAAGCAAGTTTTACATTGTCCATGCATAAATTGCAGGTTCCGCTGGACAGTGGACAAATCTGTATGAGTTTGTGCAAGCCCTGTCGCTTGCGAATTTTGCGAAGACTGGCGGCTTGGTCGCGGTCTTAGCCCTCCTTGGAAAGTCGGATCCCTACGGAAACAATCTATGACACTGGCCGCCACACCGGAAGCCCCCATTCAGGTAGACTATAGTCTTATGGCGTCGTCGTCTTCCACGCCTGCCCGGGTTTTGGTGGTGGACGACGATCCGCAAGAGCGGCGCGATCTCGCAAAGATCCTGACCACCCTGGGCTATGTGCCCGAGATGGCGGGAGATGGCGAAGAGGCGCTCGAAAAGCTTGGAACCCTGCCTGTCGATGCTATCGTCACCGACTTGATGATGCCGCGGATGGACGGGTACACCCTGCTCCGAACTCTTCTGGGCCGCGGCGATCTCACCCCAACCGTAGTTCTGACGGGCCTGGGCAGCATCCGCGAGGCGCTGGCGATCGTTCATGACCTTCATGCCTTCTGGTTTCTTGAGAAACCGGCGCAGCAAGCGGTTCTCGCGCCCTTGCTCGAGCGCGCCATCCGTCAGAAGACGCTTATGGCTGAGACTGCTCGCCTGCAGCGCCAATTAAGCCTACACGGCGTTCTGGTCGACATGATCGGGACCTCCGAGCCCATGCGCCGCGTTTTTTCTCTGATTCAGCAGGTCGCTCCGAAGACCGCTTCCGTGTTGATCAGCGGCGAAAGTGGAACCGGAAAGGAACGGGCCGCAGCCGCAATCCACAAGCTAAGCTCGCGAGCCGCAGGCCCGTTCATCGCCATCAACTGTGCGGCGATTCCGGAGAGCCTGATGGAGAGCGAGCTGTTTGGCCACGAAAAAGGGGCTTTTACCGGAGCCATCGGACGCCAAGCTGGCTGTTTTGAGCACGCCAGCGGAGGTACTTTGTTTCTCGATGAGATCGCGGAAATGCCCCTGCCCATGCAGCCGAAACTGCTGCGAGTTCTCGAGGAGTCCAAAGTACGCCGCCTAGGCGGCCAAGGCGAGATTTCCGTTGACGTCCGGGTCCTGGCAGCTACCAACCGTCCCCTCGAAGAAGCTCTCGAAAAGAAGCTGCTGCGCGAAGACTTGTACTATCGCCTTAACGTCTTCAACATCCTCTTGCCGCCGCTGCGTCATCGCAAGGAAGATATTCCGGCGATTTCAGATGCTTTGCTCCGCATTCTCAACCAGCGCAACGATTGCCGGGTAACGCATGTGGATCCAGAGGCTCTGCGACTCCTAATGAGCCACTCCTGGCCCGGCAATATACGCGAATTGCGGAATGTTTTGGAACGAGCCGTCATCATCGCCCACGAGGGCCCTATCTCTCCCCATCACTTTCCGCCGGATTTCAATCTGCCGCGGCAGATGCTCACGGCAAGTCCGGCCCCTCAAACAGAAACGAGCGCGCCGTCTGCCTTGACGTTTGAACCCGGAAGACCGCTCCAAGAAATGGAAGAAGCCTATATCCGGCTCACGCTGAAGCATACCAACAACAATCGCATGCGGGCGGCAGAGATCCTGGGGATCAGCCTCCGAACGCTGTATAAGCGGCTTGCGGAATTTGCACAAGCAGACAGCACCTCGGCGGCCGGCGCTCAAGCGGCTTCCGGCACCGGAACCGGGGAATAAACCGTCATGGCTATCCAGATGCAAGCAGGACTATTATGACGGGGCTCCGTTTTCATATCGTTTTAGTCGAAGATGCGGAACCGGACGTCCTTCTGGTCCGTGAAGCGCTTGAGCAATCCGGCCTGGAATTCGAGCTGATGGTTTTTGACGATGGCGAGCAGGGTGTCGATTTTGTGGAAACTATGGATCGCGATGCAACTCTTGCCTGTCCTCATTTGTTTCTTCTCGATCTAAATCTGCCCAAGAAAACCGGGGGGCAAATTCTTGAACGCGTGAGACAAAGTCCAAGGTGCGCCAAGATCCCAGTAGTGATTCTCACGTCGTCGGATTCCCACCGCGACAAGGCTCAGGCCGCCGACTTGAATGCCACCGGATATTTTCGAAAACCATCCCGGCTAGACGATTTTATGAAGCTCGGCCCCTACGTTCGGGGTCTTCTAAACCGCGAGGGGCAAGCTGAAACGGATGGTCGCGCCTTCTCCGGGTTTTGATTCGGCCCAGATCTTGCCACCGTGCTGTCCCACGATTTTCTTGGCTAGCGTTAACCCCAGCCCGCTCCCGGGATATTGTTTGCCGCTGAGCCGTTCGAAGGGCCTGAAAATACGCTCCTGGTAGGCTGGGTTAAACCCTGTTCCGTTGTCCTGAACGGACAAAATCACTTCGGAACCCTCCTGTGCCGCCCCTATGTGTATATGCAGCGCCTTTTCGCCGCGGAATTTGCATGCATTGCTGATCAGCGCGCGAAATACCGTTCCGAGCGCAGCCGAGTTGCCGATCACGCTTGGCAGGGGATCGCACGCGAGGGTTGCGCCGCTGGTGCGCAATTCCACGGCAAGCTCATTTTTCGCTTCGAGCCAGACCATCTCCAAATCCGTCTCCGTAAAATTTGGCTCGCGTACTTCCTCGTAACAAAACTCCGCAATGTCGTGAATTAAGGTCTCCATGCGGTCCGCGCCGTCGAGCAGGTAGCGCGCGCCTCGTTCGATATTCTCCTTGGAGGGTTCACGCTCCTTACCCGTAAGTAATTGTACGCCGAGGCGAATTCCACGAAGTGGTTCCCGCAAGTCGTGTACCGCCATCGAAATAAAATCGCGAACGGACTCACTGTTCTGTTCCAGAGCTTGCGGAGCAACGCCTTGTCCTTGGTTTTTCATCAGAATCACAGTAAACTATTTCTAATCATAGACAAATAACTTGGAGAGCACGAGTTTAGCTTCCTAAAACTGCCAGTTCCATACCTGCGAGGAGGACGCGAATGAAGTCGGAAGAGTTCTGGCCATTGGACCGTATCAACCTATTACGTCCGGTTCGCGCAGTTAAGCTCCAGGAGCATCCCGGGAGCTCGCTGAGGAATCCCACCGAGACGCTCGTAGAGATTCCAGCCGGCGCTATCCTCGACATTGAGGCTCCGGCCGGCCCGTCGGGTTTGTGTAATATCCTCTGGAAGGGCGATGCATACTCGGTTTTCTACGAGGAACTTGAAGAAAATATGCAGCACCTCGACAAGGCCCCATGACTTCGGACGGTTCTTCGTCATTCTGCGCGGTCCGGCACCGTGAAATAAAACGTGGACCCTTGACCGGGCGACGATTCCACCCAGATCTGCCCTCCGTAGCTCTTCACAATACGTTCACAAATAGCGAGTCCAATCCCGGTTCCCGGGTAAGTGCTTCCGTGCAGGCGTTTGAAAATTCCGAAAATCTGTTGAACATACTCCGGTTTAATTCCAATCCCGTTGTCCTGCACGGAAAACAACCAGCTTCCGGGCCGGCGCTCCGCGTCGACGTGCACGGCAGGCGGCTCGTCCCGCTGGTATTTGATGGCATTGCCGATCAAGTTCTGCAGCAATTGCACCAACCGGATCTCATGCGCCTGAAGAGTAGGAAGACCGTTCCAGGTAACCGTGGCCTTGCTCTGATCGATGCTGGCCTGCAGGTTGAGCAGGGCTTTCTGTAGAGCTTCCGAAGTGACCACCGGCCGAGCTGGTCCCTCACCTGGGGATCCCACCTGTGAATATGCCAGTAAATCTCTCAACAGAGTCTCCATACGGTGGGCGCCGCTAATGACGTAGGCGATATATTGGTTCGCTTGGGAGTCCAGCCGGTCTGTATACTTTTTCTGGAGGATCTGGCTGTAGAGCGCGACCAGTCTTAAGGGCTCTTGCAAATCATGGCTGGCGGCATAGGCAAACTGGTTTAAGTCGTCGTTTGACTTTTGCAGCGCCTCGTTCGATTGCAATAATTCTGCCGTACGCTCGGCGACGCGCTTTTCGAGGCTCGCGTTCAGCTCCCGAATCTCCTGGTCGGCTTGCTTGCGTTCCGTCACGTCGCGTATGGCGGCGGTGACCAGCAGCCCCTCTTCCGTATCCAGCGGGCTCAGGCTGATTTCAACCGGGAATTCCGTCCCGTTCTTGCGGACCCCGTGCAACTCCAGGCCCGTCCCCATCGGCCCGCATCGTATTTCCTGGAGGACTCCGGACCGGTCCCCGCTATCCCCCGCTCGGAATCGCTCGGGCACCAAGAACTCAATCGACTTCCCCAGCAGCTCCTGTCGTCGATACCCAAATACTTTTTCAACCTGGGCGTTCACCAGGACTATCTTGCCTTCGCCATCTACCACCGTCATAGCGTCGGGAGCTGCCTCCAGCAGAGAACGAAATTTCCGCTCCGCCTTGCTAAGCACCTCCGCTTGCTTCCGCAACAAAGTGGTGTTCCGGCTGAGCTCCACAAATACATTGACCTTGGAGCGCAGGATTTCAGGAACAATGGGCTTGAACAAAAAATCTACTGCCCCCAGATCGTACCCCCGGAAGAGCTGCTCGTCGCTTTTGTAGCCTGTCAGGAACAAGATGGGCGTATGCCGGGACCGTTTGCGCGCCCGGATCATTTCAGCGGTTTGAAAGCCGTCCATATCCGGCATCTTCACATCCAGCAGGACGGCCGCGAAGTCGTCTTCGAGCATATGACGCAGCGCCTGCATTCCGGACTGTGCCAGAACCAGCTCTTGTCCCAGTACCTCCAGTGCCGCCTCCAGCGAGATGAGATTCTCCGGCGTGTCATCCACCAGAAGGATCTTCACCCGGTCCGGCGCGCGCTGCCCCGAGCTCGCTGCATTCTCTGTTGGCACTGGAATCTCTATCATCTTAATACGTCATGCCCCGGGAGCGACCATTTGACTGGCCTCATGTTGATGGCTGCCCATCGACACGCGCAGAACCGAGAACAGTTGTTCAATATCCACCGGCTTAGTGATGTAGTCGGAAGCTCCCGCTTCCAGACACTTGGCGCGATCGCCTTTCATGGCCTTCGCGGTCAAAGCCACAATGGGAAGCGAACGGAACTCAGGGAGCTGCCGGATTGTGCTCATGGTTTCGTAGCCATCCATTTCGGGCATCATGATATCCATCAAAACCAAGTCAATATCCGGCCGGCTCTTCAGCAATTCGATTCCGGCACGGCCATTTTCGGCATGGAGCACGTTCATGTTGTGTTCTTCAAGCAGGCTGGCGAGCGCGAAAATGTTGCGAACATCGTCGTCCACCACCAGAATGGTCTTGCCGATCAATGTCGGATCCGTTTTACGTAACTGCTCGAGAATACGGCACTGTTCCCCGGTGAGGTCAGTTTCGGCGCGATGGAACAAGAGAACCGTATTGTCCAGAACTCGTTCGAGCGAACCCGCGAGCTTTACGGCGCTGGTTCGCGCCACATGCGCGAATTGCTGTTCTTCCTCTGCCGTCAGGGTCTGCGTAGCCAGCAGTATCATCGGGGGCACATGCGGCCCCAACTGGCTTTGAATCTCTTCCACCAGCGGAAGCGGCCCAATTCCGTCTAATTGCATATGCACGATGATCCCATCCAGGTACTGCTGCTTTACGACAGCCAGTGCTTCGCCCGCACTCGGTACCTCGATAATCTCCAGATCCGCCGCCGTCACCGCCTCGGCGATGTTCTGCCGTTCGGCGTCGTCCTGACACACTAACAGCAGCTTCTTCACCCGTCTCTGCGTGGACTCCTCGATGGCGGCAAACGCATCCACAAGCGAGTCTTTCGCGACGGCCTTCTCCAGGTAGCTCATGGCGCCCAGCGCCAGTCCCCGGCGGCGATCTTCGTCACCGGAAATAATATGAACTGGAATATGGCGGGTTGCGGCGTCATGCTTCAGGCGATCGAGAATCGTCCATCCCGCAACGTCCGGAAGAGTGATATCGAGTGTAATCGCACCGGGTTTGAATTCGCGCGCAAGCGACATCGCGCTGCTGCCGCGCAAGGCCACCAGCGCCTTCAAATTGTGGTCGTGAGCCAAGTCGACCAGAATTCGTGCGAAGGTGATGTCGTCTTCTACTATGAGTACCACCGAGTCACCCGGCTGAATCAGATTGCGATCGTCGTCGAGGACCAGTTCTTCGGTCAGCTCCTGATGCTCTAGCGGAGAGGACAGGATCAGATCCACTTCGGTATCCGGCGCACCCGCAACTTGATCTAGTTGGATCGGAGTAATCTTCAAAGCCTCGCTCTTAGGCGCCTGGGCCGGGGCTACGTAAGTCTGCGGCAAATACAAAGTGAAGGTGCTACCGATGCCGGGCGCGCTCTGCAGACGGATTTCGCCGCCCAAAAGCCGTGCCAGTTCGCGGCTGATCGAAAGTCCCAGGCCGGTGCCGCCGTACTTGCGGCTGGTGGTGCCATCGGCCTGCTGGAACGCCTCGAAGATGATGCGTTGTTTATCGGCCTGAATTCCGATGCCGCTATCGGTAACCGTGAAGGCGATAACCGATTTCGCACGGGACAGGATCATATGACCGAGGCTCCAGCCCCCGGCCGCCTTATCGATCGTGAGGTGCACCGAACCATGCTCGGTGAATTTGAGCGCATTCGATAACAGGTTTTTGCGGACTTGCTGCAGACGTTTGGCGTCAGTGTGCATGATTTCACTCATCACCGAGTTGCCTAGCTCGATGTTGAAGTCGAGTCCTTTACCTTCGGCGACATGGCGGAACGTCTTCGAGCAATAGTCCTGCAGTTCCGTGAAGCGCACGCCGCCGATATCCAAGTCCATCTTTCCGGATTCGATCTTGCTGAGATCCAGAATGTCGCTGATCAGCGCCAAGAGATCGGTTCCCGAGGTATGAATGGTTTCGGCGAATTTAACTTGCTTGGTCGTCAGGTTCTTGTCGGAGTTCTCGGAAAGCATTCGCGCCAGAATCAACAGGTTATTGAGCGGCGTCCGCAGCTCATGACTCATGTTCGCCAAAAATTCGCTCTTATACTTCGAAGTAAGCGAGAGCTGCTCCGCTTTTTCCTCCAGCGCTTTCTTGGCTTGCTCGACCTCCAGGTTCTTGGTCTCAACCTCGGTCTTTTGTTCCGCCAGCAATTGCGCCTTCTCCTGCAATTCGGCATTGGTGGTGCGAAGCTGCAGCTGCTGGCTGCGGAGTTCTTCAGCCAGCGCTTGGCTTTGCTGCAAAAGCTGCTCTGTCCGCATGGTCGCGGCAATGGTGTTCAGCACGATACCGATCGATTGCGTCAACTGATCCAAGAACGCCAGGTGGACATCGTTGAATTGTCCAAAGGATGCCAGTTCAATGGCGGCTTTAACATCGCCCTCGAAAAGCACCGGCAGTACCACGATGCTGACGGGAGTGCTTCCGCCTAAACTAGAGTTGATTTTGACATAATCGCCCGGAACATCGGTGACCAGAATGCGTTCTTTCTCCCGGGCGCATTGTCCCACCAGCCCTTGACCGATCTTGAAACGCTTCGGAACATCATCTTCCTGTTCGATCGCATACCCGGTGAGGAGCGACAGAACCGGAGTCTCGTCCACGGTATCGGTAATATAAAACGTCCCGTGTTGGGCGCCGATTAATGGCGTCAGTTCAGAAAGCAGCAACTGAGCGACGGTCAACAGGTCACGCTGTCCCTGCATCATGCCGGTGAACTTCGCAATGTTGGTCTTCAGCCAATCCTGCTCGTTATTCTTACGAGTGGTAGCCGCCAGATTGACGATCATCTCGTTAAGGTTGTCCTTCAGGGAAGCGACTTCACCTTGCGCTTCGACCGCGATCGAACGGGTCAGATCGCCCTTGGTAACCGCAGTCGCCACCTCCGCGATCGCGCGGACTTGCGTAGTCAAATTAGCAGCCAATTGGTTCACGTTGTCGGTCAAATCGCGCCAGATGCCGGCGGCGCCGGGGACGCGCGCCTGGCCGCCCAGCTTGCCTTCGATACCGACCTCGCGGGCGACCGTAGTCACCTGATCGGCAAACGTGGCCAGGGTGTCAATCATTCCGTTGATGGTATCCGCCAACTCCGCGATCTCGCCCTTGGTTTCGAGAATCAGCTTCCTCTTGAGATCGCCGTTGGCCACGGCGGTTACCACCTTGGCAATTCCGCGCACCTGGGTTGTCAGGTTCGCGGCCATGGAATTCACGTTGTCTGTCAAATCTTTCCAGGTACCGGCCACGCCTTTGACTTCAGCCTGGCCGCCCAGTTTGCCGTCGGTACCCACTTCGCGAGCTACGCGCGTCACCTCGCTGGCGAAAGAATTGAGCTGGTCCACCATGGTATTGATGGTGTCTTTCAATTCCAGAATTTCACCCTGGACGTCGACCGTAATCTTGCGTGAAAGATTGCCGTTCGCTACCGCGGTAGTCACCTGCGCAATATTGCGTACCTGAGCGGTAAGATTGCCGGCCATGGAATTCACACTGTCCGTTAAATCTTTCCAAGTCCCGGCCACGCCGCGCACGTCGGCCTGACCGCCGAGCTTGCCCTCAGTTCCCACTTCGCGGGCGACACGCGTCACCTCCGAGGCGAATGAGCTGAGCTGATCCACCATCGTATTAATCGTGTTCTTCAGCTCCAGAATTTCGCCGCGCACGTCCACCGTAATTTTGCGTGACAAATCGCCGCGTGCCACGGCCGTAGTGACTTCCGCAATGTTGCGGACCTGGTTGGTCAGGTTCCCGGCCATGAAGTTCACGTTGTCGGTGAGATCTTTCCAGGTACCCGCCACGCCCTTCACCTCGGCCTGGCCGCCCAGCTTGCCCTCGGTTCCCACTTCGCGCGCCACGCGCGTCACTTCCGACGCGAAGCCGTTGAGCTGGTCCACCA
>Ga0157370_10001771_pt1 | contig 26622 bp, 24 predicted proteins | sample C35metaG_FD_113463 | JGI IMG/M metagenome (GOLD analysis project Ga0157370, IMG submission 113463) | Corn rhizosphere microbial communities from Kellogg Biological Station, Michigan, USA - C3-5 metaG | ecosystem: Host-associated > Plants > Roots > Rhizosphere > Soil | place: USA: Michigan...
AGCGCCATCAGCGTGAACACCGCCATGAGGCGCAGCGTGAGCTTGGAGCCGAACACACGCTCGCGGAGCTTGCGGCGCAGCAGCAGCAGCTGGTAGACGATGAGCGCCATCAGCCCCAGCGCGAGGCCGCCGCCGAGGCCGAGGAGCAACGGGATGTTGTGCGCGAAGAGGGCGCTGTTCGACGAGGCTTCCGACATGAGGTACACCAGCGCCGCGCCGGCCACCACACACAGGAAAATCAGCGCCTTCATGGACTGATGGTCCAGCGATACCAGTCCGAATCCAGCGTCCAGTCGCGCGAGGCGATGGCGTTCACCTGGAACGGTTTTGGCAGCTGGCCCGTATCCAGGCGCATGCGCACCGCCGCCTGGTAGGTTCCATCCTTTTTCAAAGCGCCGCGGTCCGCGACATGCCATCCGCGAATTCGAGAGAGCACGCGCGTCACTTCCTCGAGGCGCGTGAAGTTCTGGTACACGTTGCCCACCGACAATCGGTACTGGCGAAGCAACGGCGTATAGCTGATCTGATACGTCTGCGAGGCCTGCACGGGTTTCTCGTCGAACCAGTACCAGCGCGGCCGCGAGAGCTCGAAGTCGACCACGAAGTAGAGCGGCACGCCCCGGTTCACCGCCTCCTCGAGGCGCGGGCTGAATTGGATGTCGAACTGCGCGTCGAGCTGCCAGCCGTCGTCGGAAGGCTGGATCGATGCGCTGCGCACCTCGATGCCGTCGGCCCATGCGCCGGGCGCGAAACCGATGACGAGCGCGAGCACGCCCGCCGCGCGCGCGGCGAACATCGCGAGCCGTCGAAGGCGTATCGAAAGGAAATGTCGAAAGCTCATCGGATACCCGTTTGGGCGCAGACCTCGCACGCGTTGTCGACGTTTCCACAACACTTGTGGCAAGTTCGAGACACTGCGCCACCCGAAGCCAATTTACCACCATTCTCAAGGACTTGCCAGCGTTTGATGGCTTCGCCCGCTGGCACACTATCCTGAGAAATCAGGCACTTGGGATCAAATGCGAGGCTTCGGCGCGGCAACGGGGGCGGCGTCACCCAGGATTTGGCCGGGATGGAGCACCCGTCCCTGCAGGAACGACGATGCCGGGAGGCGCTTCCCGCCGGCTCGCTGCACGACTTCCAACCGGAGTGCGCCCGAGCCGCACGCGACCACGATGCCGGACTCCGCGGCCTCGAGCACCGCTCCGGGAGCGCCGCGCCCTTCGACGGGCTTCGCCTGCCACACCTTGAGGACATCGCCCTCGATGCGGGTCTCGGCTCCGGGCGTCGGATTGAACGCGCGGACCCGACGGTCGATGTCGATGCTCGCGCGCGTCCAGTCGATTCGCGCTTCGCTCTTCTCGATTTTCGAGGCGTACGTCGCGAAGCGCGCATCCTGCGGCTGCTGCGCGAGGCGATCGAGGCAATCGAGCGCTTCGACGATGCATTGCGCGCCGAGCGCGGCGAGCGCGTCGGTGAGCGAGCCTGCGGTTTCCCGCTCGCCGATCTCCACCGGTCGCTGCAGCAGCACGGGACCGGTATCGAGGCCTTCGTCCATGCGCATGATCGTGATGCCGGTGCGCGAATCGCCGGCGAGGATCGCACGCTGGATCGGAGCGGCCCCGCGCCAACGCGGAAGGAGCGAGGCGTGGATGTTCAGGCAGCCGCGAGCGGGAATCGCGAGCGCTTCGGGCGGAAGGATCATGCCGAAGGCGGCCACGACGATCGCCTCGCAGCCCGAATCGCGGATCGCCGCGTGCGCCTCGGCGGATTTCAGCGACGCCAGCTTGAGGACGTGCAACCCGAGGCGATGCGCGCACTGCGCGACCTCGCTCTCGGCGAGACGCAAGCCGCGTCCGGCCGGACGGTCGGGCTGCGTGAGGACGAGGGGGATCGGGTGGCCCGCGGCGGCGATCGCTTCGAGCGCGCGAGCGGCGAACGCCGGTGTGCCGGCGAAGGCGACGCGCAGCGGCGAGCGCGTGGTCAGGCGGCCTTCCGCTGGCGCTTCTTCAGCTTGGCCCGGACGCGGTTCTGCTTGAGCTCGGAGAGCAGGTCGACGAACACCTTGCCCTGCAGGTGATCCATCTCGTGCTGGATGCACGTCGCGAGCACGCCCGACGCGTTGAGGGTGAAGCGCGATCCGTTCCGATCGAGGGCCGTCACGGTGACGCTTTCCGCGCGCTCCACATTGTCGTAGATGCCGGGCACCGAGAGGCAGCCTTCCTGGTTCACCGCGAGCCCTTCTCGCCGGGTGATCTCGGGATTGATGAATACGCGCAGGTCGCTCCGGTCGTCGCTCACGTCGATCACGATGATCTGCTTGTGCACGTCGACCTGGCTCGCGGCAAGGCCGACGCCGGGCGCGGCGTACATGGTCTCGGCCATGTCGTCGATGAGCTTGCGCGTCGCGGCATCGATCTTCTCGACGCGTTCGGCGGGTTTGTTGAGGCGCGGGTCGGGGTATTGGAGGATCTCGAGAATCGCCATAAATGCTTGCTAATTGAATAAATTATGTGCAGAATCTACCGCACTACTTGAAAAAGGGGCCGTAACCCTTTTTCTGAATATGGGTCCCGAGCTCCATATCCACAAGTGAGTGCCGCCATGCGAAAGACAATTATATCTTTAGTCGCGGCCCTGGCCACTTTGGTTCCGGTCTGCGGCCTGGCCGAGGATGCTCCCGCCGCAGCCGACAAGGGCTCTTCGGCGACCGAGCCCCACGTCACCCAAGCCGACCTCCAGGCCGATGCGCCCACCGACTACACGGTGGTGAAGGGCGACACGTTGTGGGGAATCTCCGGCCGTTTCCTGAAAGATCCGTGGAAATGGCCGCAGATCTGGCAGATGAACCGCGAGGAGATCAAGAACCCCCATTGGATCTATCCGGGCGACACCATCCACCTCGATCGCAGCGGCGCCTATCCGCAACTCACGATGGCGGGTGGGGTGGGCCCCGAGGCGGCAGCCTCGCGGGTGGTGAAGCTCGAGCCGCGAGTGCGTGTCGAATCGCTCACCACGGCTGTGCCCAGCATTCCTGGCTCGGCCATCGGTCCATTCCTCACCCAGCCGCTCGTCGTCGAGGAGAACGGGCTGGATGACGCCCCGCGCATCGTCGCGACCCAGGAAGGTCGGGTGGCGGTGAGCGCCGGAGAGACCGCCTATGCCGACCGGATCGGCACGGACGCGGGAGTAAATTGGCAGGTGTTCCGTCCCGGGGTCCCGCTGCACGACCCGGAGACCAACGAGGTGCTCGGCTACGAGGCGAAATACCTCGGCGACGCACGCGTGCGCCGCTTCGGCAACCCGACAACCCTCCAGATCGTCAAGTCGACGGAGGAGATCTCCCCAGGGGACCGTCTCGTTCCCGCTCGCGAGAGCACCTTCCCGAACTACATACCGCACGCCCCCGACAAGATGATCCAGGGTGAAATCATGTCGGTGGAAGGCGGCGTCGCCGAGATCGGCCAGTACCAGGTCATCACGATCAATCGCGGGCTGCGGGATGGGATCGAGGTCGGGCACGTGCTCGCGAGCTACCATCGCGGAGCGGTGCTGAGCGGGAACGGCCACGACACGAGCGGCTTCTTCGACGCCGGCCACTGGTTCCAGGGCGCGGAGATCACGCCCGCGTACATTGTGCCGCCGGCGCAGGTGGAGGATCCGGCGCACGCCAAGGCGGGAGCCACGCTGCGCGAAGGCACGATCAAGCTTCCCGACGAGCGTAACGGCCTCATCTTCGTCTTTCGCGTCTTCAACAAGATGTCGTATGCGATGGTCATGAAGGCGACGCAGCCGATCTATGTCGGCGACATCGTGCGCACCCCCTGACCGCGCACTTCCCCGGCATGAAGGGGGCGCGCGCCCCCTTTTGTTTTGCCCCGCGTCGGCGCATTCACATGCCTCGCCGTTGAAACGGGATCGCAATGCATCTTTCCGGCCGTGGACTGGAATCGCTGCCCACCCAACGAATCGCTCGCGTGGTTGCGCGTATCGCTGCTCCATCTGCAGCCGCGGGTGTTGCGCGCGCTCCTCGACTGGGCCGGCAGTGCCGCGGCCTTGCTCGAGGTCCGTCACGATGACATCGCGCCCATCGTCGGCGAGGAAGTGGCGGGTGCTCTTTGCCGCGGACCCGACGCCGGACTCGTCGACGCGACGTTGCGATGGCTGGAGGCTGCGAACCGCCACGTGGTATGTCCGGCGGATCCGCTCTATCCGGCAGCCCTCCTCGAGCTCGGCGAGACGCCGCCCGTTCTGTATGCGTCCGGCAGGCTGGAGCTTCTGGGCGCGCCCGCGTTCGCCATCGTCGGAAGCCGCAACGCCACCGCGCAAGGATTGCGCGATGCGCAGAGCTTCGCGAAAGCTTTCTCCAGGGCGGGGCTCACCATCGTGAGCGGTCTCGCGATGGGTATCGACGCGGCTGCGCATCGGGGCGGTCTCGCCGAGGCCGGCTCGAGCATTGCAATCCTGGGGAATGGCCCCGATATCGTATATCCGCCCGGCAACGCCGCGCTCACGTCGATGCTCGAAAGCGATGGATGCGTGCTGTCGGAGTTTCCGCTGGGCACGCCGCCGCTCCCCGGGAACTTCCCGAGGCGCAATCGTCTGATCAGTGGAATGTCGAAAGGGGTGCTCGTGGTGGAGGCCGGCGTTCCGAGCGGTTCGTTGAGCACCGCGAAGCTCGCGAACGAGCAAGGCCGCGAAGTCTTCGCGATTCCCGGCTCCATCCATTCGCCGGTCTCGAAGGGATGCCATCGGCTGATCCAGCACGGAGCGAAGCTGGTGCAGACGGCGGACGACGTGCTCGAAGAGATCGGCTGGCGTGTCGCGCATCGCAAGGCCGAGACGCGTGCCGTCAACTCGCGGGCGCCAGCGTGCGATCCGGTGCTCGAAGCGCTCGGCTTCGCGGCCGCGACGCTCGAGCAGCTCGCGTCGCGCACCGGTCTCGACGCCGCGAGCCTCGCCGCCCGAATGTCGATGCTCGAGCTGCAGGGGCGCGTGGTCGCGCTGGCCGGCGGCTCGTTCCAGGCGGTAGCGCCGCAGTGACGCCGGCCGCCGGGTCGGCGGAAACCGCGTTATAGAATAAACGCACCCACGAAAGATTCCATGGCTTTGAATCTGCTCATCGTCGAGTCGCCCTCGAAGGCGAAGACGCTCAAGAAGTATCTGGGCAAGGATTTCGAGATCCTCGCTTCGTACGGGCACGTGCGCGACCTCGTGCCCAAGTCGGGCGCGGTGGATCCGGAAGACAACTTCCGGATGAAATACGAGCTCATCGACCGCAACGCCAAGCACGTCGACGCCATCACGAAGGCGGTGAAGGACGCCGATAACGTGCTGCTCGCGACGGACCCGGACCGCGAAGGCGAGGCGATCGCATGGCACCTGTCCGAGATCCTCAAGAGCCGCCGCGTGTTGAAGGACAAGAAGCTCAAGCGCGTGGTGTTCTACGAGATCACCGAAGGCGCGGTGAAGGACGCGGTGAAGCATCCGCGCACCATCTCCATGGACCTCGTGAACGCGCAACAGGCGCGGCGTGCGCTCGACTACCTCGTCGGGTTCAATCTCTCGCCGCTGCTCTGGAAGAAGATCCGCCGCGGCCTCTCCGCCGGCCGTGTGCAGAGTCCCGCGCTGCGCCTGATCGTCGAGCGGGAGTTGGAGATCGAGCGATTCAAGAGCCAGGAGTACTGGACGCTCCATTTCGACTCGCACAAGGACCGCGTGCCGTTCACCGCGCGGCTCACCCACTTCAAGGGCGAGAAGCTCGAGCAGTTCGCGGTGCCGAGCGCGCAGCGCGAGCAGGAGATCCGCGATTTCCTGGAGCGGCAGGGAAAGGGTGTCGCGAAGGTGGTCGAGATCGAGCGCAAGCGAAAGCTGCGCTCGCCGGCGGCGCCTTTCACCACGTCCACGCTGCAGCAGGAAGCGGTGAGGAAGCTGGGCTTCTCGACCGACCGCGCCATGAAGGTCGCGCAGAGCCTCTACGAAGGCGTAGCCGTCGGCAAGGCGGTCACGGGCCTCATCACGTACATGCGCACGGACTCGGTCACGCTCTCCAAGGAGGCGCTCGCCGAGATGCGCGGCTACATCACGAAGAATTTCGGCGCCGACTACCTGCCGAAGGCGCCCGTGGAATACCGCAGCACGGCGAAGAACGCGCAGGAGGCGCACGAAGCGATCCGGCCCACGTCGATCACCCGCACGCCGGAGTCGGTCGCGCCGTACCTCAACGACGAGCAGCGCAAGCTCTACGAGATGATCTGGAAGCGCGCGATCGCTTCCCAGATGACGCCCGCGAAGTTCGACACGGTCGCGGTGGATTTCGAGGTCGGCGGCGCGGGCAACCTGTTCCGCGCGACGGGCCAGACGATGGTCTTCCCCGGCTTCTACGCGGTCTACCACGAGGACCAGGACGATGCCGTCGAGGAGGAGGACAAGCGTCTTCCCGCGTTCGACAAGAACGAAAGCGTGAAGATCGACCGCCTCTACGGCGAGCAGCACTTCACGCAGCCGCCGCCGCGCTACTCGGAGGCGAGCCTCGTGAAGGCGCTCGAGCAGTACGGCATCGGCCGCCCGTCGACCTACGCCTCGATCATCTCGACGCTGGTGAACCGGGAGTACGTCACCCTCGACAAGAAGCGCTTCGTGCCCACCGACGTGGGACGCATCGTCAACAAGTTCCTCACCGAGCACTTCGCGCACTGGGTCGATTACGACTTCACCGCGAAGCTCGAGGATGAGCTCGACGACATCTCCAACGGCAAGGAAGAGTGGCTGCCGGTCCTGCAGAAGTTCTGGAAGGATTTCTCGGCGCAGATCGGCGAGAAGGAGTCGGTTTCGCGCAAGGAAGTGACGCAGGAGCAACTCGAGGAGATGTGCCCGAAATGCGGCAAGCACCAGCTCACCATCCGCCTCGGCCGCCGCGGGCGATTCATCGGCTGCGCCGGCTATCCCGATTGCGACTACACGCGCAACCTCGATGGCGCGGAGGGCGGTGAAAACGCCAAGCGCGAGCTGGGAGCGCACCCGCAGGGCGGCAAGACCGTGTACCTGATGCACGGGCCCTATGGTCCCTACGTCCAGCTCGGCGAGCCGGAAGGCGACACGAAGCCCAAGCGCGTTTCCGTGCCGAAGAACATCGCCCCGGAGTCGGTGACGCTCGAGACCGCCCTCAAGCTCCTCGCGCTGCCGCGCGATCTCGGAGCCCATCCCGAATCGGGGAAGAAGGTGAATGCGGCGATCGGACGCTTCGGCCCGTACGTGAGCCACGATGGGGCTTTCAAGTCGATCCCCAGGGACGAAAGCGTCTTCGACATCTCGCTTGAACGCGCCGTGGCGCTCCTCAAGGAGCCCAAGTCGTTCAGCGCCCGCGGAGCGCTCAAGGTTCTCGGCAAGCACCCGTCCGACGGGCAGGCCGTTGCGCTCTATTCAGGCCGCTACGGGCCCTACGTAAAGCACGGCAAGGTGAACGCGACGCTTCCCGACCAGGACATGATCTCGACGGTCACGCTGGACGAAGCGGTCGCGCTGCTCGATGCGAAGGCCGGCAAGGGCAAGGGAAAGCCCAGGGCGAAAGGCGCGCCGCCGCCGAAGGCCGCGACGAAGGCGAAGCCCGCCAAGGCTCGCGCCTGACGCGCGGCGCCCCTCACGCGTCCAGCTTCGTGATGCGTGTCTCGGGCGACCGATATTCCGGTCGCCCCACGTCCGTCGCGCGCTCGTGTTCGCGCAAGGTCACCCGCATGCGGCCACGCTCGAAGCGCACGCGCAGCCCGCGGTAGCGCACCAGGTAAGCGATTCCCAGCAGCGCCGCGACGAAGCCCGAGGCCGCGCCGACGACGAGCGCCCAGCGCGGCCCGAAGCGATCGGCGACCCAGCCGAGCAGCGGTGCGCCGAGGGGCGTGCAACCTAGCGCGATGCCGAGATAGATCGCCATCACGCGCCCGCGCATCGCGGGCTCGGTCCACAGCTGCACGGTGCTGTTCGCGGTGGTGTTGAACGTCTGCGCGGACCAGCCGACGACGATGAGCGCCAGGCCGAAGAGCGTGTACGTCGGCATGGCCGCCGCGATCATGAGCCCGACGCCGAAGATCGAGCTGCCGGCGAGGAGGAACGACACCCGCGGCCTCTCCCGGCGCGCCGAGAAGAGCGCGCCCGTGACCGAGCCGATGGCGAGCATCGAGGTGAGGAGACCAAATTCTCCCGATCCCGCATGAAACGTGGTCACCGCCATGGTGGAGACGAAGATCGGGAAGTTGATCCCGAACGTCATGATCACGAACAGCATGCCGAGCACGGTGAGCAGGTCCGGCCGCCGCCGAACGTAGCGGAAACCTTCGATGAAGCTGCCGGCCTTGCGCACCGCGCGTTCCTTGCGATGCAGCTCGTGGACGCGCAGCGCCGAGAGCGCGACGATGACCGCCACGAAGGACGCCGCGTTGATGAGGAACACCCATCCGGTCCCCACGCCCGCGATGAGCAGGCCGGCGATGGCCGGGCCGATCATCCGTGCCGCATTGAACGACGTGGAGTTGAGTCCCACGGCGTTCGAGAGCAGCGCATCCGACACCAGCTCGGCGACGAAGGTCTGGCGCGCCGGCGCGTCGAACGCGGTCACGCACCCCAGGAGCAGCGCGAAGACATACACGTGCCAGAGCTGCACCACCCCGGTCACCGTGAGCAGCCCCAGCACGAACGCGAGCACTCCCTGGGCCGACTGCGTGACGAGCAGCACCTTGCGGCGGTCGAGGTGGTCCGCGGCGAAACCGGTGAGGGGAAGCAGCAGCAGTGCCGGGCCGAATTGCAGCGCCATGACGAACCCGACGGCCGTCGCGTTGTGCGGCGTGAGCTCCGCGAGGACGATCCAGTCCTGGGCGGTGCGCTGCATCCACGTGCCGATGTTCGACACGAAGGCGCCGCTCGCATACAACCGATAGTTGCGATTCTGGAGCGAGCGGAAGGTGCCGGTCAGCACCGCGGCGCAAGGAAATTGGCCATCCGTCGTGCGACCGGAATCACACGTCCAGGTTCGTGACGCCCAGCGCGTTGCTCTCGATGAACTGGCGGCGCGGCTCGACCTCGTCGCCCATGAGCGTGGAGAAGATCTCGCCGGCGCTGATGGCATCCTCGATCTGCACCTTGAGGAGCACGCGCTTTTCCGGATCCATGGTCGTTTCCCAGAGCTGCTCCGGGTTCATCTCGCCGAGGCCCTTGTAGCGCTGGATCGCCATCCCGCCCTTCGCCTCCGCCAGGAGCCAGTCGAGCCCCTCCTTGAACGAGCGGATCGAGCGCACCGTCTCGCCGCGCTTCACCTGCGCCTCGTCCTGGATGAGCCCCGTGAGCGTCTGCGCGGTCTTCACGATCTGCGCGTAGTCGCCGCTCTCGAGGAATGCGTGGTCGATCACCGTCTCCACCTTGTTGCCATGCACCACCTTCTCGAGGCGAAGCCGCCAGCCCTCCGAGTTCGGATCGCGCTCGATATGAGCCTTGGGCGGCGTGGGCAGCAGCAGCTGGTGGAGCTTGCGCGCGGCATCCTGCGCGCCTTCCTGGTCGGCGAGCGAGATCCTCGGCATGCCGAGCATCGCACGCAGGACCGCCGAATCCATCGCCACGGAGAGGCGCTCGATCACGGCCTCGGTCGCCAGGTACTCCGAGGCGATCCGCTCGAGAGTTTCACCGGCGAGCGGCGCGGCGTTCGGGGCGGGGATGATCGCCGCGCCGTTGAGCGCCCGGCGCAACTGGTGCTGCTTGAGCTCGTGCTCGTCCTTCAGGTAGCGTTCGTCCTTGCCGCTCTTCACCTTGTAGAGCGGCGGCTGCGCCACGTAGATGTAGCCCTTCTCGATCAGCATCGGCATCTGGCGGTAGAAGAACGTGAGGAGCAGCGTGCGGATGTGCGCGCCGTCGACGTCCGCGTCCGTCATGATGATGATGCGGTGGTAGCGCAGCTTCTCGATGTTGAACTCCTCGCCGATACCCGCGCCCAGTGCGGTGATGAGCGTCGCGACCTCCTGCGAGGTGATGATCTTGTCGATGCGCGCGCGCTCCACGTTGAGGATCTTGCCCTTGAGCGGCAGGATCGCCTGGAACCTGCGGTCGCGGCCCTGCTTCGCCGATCCGCCGGCGGAATCGCCCTCCACCAGGTACAGCTCGCACTGCGCGGGATCGCGCTCCTGGCAGTCGGCGAGCTTGCCCGGGAGGCCGCCGCCGTCGAGCACGCCCTTGCGCCGCGTGAGCTCGCGCGCCTTGCGCGCCGCTTCGCGCGCGCGCGCCGCCTCGACGATCTTGGTGCAGATGATCCTCGCGTCGCCCGGCTTCTCCATGAGGAAGTCGGCGAGCTTCTGCGACACGACCTCCTGCACCACGGGCTGCACCTCGGAAGACACCAGCTTGTCCTTGGTCTGCGAGGAGAACTTGGGCTCCGGCACCTTGACCGAGAGCACGCACGTGAGGCCCTCGCGCATGTCGTCGCCGGTCGTCTCGACCTTCGCCTTCTTCGCGATCTCTTCCTTCTCGATGTAGTTGTTGATCGTGCGCGTCATCGCGGTGCGCAGGCCCGTGAGGTGCGTGCCGCCGTCGCGCTGCGGAATGTTGTTGGTGAAGCACTGGACCGACTCGCCGTACGAGTCGTTCCATTGCATGGCCACCTCGATCGTCATGCCCTCCTTCTCGCCGATCGCGTGGAAAATGTTGTTGTGCAGGACCGTCTTCGAGCGGTTCATGTACTCGACGAATCCCTTCACGCCGCCGGTATGGGCGAAGTTCTCGCTCTTGCCCGCGCGCTGGTCGATGAGCTCGATCTTCACGCCGTCGTTGAGGAAAGAGAGCTCGCGCAGGCGCTTGGCGAGGATCTCGTAGTGGAACTCGACGTTGCCGAACGTCGTCTTCGCCGCGAGGAAGTGCACCTCGGTGCCGCGCCGGTCGGTGTTGCCCGTCGGCTCGAGCGGCTTTACCGCCACGCCGTCGTGGAATTCCATGAAGTATGAATGGCCATCGCGCCAGATGCGCAGCTTCAGCCACTCCGAAAGCGCGTTGACCACGGACACGCCCACGCCGTGCAGGCCTCCGGAAACCTTGTACGAGTTCTGGTCGAACTTGCCGCCCGCATGCAGCTCCGTCATCACGATCTCGGCCGCCGAGCGCTTGAGGTCGTCGTCCTCCTTGATGTCGGTCGGGATGCCGCGGCCGTTGTCCACCACCGAGATCGAGTTGTCGGTGTGGATGATCACCTTGATGTCGTCGCAGTGGCCGGCGAGCGCCTCGTCGATCGCGTTGTCGACGACCTCGAAGACCATGTGATGCAGGCCGGTGCCGTCGGAGGTGTCGCCGATGTACATGCCGGGCCGCTTGCGCACCGCATCCAGGCCCTTGAGAATCTTGATGCTGCTCGAGTCGTATTCGGCGGCCGCGCGGCCGTTCGGATGAGTCACTTCGGGAAGGGTTGCCATTGAGTTCCTGGTTTCGGGACGTCCTGGGGGCTCAGATGCGCATCGGCATCACGACGTACTTGAAGTCGTCGCGGCCCGGTATCTCGATGAGCGCGCTCGAGTTCGAGTCGCCCATCGTGACGCTCACGGTGGCCGAATCGACGTGGTTGAGGACGTCGAGGAGGTAGGAGATATTGAATCCGATGTCGAGCGGATCGCCGTCGTAATCCACGGCGAGCCCTTCCTCCGCTTCCTCCTGCTCGTTGTTCGTGCAGATGATGGAAAGCGAATCCTTGGTGAAGACCAGGCGCACGCCGCGGATCTTCTCGTTGGACAGGATCGCCGCGCGGTTGAGCGACTGGGCCAGCACTGCGCGATCGATCGCCACGCGGTTCCTGTGCGTGGTGGGGATCACCTTCTGGTAGTCCGGGAACTTTCCCTCGACGATCTTGGAGACGATCTCGATCCCGCCGAACCGGAAGCGCACCTGGTTGGAACCGATCGCGAGCGAGACCGGATCCTCGGTGTCGGCGAGCAGCTTGATCAGCTCGAGCACGGTCTTGCGCGGAAGGATCGCCTCCACCGAGCCGTGGTCGCTCCCGAGCGAGCGGCTCGCGAACGAAAGCCGGTGCCCGTCGGTCGCGACGACGCGCAGCGTGTCCTTGTCCACCGAGAAGAGCACGCCGTTCAGGTAATAGCGGATGTCCTGCACCGCCATGGCGAACTGCACCAGCCGCAGCGCATCCTTGAGCGCCTTCTGCGGCAGGGTGAGCGTCTTCGACGCATCCTTCGCCTCGACCATGCGCGGAAAATCCGCCGCCGGCAGCGTCTGCAGATTGAAGCGGCTCTTGCCGGCCCGCACGACCATGCGGTTCTCCTTCGACTCGAGCGACACGTCGGCGTCCTCGGGCAACGAGCGAAGGATGTCGTAGAGCTTGCGTGCGCCCACCGTCACGGCGCCCTCGGCATTGCCGTCGATCGCGGCCTTCGACGTCACCTGCACCTCGAGGTCGGTCGCCAGGAACTCGAGCTCCTGGCCGGACGCGGTGACGAGCACGTTGGAAAGGATCGGCAGGGTGTGCCTGCGTTCCACGATGCCGGTGACCTGCTGCAGCGGCCCCAGCAGCTTGTCATTGGTGGTCTTGATTTTCAGCATGATGTTATTAAAAGAAAGACAGTTGATAGCTGATAGGAGGGGGCCCGGAGCGGGATAACTTCGGAATCGCGAAACGGAACAACGGCTTGACTACCAAAAGAAGTGGGGGCGCTTTGGCCGGTTTCCATGTCGTCGCTGTGGATAACACGGCCTCCGCGCTCGGCCGGCCAAACCATCCACAGGTTCTCCCGGCGCTTTGCATGGATCATCCCAGCAGGATCTGCTGCAGTTGCGCGTAGTCGCGGGCGAACTCCTGGTCGGTCTCGCGCAACTCCTGCGTCTTGCGGCAAGCGTGGAGCACGGTGGTGTGGTCGCGGCCACCGAATGCTTCGCCGATCTCCGGCAGGCTCTGCTGCGTGAGCTCCTTCGCGAGCGCCATCGCCACCTGGCGCGGCCGCGCCACGGAGCGGAAGCGCTTCTTCGAATACATCTCCGAGACCTTGATCTTGAAGTAGTCGGCGACCGTCTTCTGGATATTCTCGATCGAGACCTGGCGATTGAGCACCGCGAGCAGGTCCTTCAACGCCTCGCGGGCCGTGGCCACGTTCACCGTGGCGTTGTTGAAGCGGGCGAATGCCAGGACGCGCTTGAGCGCGCCCTCGAGCTCGCGCACGTTCGACCGGATGTGCTTTGCGATGAAGAACGCGACGTTCTCGTCGACGCGCACGCCGTCGTTCTCGGCTTTCTTGAGCAGGATGGCGACGCGCATCTCGAGCTCAGGAGGCTCCACGGCGACCGTGAGGCCCCATCCGAAGCGCGAGATGAGGCGTTCCTCGATGCCGGTCATCTCCTTCGGGAAGCAATCGCTCGTGATCGCCACCTGCTTGTGCGCTTCGAAGAGCGCATTGAATGTATAGAAGAACTCCTCCTGCGAGCGCGACTTGCCGACGAAGAACTGCACGTCGTCGATCAGGAAGAGGTCGAGGGAGCGGTAATAGCGCTTGAGCGAGTCGAAGCTCTTGTGCTGATAGGCCCGCACCACGTCGGCGACGAATTGCTCGGCATGGATGTAGCGGACCTTGGCCTTGGGATTGCGCTTGAGCACCTCGATCCCGATCGCCTGCAGCAGGTGCGTCTTGCCCAGCCCGGTCCCGCCATAGATGAAGAGCGGGTTGTACGCGGTGCCCGGGTTCTCCGCGACCTGGATCGCCGCGGCCCGGGCGATCTGGTTCGCCTTGCCGTTCACGAAGTTGGCGAAGGTGAAGCCGGGGTTGAGGCGGTGCTCCTCGCGATTGCCGCGGTCGGGGACGGCGGCTGCGACCGGAACGGGCTCCGGGACCACGATCTCGGCTTCCGCGGCCCGGTCCTCCAGAACCAGGTTCACGCTCAGCCGGTTCCCGGCGACGCGCTCGATGCGCGATTCGATCCGTGAAAGCAGGTTCGCACGAACCCAGCGCAGGACATGGTGGTTCGGCGCCACGAGCACCAGCTGGTCGTCGTGCCGCTCGGCCCGCAGTGGACGTATCCACGTATCGAACTGCTGGGCTGGAAGCTCCTTCTTGAGCTCCGCGGCGAGCGACGGCCAAAGCGAATCCATGGGCAGGGACTGTAGGGAAGGGAGCGAAGGAAATTGCGGAGGGGGCAATGTGAAATTTTATCTGGAACGGGCGATGTTATCCACAGCCCGTACAGGTCCGGTCAGCGTCGACAGGATCACGGGGCGCCTCATGATCGGCTATAATTTGAGGCTTTTCGCCATCGGCATTCGCCAACCAGGAACATCCCCATGAAACGGACTTTCCAGCCGTCCAACACCCATCGAAAGAAGACGCATGGCTTTCGTGCGCGCATGAAGACGGCGAGCGGTCGCGCGGTGATCAACGCCCGCCGCGCCAAGGGTCGCAAGCGCGTTTCCGTCTGAGCAAGTGATGCCGCCTCGCGAGCGCGCCCACGCTCTTTCGCGGCGCCACCGCATCACCCCGCAGGGCTCGTTCGGCCCGATCCTGCGTAGTGGACGCAAATTGCGCGGCGAAAGACTCGTCGTCCACGCGCTGCCCGGACGCGGATGCTCGCGCCTTGGCATCGCCCTCACGAGGCGCCTCGTCCCGCTCGCCGTGGATCGCAACTACGTGAAGCGCGCCGTGCGCGACGCTTTTCGCCGGCACGGCGTGAAGCATTCCGCGCTGGATTGTGTCGTCGCGCTGCGCGCGAGAGTGGAGCGCGCGGCCGTTCCCGAGCTCGTCCGCGAGCTCATGCAGCTGCTCGACGAGTTGCAGCGATCGGAGCCTCGGTGACCGCGCGGCTGCTGATCGCGCTGGTGCGGGCCTACCGCTACCTGTTGAGCCCGTGGTGGGGCGCGCAGTGCCGCTTCTCGCCCACGTGCTCCCAATACGCCATCGAGGCGCTGCAACGCCATGGCGCCTGGAAGGGGTCGGCGCTCGCGGTCCGCAGGATCGCGCGCTGCCATCCGTGGCATGCCGGCGGATTCGACCCGGTTCCCTGAATCGTTCCGGAATCATGATGGATACACAACGCCTCATCGCGCTCATCGTATTTTCGTTTTCGGCGCTCCTGCTGTGGGAAGCGTGGCAGAAGCACAACGCTCCGGTTTCCATTCCGTCTCCCGCGGCGACGGCCAGCAGCAATACGCTCGCCACCGTGCCGAGCACTCCCAGCACTCCAGGCACCGGTGTCGCCGCGCCGACGCCGGGCGCCGCTTCGCCCGCGCCACCCGTCTCGCGCCCAGCCGCGGCTGCGATGCCGCCGATCCATGTCGCCACGGACCTGCTCGATGTGGAGATCGATCCGGTGGGCGGCGATATCCACCGCCTCACGCTTCGCCAGGTCCACTCCGCGAACGACCGGACCAAGCCGCTCACGATTCTCGAGCCCGACCCCCAACACTTCTTCATCACGCAATCGGGCCTTCTCGGCGACGACCTGCCGAACCACAACACGGTGTACGAAACCGAGCAGCGCTCCTATGAGCTCGCGCCGGGCCGCGACACCCTCGAGGTGCGCCTGCGTGCACGCGACGCCGGCGGCAACGAGGTCGTGAAGCGTTACGTCTTCCATCGCGGAAAGTACGTCTTCGATCTCGCCTACGACGTCACGAATCGAAGCGGCAAGCCGATCACCGCCTTCGCGTACTACCAGTTCCTGCGCGACGCGAATCCCCCGAGCCAGGAAGCGGCGCAGACCAGCTCGTTCGGAGGGGTGACCACCTTCACCGGCCCGGCTCTTTATACGGAGGCGACCAAGTACGAGAAGATCGCATTCAAGGACGTCGACAAGGGCAAGGGGCCCGAGCCGCACAAGGCGAAGGATGGTTGGATCGGGATCGTCCAGCACTACTTCGTGTCCGCGTGGATCCCGCGCGAAGGCACCGAGCGCGAGTACTTCACGAAGAAGGTCGGGGACGACCGCTACACCACGGGCCTCGTCGTGCCGGTCGGAACCATCGCACCGGGAGCCACGGCGAGCGTCGACGTCGCGTCGTACATCGGCCCGCAGGAGAAGGATCGTCTTGCGAAGACCGCGCCCGGCATGGACCTCGTGGTCGACTATGGATGGCTCAAGGTCCTCGCCGTCCCGCTCTTCTCGATCCTCAAGATGATCGACGAGGTGGTGCACAACTGGGGATGGTCGATCATCCTGCTCACGATCCTCATCCGGCTGGTCTTCTATCCGCTCAACGCGAAGGCCGGGCGCTCGATGGCGAAGATGAAGGTCCTCGCGCCCAAGATGGAAAAGCTGAAGGAGCTCTACGGCGACGACCGCCAGAAGCTCAACCAGGCGATGATGGAGCTCTACCGGACGGAGAAGATCAATCCGCTCGGCGGCTGCCTGCCGATCCTGGTGCAGATCCCGGTGTTCATCGCGCTCTACTGGGTGTTGCTCGGTTCGATCGAGTTGCGGCACGCGCCGTGGCTCGGCTGGATCCACGACCTGTCGGCGCCCGATCCGTACTTCGTGCTGCCGGTCCTGTACGCGGCGTCGATGTTCCTGCAGACGCGCATCAACCCACAGCCGGCCGATCCCGTTCAGGCGAAGGTGATGATGTTCATGCCGGTCATGTTCAGCGTGTTCTTCCTCTTCTTCCCGTCGGGCCTCGTGCTGTACTACGTCTGCTCGAACCTGCTGTCGATCGTGCAGCAGTGGCACATCAACCGAACGCTCGCCACCGAAGCGAAGGCGAAAGCCCGGCGCTGAGCGCCGCAGAGCCCATCGCCGCCGTCTCCACTCCTCCCGGGCGTGGAGGCATCGGCGTCGTTCGCGTTTCCGGCAGGGGCGCGGCCGACATCGCGCGCCATGTCATCGGACGATTGCCGCAGCCGCGACGCGCGACCCTCTGCGATTTCCGCACATCATCGGGAGAGCTGATCGATCGCGGCATCGCGCTCTACTTCCCCGCGCCGCATTCCTACACCGGGGAGGACGTGCTCGAGCTGCAGGCGCACGGGGGTCCGCTGGTGATGCGCCAGCTCCTCGCGAGCGCGGTGCAGGCCGGCGCTCGCATCGCCGAGCCCGGCGAGTTCACCAAGCGCGCATACCTCAACGGGCGCATGGACCTCGCGCAGGCGGAGAGCGTCGCGGATCTCATCGACGCGGAGAGCGAGGAGGCGGCACGGAGCGCGGCCCGGTCGCTCTCGGGCGAGTTCTCGCGACGCATCTCGGCGATCGCGCAAGCCGCGCTCGACTTGCGCATGCACGTCGAGGCGTGCATCGATTTTCCCGAAGAGGAGATCGATCCGGCGGATCGCGCCGAGCTCGATCGCAAGCAGGGGAAGCTGGTTCAGGATCTCGACGCGCTCCTTGCGATCGCGCGCCAGGGATCGGTGCTGCGCGAGGGACTCACGGTCGCGCTCGTCGGCCGGCCCAACGTTGGGAAGTCGAGCTTGCTCAACCGCCTCGCGGGCGAGGACCTCGCGATCGTCACTCCGATCCCGGGAACAACGCGCGATTACGTGCGCGCGACGATCTCCATCGAGGGCGTGCCGATCCATCTCATCGATACGGCGGGGCTGCGGGACACGGACGATCCGGTGGAGCGGATCGGCGTCGAGCGGACCTGGCGAGCGATCGAATCGGCCGGCGCGGCGGTCGTGATCGAATCGGCGACGGACTCGTTGCCTGCGGACGAGTCGCTGCTGGCTCGTTTTCCCTGCGGACAGCCGCGCGTGCGGGTGGTGAACAAGATCGACCTCGTGGCGGGCGGCTTCCAGCGCCGCGCCACGGATGAAACGGTCTTGCCCACGTCGGCCAAGACGGGCGAGGGCATCGAGGCGTTGCGTGGCTGGCTGCTCGCGGCCGCAGGTTGGAAGCCGCAGGCCGAGGCGGTCTTCGTCGCGCGCGAACGTCATTTGCGCGCTCTCGAAGAAGCCCGCCTTCACCTGATACAGGCACGAGAAGCGTCGCAAGTGCTTGACTTGATGGCAGAAGAGTTGCGACTCGCGCATCGTGCGCTGGGGCGGATCACGGGCGAAGTAAGCGCTGACGATCTTTTGGGCCGCATCTTCGCCAGCTTTTGCATCGGGAAGTGACGTTCCACGTGGAACATTCGGAGCTTCCCCGGTGGGAGGTTCCACGTGGAACGTGCCGTCCCGGCATTGCTTTCGCGTAGAATTCCAACTCGATTTTCCCTCCCTTGCCATGCACTTTCCCAGCCGCTTCGATGTGATCGTCGTGGGTGGTGGCCACGCCGGCACCGAGGCCGCGCTCGCCTCCGCACGCACGGGCGCGCACACCCTGCTGCTGACGCACGCCGTCGAGACCCTCGGCCAGATGTCGTGCAACCCGTCCATCGGCGGTATCGGCAAGGGGCATCTGGTCAAGGAAATCGACGCCCTCGGCGGCGCCATGGCGGCCGCGGCCGATGAGGCCGGCATCCAGTTCCGGACGCTCAACGCCAGCAAGGGCCCGGCCGTGCGAGCTACGCGCGCCCAGGCCGATCGCGTCTTGTACCGCGCTGCCATCCGGCGTCGTCTCGAGGGCCAGCCGAATCTCCGAATCTTCCAGGCGGCGGTCGACGACCTCATCCTGGAAGGCGATCGCGTGGTCGGCGCCGTCACATCGATCGGTCTGCGGTTTCACGCACCGGCGGTTGTGCTCACCACGGGTACGTTCCTTGGGGGACTCGTGCACGTAGGCCTGTCCCACTATCAGGCAGGCCGCGCGGGCGACCCACCGTCGCTGTCGCTGGCCGCTCGGCTGCGTGAACTGAGCCTGCCGGTCGGGCGTTTGAAGACCGGGACGCCGCCGCGGATCGACGGCCGCACGATCGACTTTTCCCGGCTTGCGGAGCAGCCCGGAGACCGCCCGGAGCCGGTCTTCTCGTTCCTCGGCCGCCGCGACCAGCATCCGCGGCAAGTGAGCTGCTGGATCGCCCATACGACTGCGAGGACGCACGACATCATCCGGGGCGGCCTGGATCGATCGCCGATGTTCACCGGACTGATCGAAGGCGTCGGCCCGCGGTATTGCCCCTCGATCGAGGACAAGATCCACCGCTTCGCGGACAAGGAATCGCACCAGGTCTTTCTCGAGCCCGAAGGGCTGGAGACCCACGAGTTCTACCCCAACGGCATCTCCACGAGCCTGCCCTTCGATGTGCAGGTCGAGCTGGTGCAGTCGATCCCGGGGCTGGAAAAGGCCCACATCCTCCGGCCCGGTTACGCCATCGAGTACGATTATTTCGACCCCCGGGGCATCAAGTCGACGCTGGAGACGAAAGCGCTGCGCGGCTTGTTCTTCGCTGGCCAGATCAACGGTACGACGGGATATGAAGAGGCGGCGGCGCAGGGCCTTCTCGCGGGACTCAACGCCTCGCTGGCCGCGCGAGGCGAGGCGGGATGGTGCCCACGCAGGGACGAGGCGTACCTGGGCGTGCTCGTCGACGACCTGGTCACCCGCGGCGTGTCCGAGCCCTATCGGATGTTCACCAGCCGCGCCGAGTATCGATTGCAGCTACGCGAGGACAACGCCGACCTTCGGTTGACCGAGGCGGGTCGCCGCTTGGGGCTCGTCGACGACGTGCGCTGGGCGGCGTTCCAGGGCAAGCGCGAGGCGATCGAGCAGGAGACGCAGCGCTTGAAGTCGATGTGGGTGCGGCCGGCGATAATTCCCATGGAAGAACAAGAGCTTGTGCTCGGGAAGGCGCTGGAGCGCGAGTGCTCACTTTTCGATCTGCTGCGCCGCCCGGGTGTGACGCATGCACGCCTTGCCGGCTGGCGGAGCGCGGCATCGCCCGGAGTGGACGACGAGGTCGCCGCGCAGGTCGAGATCGCCGCGAAATACGCCGGCTACATCGAGCGCCAGGCGCAGGAGGTCCAACGCCAGCTTGCCCAGGAGTCCACCCGCTTGCCGGACGACCTCGACTACGCCTCCATCCGGGGACTTTCCAAGGAAGTGCGCCAGAAGCTCGCGCAACACCGGCCGGAGACGGTCGGCCAGGCTTCGCGCATCCAGGGCGTGACGCCCGCCGCCATCTCCCTTCTGCTCGTCCATTTGAAGCGGTTCGGTGCGCAGACCCGCGCGGCCGGCCAGGGCGCAGCATGACGCTCGAGGAGCAGGTCGCGGGCGGTATCGCGGCGATGGGCCTGCCCGTGCCGGGCGAGGCGTCGTGGACGCTCGCGCGCTATCTCGAGCTCATCGCCAAGTGGAACCGCGTTCACAACCTCACGGCGGTACGCGAGCCCGAGCAGATGGTCGTATTGCATGTGCTCGATAGCCTCTCGGTGCTGCCGCATCTGCCGCCCGCCGGAACGCTCGTCGATGTCGGCAGCGGGCCCGGGCTTCCAGGAATCCCGCTCGCCATCGCCCGGCCCGCGCTCGCCGTCACGCTTCTCGATTCCAGCCACAAGAAATGCGCTTTCCTGCGCCAGGCGAAGACCGAGCTCGGACTCGCGAATGTGGAGATCGTCTGCGATCGAGTGGAAAGCTGGAATCCGGCCATGCGCTTCGACATGGTGGTGTCGAGGGCTTTCTCGGAGCTCTCGGATTTCGTCGCGCAGGCACAGCACCTGGTGGCGCCCGGTGGGCGGATGATCGCGATGAAGGGCGTGTATCCCTTCGAGGAAATCGCGCGCGTTCCCGCGAGCCACAAGGTGGCGAAGGTACTGGAGCTCGCGGTGCCGACGCTGGAGGCGAAGCGCCACCTCGTCTTCGTGGAGGCCGCCTGATGGGCCGCATCTTCGTGATCGCGAACCAGAAGGGCGGCGTCGGCAAGACCTCCATCGCGGTGAACCTCTCGGCGAGCCTCGCGCACTACGGACGCCGCGTGCTGCTCGTCGATCTCGATCCGCAGGGCAATGCGACCACCGGGAGCGGCATCGACAAGTCCGCTTGCGAGAAGACCGTTTACGGCGTGCTGCTGGGCGAGTATCCGGTGGACGAGGCGGTGCGCTCCTGCGAGGGCGGATACGACATCGTCGCGTCCAACCGCGAGCTCGCGGGCGCGGAGGTCGAGCTCATCGACATCGAGCGGCGCGAGTTCCGCTTGCGCGACGCGCTGCGCGAGAGGGCGGCCGCGTACGACTTCGTCGTGATCGATTGCCCGCCGGCGCTCAACATGCTGACGGTGAACGGGTTCACCGCAGCCGACGCGGTCATCATCCCGATGCAGTGCGAGTATTACGCGCTCGAAGGGCTCTCGGACCTGGTCGGGACGCTGCGCAAGGTGAAGCAGAACCTGAACCCGTCGATCGAGATCGAGGCGCTGGTGCGAACCATGTACGACCCGCGAAGCACGCTCACCGTGCAGGTTTCCGACGAGCTCAAGCGCCACTACGGCGACAAGGTGTTCGATACCGTCATCCCGCGCAACGTGCGCATCGCGGAGGCGCCTTCCTTCGGCAAGCCCGTCCTCCTCCACGATCCCGCGTCGAAGGGCGCGACCGCGCACCTCCAGTTCGCGCGCGAATTGCTCGCCCGCAACGGCTTCGCCGTCGCGGAAGCGGCCTGACGACATGGCGCGCCACAAGGCGCTCGGCCGCGGACTCGATGCGCTGCTCGGTGCGGCGCCCGCCGAGTCGCGCGAGGAGGAGCGCCTCGCGCAACTGCCGGTCGGCAGGCTCCGGCCGGGGAAATACCAGCCGCGCACGCGCATGGACCAGGCATCGCTCGAGGAGCTCGCCGAGTCGATCCGCGCGCGCGGCGTGATCCAGCCGGTGGTCGTGCGCGCGGTGGGCGAGGGACACTACGAGATCCTCGCCGGAGAACGCCGCTGGCGCGCGGCGCGGCTCGCGGGCCTCGAGCGCATTCCGTCGATCGTGCGCGACGTGCCCGACGAGGCGGCGCTCGGCATCGGTCTGATCGAAAACATCCAGCGCGAGGACCTCAATCCGATCGAGGAGGCGAGCGGCCTCAAGCGCCTCATCGACGAGTTCGAGCTGACGCACGAGGAAGCCGCCCGCGCCGTGGGCCGCTCGCGCACGGGCGTCACGAACCTGCTGCGCCTGCTGGAGCTTTCACCCGCCGTGCAGGCGCTCGTGCAGGAAGGGCGCATCGACATGGGACATGCGCGTGCGCTGCTGGCTCTTTCGAAGGGCCGCCAGGTCGAGCTCGCGCACCAGATCGCGGAAAAGGGATTGTCGGTCCGTGAGGCGGAACGCCTGGTGCAGGAATCGTCTTCCTCGCCGCGCTCCGCACGCTCGCGCGACGCGGGCCCCGGGCTCGACGGCGATGGCCGCCGGCTGCAGGAAGAGCTCTGCGAGCTGCTGGGCGCGACGGTCCATCTTCGGCCGCGCGCGGGCGGGCGGGGCAGCGTCGTGATCGACTACGCGAGCCTCGACGAGCTCGAGGGCCTCGTCGAGCGGATCAAGCGCGCCTGACCGTCCTGCTGCACCGCACGACTTTGACGCGGCGCGGCGCCGGCCGCTATAATCGAATGGTTTTGCTTCGCGGACCTTCCTCGCGCGGTTTTACGCTTTTTGTCGGAGCGCAAGATCGCGGCGGCGGGTCCATGCGACAGTCCAGATGAGGCCCTTCCGTACCGTGCTCGCGTGGCAGATCGCCGCCACCTTGGCACTCGCGCTTCTAGCGGCAATCCCCTGGGGCAAGGACGGCGCCGTTTCGGCCGCTCTCGGGGGCGCGATCAACGTGGCGGCGGGTTCGGCCTATGCCTGGATCGTCTCGCGGCGCAAGGCGCGCACGGCCGGGGAAGCGTTGCGCACGATGTTCAGGGCGGAAGCGGTTAAGGTGCTCCTGGTCGTCGGGCTGCTCTGGCTGTCGATGGCGAAATACCGTTCCATCGTGCCCGGAGTCTTCCTGGGAAGCTTCGCGGTCACGGTGGCGATCTTCGCGGCGGCGATCGCCGTGCGGGATCGAAACGAGGACAAGATGCCCCGCGTGAACGGGGAACAGTGACCGGATAGAGCTATGGCCGCAGAGCAGACGACCCTCACCCCCGCCGAGTACATGGCGCACCACCTCACGTTCCTCAACCATGCCGTGGGAAGCGGTGGGGGCTTCTGGTCGCTGAACGTCGACACGCTGATCGTCAGCATCATCCTGGGATTCGTCGGCCTCGGCTTTTTCTACTGGATCGCAAAGGGCGCGACGACCGGGGTGCCCAACAAGCGGCAGGCGTTCGTCGAGTTCTTCTTCGATTTCGTCGATCGTGAAGTGAGGGACATCTTCCATCACGGGGATCGCCACCGTTTCGTGGGTCCCCTCGCGCTCACCGTGGCGGTGTGGGTAGTGCTGATGAACGCGATGGATTTCCTGCCGGCCGACTTCGTCACCTGGATCGCGAGCCACCTGGGGTTCGGCCATTTTCGCCCGGTGCCGACCTCGGACGTGAACACCACCTTCGCGCTCGCCTTGTCGGTTTGGCTCCTGATGATCCTGTTCTCGTTTCGCGTGAAGGGGTTCCGCGGATTCTTCCACGAGCTCTTCTGCTCGCCATTCGGCAGCAATCCGATCCTCTGGCCGGTCAACCTCCTCTTCAATGCGGTCGAGTACATTTCCAAGCCGTTGTCGCACTCGCTGCGGCTCTTCGGCAACATGTACGCAGGCGAAATCCTCTACCTCCTGCTGTGGATGCTCGCCTCGGCGGGAATCACGTACGGCGTAGCCGCCGTCGTGCTGGGCGTCGGCTGGTCGATCTTCCACGTGCTGATCGTGCTGCTGCAGGCCTACATCTTCATGATGCTCACGATCGTGTACATAGCGATGGCGCACGAAAGCCACTAGCGCGCTGTCGGCGTCGTACTGTCTTCATCCCAAAGTCATCACCGAAAGGAAAAACCCATGGACAAGCTTCAACTGATCGCCCAGATCCAGGCCGCCACCGGCATCGGCATCGGCCTCATGATCGGCCTGGGCGCGCTCGGCGCCTGCGTCGGCATCGGCATCATGTGCAGCCGCTTCCTGGAAGGCGCGGCCCGCCAGCCCGAGCTGATGCCGCAGCTGCAGGGCAAGGTGTTCCTGCTGCTCGGCCTGATCGACGCGTCGTTCATCATCGGCCTCGGAATCGCGATGTTCTTCGCGTTCGCGAACCCGCTCCTCGGAAGCCTCGGCTAGGACCTGGCGGGAAAACGCAAGGGAAGCGTCATGAACTTCAACCTCACGATGATCGCGCAGGCGCTTTCGTTCCTGCTGTTCATCTGGATCACCGTCATCTGGATCTGGCCGATGATCCTCGTGAAGATCGAGGCCCGGCAGAAGATAATTGCGGACGGTCTTGCGGAAGCGGAGCGCGGCCGATCCTCGCTCGCCGACGCCCAGAAGCAGACCGAAAGGATGCTGCATGAGGCGCGTGCACGGGCCCACGAGCTGGTAGTGCAGGCCGAGCAGGCCGCCAACCAGCGCATCGAGGAATCGAAGTCGCAGGCGAAGGCCGAAGGCGAGCGCCTCCTCGCGGCCGCCAAGGCGCAGATCGAGCAGGAAGTCCAGTCAGCCCGCCAGCAGCTGCGCGAGCGGGTCGCGGCGCTCGCCGTTTCCGGCGCCGAGAAGATCCTGCGCCGCGAGGTCGACGCGCGCGCGCACGCCGAGATGCTCGACCGGCTGAAGTCCGAGATCTGAGCCATGGCCGAGATCGCAACCGTCGCTCGCCCGTACGCCGAGGCCGCCTTCAGGGCGGCGCTCGACAAGGGCTCGCTCGCCAAGGCGGGCGAAGGCATTGCGCTCCTCGCGGCCATCGCGGCCGACGAGCGCGTGCGCAACGTCATGTCCGATCCGCGCGTGACGGCGCAGCAGAAGAAGGGCCTCTTCGCCTCGATTGCCGGCGATCGGTTCGACAACCTGACGAGGAACCTCGTCGGCGTTCTGGTCGACAACCGGCGCGAGGAGCTCATCGGCGCGATCGCGCAGGAATTCGACGCGCTCCAGCGCGAGCACGACCGCGTGATCAAGGCGCGCATCACGAGCGCGAAGCCGCTCGACGACGCGCAGCGCGGCGAGATCGTGGCGGCCCTCGAGCGCCGCTACGGCAAGAAGGTCGAGGCCGAGATGGACGTGGACCCCGAGCTGCTCGGCGGCGCCCGCGTGCAGGTCGGCGACCAAGTCATCCACGCTTCGGTGCGGGATGCGCTGGCCCAGATGGCCGCCGCGCTCGCCCGATAGCGATCCAGGAGCAAGCGATGCAGATCAACCCTTCAGAAATCAGCGAACTCATCAAGGCGAAGATCGAGAACCTCCAGGTCGCGGCGGAAAAGCGCACCGAGGGCACCGTCATCTCCGTCACCGACGGCATCTGCCGCGTCCACGGCCTCACCGACGTGATGCAGGGCGAGATGCTCGAGTTTCCCGGCAACACGCTCGGCCTCGCGCTGAACCTCGAGCGCGACTCGGTCGGCTCGGTGGTGCTCGGCTCCTACGAGCACATCTCCGAGGGCGACACCGTGAAGGCCACCGGACGCATCCTCGAGGTGCCCGTCGGCCCCGAGCTCATCGGGCGGGTGGTGAACTCGCTCGGCCAGCCGATCGACGGCAAGGGACCGATCGAGGCGAAGCTCACCGACCCGATCGAGAAGGTCGCGCCGGGCGTGATCTGGAGGAAGTCCGTGTCGCAGCCGGTCCAGACGGGCCTGAAGGCGATCGATTCCATGGTTCCGATCGGGCGGGGCCAGCGCGAGCTCATCATCGGCGACCGCCAGACCGGCAAGACCGCCGTCGCGGTCGACACGATCATCAACCAGAAGGGCAAGGACCTCATCTGCGTCTATGTCGCGGTCGGCCAGAAGGCATCGACCATCGCGAACGTGGTGAGGAAGCTCGAGGAATTCGGCGCGATGGCCTACACCATCATCGTCGCCGCCTCCGCGTCCGACCCCGCGGCGATGCAGTACATCGCGCCCTATTCGGGCTGCACCATGGGCGAGTACTTCCGCGATCGCGGCCAGGACGCGCTCATCATCTACGACGACCTCACCAAGCAGGCGTGGGCGTATCGGCAGATCTCGCTGCTGCTGCGCCGCCCGCCGGGCCGCGAGGCGTATCCGGGCGACGTGTTCTACCTGCACTCGCGCCTGCTCGAGCGCGCCGCGCGCGTGAACGAGGAATACGTCGAGAAATTCACCAAGGGCCAGGTGAAGGGCAAGACCGGCTCGCTCACGGCGCTTCCCGTGATCGAGACGCAGGCGGGCGACGTCTCGGCGTTCGTTCCGACCAACGTGATCTCGATCACCGACGGCCAGATCTTCCTCGAGACCGATCTCTTCAACGCCGGCATCCGGCCCGCCATCAACGCGGGCATCTCGGTGTCGCGTGTGGGCGGAGCGGCGCAGACCAAGGTCATCAAGAAGCTGGGCGGCGGCGTGCGCCTCGCGCTCGCGCAATACCGCGAGCTCGCCGCCTTCGCGCAGTTCGCCTCCGATCTCGACGAGGCCACCCGCAAGCAGCTGGAGCGCGGCCGCATGGTGACCGAGCTCATGAAGCAGCCGCAGTACCACCCGCTGCAGGTGTGGGAGATGGCGCTCGTGCTCTTCGCGGTGAACAACGGCTACTACGACGACATCGAGGTGAAGAACGCCCTTGCCGCCGAGCGCGCGATGCGCGAGTACGTGAAGTCCAAGTACTCCGACCTCGCCGCGCGCATCGAGCAGACCAAGGATCTATCGAAGGAGGACGAGGCGAAGCTTCACGAAGCCATCAAGGACTTCAAGAAAAACG
>Ga0157370_10001773_pt1 | contig 26615 bp, 21 predicted proteins | sample C35metaG_FD_113463 | JGI IMG/M metagenome (GOLD analysis project Ga0157370, IMG submission 113463) | Corn rhizosphere microbial communities from Kellogg Biological Station, Michigan, USA - C3-5 metaG | ecosystem: Host-associated > Plants > Roots > Rhizosphere > Soil | place: USA: Michigan...
ACCTGGATCACCAACGGGCCAGACGCCAACACCTACGTGATCTACGCCAAAACCGATCTGGAAAAAGGCGCCCACGGCATCACCGCGTTTATCGTCGAGCGCGACTGGAAAGGTTTTTCGCGCAGCAACAAATTCGACAAGCTCGGCATGCGCGGCTCCAACACCTGCGAGCTGTTTTTCGACGACGTGGAAGTGCCGGAAGAAAACATCCTTGGCGTGCTTAACGGCGGCGTGAAAGTGCTGATGAGCGGTCTCGACTACGAGCGCGTCGTCCTGTCCGGCGGCCCGATTGGAATCATGCAGGCGTGCATGGACGTAGTGGTGCCCTATGTCCACGACCGGAAACAGTTCGGCAAGAGCATTGGTGAATTCCAGCTGATCCAGGGCAAAGTGGCTGATATGTACACCCAGCTCAACGCCAGCCGCGCGTACTTGTACGCCGTCGCCAACGCCTGCGACCGGGGCGAGACCACCCGCAAAGACGCCGCCGGCGTGATCCTCTACAGCGCCGAGCGCGCCACCCAAATGGCCCTAGACGCCATCCAGATTCTGGGCGGCAACGGCTACATCAACGAATTCCCCACCGGCCGCCTGTTGCGCGACGCCAAGCTCTACGAGATCGGCGCCGGCACCAGCGAGATTCGGCGGATGTTGATTGGGCGCGAGTTGTTTAACGAGACCAAATAACAGCGCGGTCGTCCCCTCTCCCGCTTGCGGGAGAGGGCTAGGGAGAGGGCCTGCTGCGCGCACGATTTTGGTGATGCCGGCCCTCTCCCCCAGCCCCTCTCCCGTAAACGGGAGAGGGGAGCAAAAACCCGATCACCCCGGAGCGCCCCATGGCCATTCTTACCACCCAACTCAACACGCGCAGCCCCGAGTTCGCGACCAACACCGGCGCCATGCTCAAGCAGGTCAACCACCTGCGCACCCTGCTCGCCCAGGTGCAACAAGGCGGCGGCGCGAAGGCGCAGGAGCGCCATACCTCGCGCGGCAAGTTGCTGCCCCGCGAACGCATCAACCGCTTGCTCGACCCAGGCTCGGCCTTTCTCGAAGTCGGCCAGCTCGCCGCCCATGAGGTGTATGGCGAAGACGTGCCGGCCGCTGGCGTGATTGCCGGCATCGGCCGCGTTGAGGGCGTGGAGTGCATGATTCTGGCCAACGACGCCACCGTCAAAGGCGGCAGCTACTACCCGCTAACGGTTAAAAAACACCTGCGTGCGCAAACCATCGCCAAGGAAAACCGCCTGCCGTGCATTTACCTGGTGGATTCGGGCGGCGCCAACCTGCCACGCCAGGATGAAGTGTTCCCCGACCGCGAACACTTCGGCCGCATCTTTTTCAACCAGGCGAACATGAGCGCCCTGGGCATCCCGCAAATCGCCGTGGTGATGGGCTCATGCACCGCGGGCGGCGCGTATGTGCCGGCCATGTCGGACGAAACCATCATGGTCCGCAACCAGGCCACCATCTTTCTGGCCGGCCCGCCGCTGGTGCGTGCCGCCACTGGTGAAGTGGTCAGCGCCGAGGACCTCGGCGGCGCCGACGTGCATTGCAAAACCTCCGGCGTTGCCGACCACTATGCCGAAGACGATGAACACGCCCTGGCCCTGGCGCGGCGCTGCATCAGCAATCTCAATTGGCGCAAACAGGGCCAGTTGAACAGCCGGCCGGCGGCAGCGCCGCTGTATGCCAGCGACGAGCTGTACGGGGTGATTCCCGCCGATGCCAAACAGCCCTTCGATGTCCGTGAAGTGATCGCCCGCCTCGTCGACGGCTCGCAGTTCGACGAATTCAAGGCACTGTTCGGCAGTACCCTGGTGTGTGGCTTTGCCCACCTCAACGGCTACCCGCTGGCGATCATCGCCAACAACGGCATTCTGTTCGCCGAGTCCGCGCAAAAAGGCGCGCACTTTATCGAGCTGGCCTGCCAGCGCGGCATTCCCCTGCTGTTTTTGCAGAACATCACCGGCTTTATGGTCGGGCAGAAATACGAAGCCGGCGGCATTGCCAAGCACGGCGCCAAGTTGGTGACTGCCGTGGCATGCGCCAAGGTGCCAAAGTTCACGGTGATCATTGGCGGCAGTTTCGGCGCTGGCAATTACGGCATGTGCGGCCGCGCCTACGACCCGCGCTTTTTGTGGATGTGGCCCAACGCGCGCATCGGCGTGATGGGCGGCGAACAGGCGGCGGGCGTGTTGGCGCAAGTGAAACGCGAGCAAGCCGAACGCAGCGGCCAGCAACTGAGCGCCGAGCAAGAAGCGGCGATCAAGCAGCCGATCCTGGCGCAGTACGAACAGCAGGGGCACCCTTATTACTCCAGCGCACGGCTGTGGGATGACGGCGTCATCGACCCGGCGCAAACCCGTGAAGTGTTAGCCCTGGCGCTCTCCGCCAGCCTCAATGCGCCAATCGAGCCAACTCAGTTTGGCGTGTTCCGGATGTAGTCCTTAACTCACCATCAATCTTGGCGGCGGCTTATTGCCTGAACTCGCCCCTTTTTCAACGAATGCCGGCCCGGCAGGAGCCTGAGTCATGATCACCCGTCTGTTAATCGCCAACCGTGGCGAGATTGCCTGTCGCGTTATACGCACGGCCAAGGCCCTGGGTATTAGTACGGTCGCCGTACACAGCGCCATTGATCGCAACGCCCGCCACGTCCGTGAAGCTGACATGGCCGTAGATCTCGGCGGCGCAAAACCAGCAGAAAGTTACCTGTTGGCGGACAAGCTTATCGCCGCCGCCAAGGCCAGTGGCGCCGAGGCCATCCATCCGGGTTACGGCTTCTTGTCCGAAAACGCTGGCTTCGCTCGCGCCATCGAAGCGGCTGGGCTGATCTTTCTCGGCCCGCCCGCCTCGGCCATCGACGCCATGGGCAGCAAGTCCGCCGCCAAGGCACTGATGGAAAAAGCAGGCGTGCCGTTGGTGCCTGGCTACCACGGCGACGCTCAAGACATTGCCACCTTCCGCGATGCTGCCGGCCGCATTGGCTACCCGGTGCTGCTCAAGGCCACGGCAGGTGGCGGCGGTAAAGGCATGAAGGTGGTGGAGCAGGAAAGCGAATTGGCCGAAGCGTTGGCGTCGGCCCAGCGCGAAGCGTTGTCGTCGTTCGGTAATAGTCAAATGCTGGTGGAAAAGTACGTGCTCAAACCCCGGCATGTGGAGATTCAGGTGTTTGCCGATCAGCACGGCAACTGCGTGTATCTCAATGAGCGTGACTGCTCGATCCAGCGCCGCCATCAGAAAGTGGTTGAGGAAGCCCCCGCCCCCGGCCTCAGCCCCGAACTGCGCCAGGCCATGGGCGAAGCTGCGGTAAAGGCGGCGCAAGCCATCGGTTACGTCGGCGCCGGTACCGTGGAGTTTCTGCTGGATGCGCGCGGCGACTTTTTCTTTATGGAAATGAACACCCGCCTGCAGGTGGAACACCCGGTCACCGAAGCCATCACCGGCCTCGATCTGGTGGCTTGGCAAATCCGCATCGCTCGCGGCGAAGCGCTACCGCTGACCCAAGAGCAGGTCCCATTGATTGGCCACGCCATCGAAGTTCGCCTGTACGCCGAAGACCCGAACAACGACTTCCTGCCTGCCGCCGGCACCCTGCAGTTGTACCGTGAATCCGCACAGGGAGAAGGTCGCCGAGTGGACAGCGGCGTAGCCGAAGGCGATGAGGTATCACCTTTTTACGACCCGATGCTGGGCAAGCTGATTGCCTGGGGTGCGAACCGCGAAGAAGCGCGCTTGCGCTTGCTCGCCATGCTCAATGAATTTGCCGTGGGTGGAGTAAAGACCAACCTGGCTTTCTTGCAGCGCATTCTTGCTCACCCGGCATTTGCAGCAGCCGAACTGGATACTGGATTTATTCCTCGCTATCAAGAGCAGTTGCTCCCTGCACCCGCTGAGTTGCCGCCGGCGTTCTGGCAATTGGCAGCGCACGCCTGGCAACTCACGCACGTTTCGCAGCCTCGAGGCGATGACCCACATGCGCCCTGGGGCACCACAGACGGTTGGCGCGCCGGCTTGCCAAACGAAACCGATCTGCATCTAAGTTGTGGCGGTAAACAGCAGGTCGTGCGCCTGCGAGGCACGGTCAACGGCGTGAAGCGTAGTGGCGATTATTTGCTGGTTGATAACAACGGCCTGCGCAGCCAGAATCTGGCCGTTCGCCGCCGGGGGATACTTTTCCTTCAATGGTCGAACGAGGTTCACAGTGTCCAGTCGTTCGATCCAATTGCCGAAGCACAAGCGAGCCATCAACAACAAGGCAGCCTGACTGCCCCCATGAACGGCAGCATCGTGCGCGTGCTGGTTGAGGCTGGCCAATACGTACAACCGGGCACATCGTTGGTGGTGCTGGAGGCGATGAAGATGGAACACAGCATTCGCGCGCCGCATGCCGGCACGGTGAAAGCGGTGTATTGCAACGAGGGCGAGTTGGTAGCTGATGGAACAGTTCTGGTCGACTTGGAGTCTTTGCAGTACGAAAAAATCTAGGTCTACGGTCAATCTTCAAGGGGGGCGATGCTTCCCTTGAAGACTAACTGCGTACTTAGGAAAGCAACGTTTCCTGAAGCCGCCGAATACCCTCTTCGTCCAGCCCGCTAAACCGGCGAATATAAAAGTCCATGCCCGCAAACTCCGAGTCGATTGCTTCGTACGCGGCCTGCAAATACTCGGGACGTGCGTCGAGCACCGCATCGATCGCAGAAACACTGACTGGCTGGCGCACCATTCGGTTGACGGCTTTGCTCATGGCGTCTTGGCGCTCTGCATCAAGATCGGCGAAACGCCGCGCTGAGAGCAGGTAATCGACCATGATCTGCTCAGGCGCAACACCAAGCGCACGCAGCAGCACTGCGACCGCAACGCCGGTCCGGTCCTTGCCAGCGGCACAGTGAATAAGTACCGGCGCCCGGCCCGTCCCCAACAGCTCGAACAGCGCTGATAGATGCGGAGCCAACATCGCCGGTAACCGTCGGTAAACCTCCAACATCATCTCGCGCGCGCCCTCTGCTACCGGGTTGTCGGCGAGCATGGCAGCTATCTGCGGATCGGCGCGGATATCACCGGTCACTTCCAGGTGGAGGTGTTGCATATCGCCACCGGGCAAGCGGCTGGGGTAGCGCTCGCGCTCCTCCAGACTGCGCAGATCGCAGACGGTCTTGACCCCTAACTGCTCCAGCCGCTCCCAGTCTTCGAACGACAGCCGATACAACTGATCGGAGCGCACCAGATGATGCCCGTTGATCCGCCGGCCATCTTCGGTCGGCATGCCTTTCAAACTGCGCACGTTGTCCGCGCCGCTCAAACTCAACACCACCATGCTTAGCCCTCTAGCAAATGCTGATACGCCGCCGTGAGCGGGCGCGCGCCCTCGCCCAGGGTTGGATTACGCCGTGGCGCACGCCCGTGGGTGAGCAGCTTGATGGTGTCGAAGTCTTCGGCAGCGGCAAAAAAACGCTCCACCATCGGCTGCCCGGCCTGGCCCCAGTCGTCCATATTCGACATCCAGGTCTGCATGCCCCACACCGGCCAGCGGCGAAGTTGTTCCCAGGCGGCGTTCTGGTCGAGCACGCCTTCGGCACCCAGGCTAATCAGCTTCTCGCGGTACAACTGCACCAGGCGCGGCGCCTCGGCCCGGCGTTCCTTTACAGTCAACGCACCAAGCATAAAGTAGGCGATATCGCGCCACGGCCGACCGCGGCGGGCCAGTTGCCAATCGAGCCAGATGCGCTGGCCATCGGTACGCAGAAAGCTGTTGCCCTGGTGTGAGTCGCCGTGAATCAGACAACTGGGCGAAATCTGCTCACGCTCGAATGCCGCCAGCTCGTCAAATGCATGGCTGAACAGCTCCGGCGTCTCGTACATCCATTTCGGCAGCAACTGTTGGTACTCGGGACGGCGCAGGTTTACGCGTATGTAGTTGTACATGCGCAGCAGACCGTTGCTGTCTACGGGGTTGTCCATCGACACCGGCAACCACGCCTGGCGCTGCAACTGGGCATTGCCCCAGGTGGCCGCATGCAGGGTGGCCAACGACTCCAACCCCGCTGCCACGCCGTCCACACCGAGGTGGTCGGTGCTGTGGCCAAACTGCCCCTCGGCCACGCCGAGGTCTTCCATCAGCACCACGCCACGGCCACCGCCATCGGCGTCCCAGTCGGTGAAGTAAGTGGCCGGCAGCGGCGCGGCACTCCAGCTGCGCGCCAGGTGATAAAAGCGCGCTTCAAGCTCGCAGATATCGCCGCTCTCGAAACCTTCGGACCAGTTGGATTTCAGGCACACGTGCTGGGGAATGCCGGCACGCCGCCCTACCCCGTTGAGCTCCAGCTTGGCGCGGTACTTGGTGGTGTGGCCGTTGCGGATTTCCACGGTGCTCAGGGCCAGCACCTCGACGCCCGGATAGCGCGGCTGCAGCAGCCGCGTCAGCCAGGCGGCGGTGATATCGCGCAGCTGCCGGGGCAACTGGCCCCGGCGCTGCGGATAGGGCCGGCCTGCGGCCATGGCCAGCAGGCTGTCGGTCATGGCGTAAGCACCGGCTTGGCGCTGACCGGCATGCTCAGTTTCAGGAGGTCGATGGCGTTGCCACTGCGGACGCGCTCGCGGTCTTCGCTGGACAAACCGATACCCGCCGTCAGGTCGCCATGGTCATAGGCGCCACCGAAGTTGGTGCCGTACAGCAGGCGCTCGGCGCCGACCACTTCGGCCACGCCACGGCGCAGGCCGGGGGCATGCACGTCGAGGTCGAAGTAGAAGTTCTGCATGTAGTCCATCAACGGCCGCTGGTTGCGCGAGTCCGGGGCCATGGCGCGGTTCAGTTCGCTCAGGCGGCCGAGCTGGAACACTGCCATGCCGCCGGCGTGGGTGATATAGGTTTTCAGAGTTGGAAACACATCCAGCGCGCCGCCGCAGATCAGGTACCAGAAGAACAGCGTTTCATCCACGCAGTCACCGACGATGGAGGTGGTTTCGAACTTGTCGTCGGTGTGCTTTTCGCCCCAGTAAATCGACTGATTAAAGCCATGCACCATAACCGGCACGTCGAGCTGGGTGAGCTTTTCCCAGACCGGAAACAGGCGCTCGTCGTGGGCTTCCAGGCCATTGAAGTTGGCTCCGCCGACGCACACGCCTTTGGCGCCCAACTGGGTGACGGCGCGCTCGATTTCTTTCGCCGCGTTTTCCGGGTCAGCCAAGTTGGCGTGGGCCCAGAAGTCGAAGTGATCCGGGTCGGCGCGGCAGAAGGCGGACAGCTCGTCGTTGCAGATGCGTGCGTACTCGTTGGCGAAGTCGCCGGCCCAGTACATAAAGCAGTGCGAGGGCGTGGACATCACCAGCTTGTCGACGCCGCGCTCGTCCATCAGCTTGCGCCGCGCCGCGTGGGTCATGCGCGCGAGGATATTAGCCTGGGCTTCGGCGTCGTTGGCGGCCTTGGCCGGTTGTTTGGTGCCGAGGGAAAAGTGCCCCACGGTGAGGCCCTGCACCTTCATAAAGGGGCCCCAGAATTCGTGACGGTTGAGCATGCCTTCGGTCAGCAGGTGGGCGTGGACATCAATCAGCATGGCGTTCTCCTTGTTTTAATGGGCCTGCACGGTGATGAAATAATATAAACACATTTTGTAATTGTGTTCATTTAATTGTTAGAAGTTTAAGGCCGTGCTTGCAGCCACCCCCTCGCCCTAACCCTCTCCCCCAAGGGGGCGAGGGGACTGGAGTTGCGCTGGTTCAGGCTCCCCTCGCCCGCTTGCGGGAGAGGGGCTGGGGGTGAGGGGCCCTTCAAAAAAAACGGCCCACTAGGGGCCGCAAAATGCATGGTCAACTCGTTCCGATCAGCGCTGCGTCTCTTCCGACACAATCGACTCCGGTTTCATATCCCGCTCGGACTTGGGCGTGTCGTGCACGATATAGCCGCCTTTGAGCCCGTCGTTGAGCAACGACCAGATGCCTTTGTTGAAGTCGTAACTCACGTTCTTCACGGTGTACGGCAGGGTTTTGTCGTACAGCTGCACGCCACTCAGGAACAGCGCGCGGTACAGCGTGCCACCCTGGTCCCAGGCGTCGTACAGGCCGGCGCCCCAGGTGTCTTCGTCGAGGTAGTAGGTTCGCTTGCTGTACACGTGGCGTTTGCCTGGTTTCAGCGTGGCTTCTACTACCCACACGCGGTGCAGTTCCCATCGCTCGCACGCCGGGTTGGCGTGGTGCGGGGTGAACTGCTCTTCCTGGCCACAGGTGAAGTAGAACTTGTAGGCGTTGTATGGGATGTACATTTCCTTGCGGCCGACCAGCTTGTAGTCGAAGCGGTCCTGGCTGCCGGAGAACATTTGCAGTTCATCGAACAGGTTCACCCCACCCTGGTTCGGCACCGGGGTGTCGTAGGCGAACTCGGGGGCCAGCTTGATGCGGCGCATGCCCGGCGTGTAGCTCCAGGCGCGGCGCGGTTGCACGGTCGGGTCGAGGTAGTCGGCGAGAATCACCAACTGGCCAGCGCTACGGGCCGGGTAGCTGTCCAGTGCCCAGGCGCGGTAGTACAGCTGCGGGTCGCGGTCGGCCTGTTTCACCTGGTAGTACGGCGCCTCTTCGAAGGTGGCCGATTCGGCTGTTTTGGTCACCGTGCCACCGGAGTCCACCACCCAGCTATTGGACGACGAGGTGGTGGTATAGCCCGGGCTCTTGTAGCGCAGTTGCTGGTTCCAGATCACCTCGTTGCCGTTTTGCGGCAGCGGAAACGGAATGCCGCCGCGGCACACCGGGTCTACCGCGAGGTTTTCCTTGATGGTGTGGCAGGTGCTGGCGTTGCGTGTGGTGGCATCCAGCAGCTCTTGCGGGTACGCCGCTGTGCGGTGGCTGGGGTAGATATCCAGGTAGTACTCGGGGAATTTGCTCAGCAGCAGTTTTTGCCCGCCGCTCAGGCGGTCACCGTACTGGTCCATGTTTTTCGAGGTGATGCGAAACAGCGGTTTTTCATCTTTGAAGGGGTCTACCCAGAAACCGCTGTCCGGTTTGAAGCCGGCTGGAATCGTGCGCAGGCCGCCTTCATAAGCAGGAATGCTGCCGTCGGCATTGCCGGCGATGATGGCGCCAAAGGGCGTCAAGGTTTTACCGATCTGGGCGACCTGATCGGCCGGTGCCGCGCCCAGGCTGCAAGTGGCAACGCCCAGCAGCGCGATGGCCAGTGCAAGTTGTCCTTTCATAAATACGTTCTCCGCTTTTTGGCGTTGTTAGATGGAGGTTTTAAAGGTGAAGGCCAGCCAGCCACGGTCGGTGCCGCCCACGGCGCCGTTACCGCCGATGTTGTTGCCGGGCAGGTTTTTCGATTGGGCATCGCTGTCGGCATAACGCAGGCCAAATTCATAGCGCTGGGCATAGGTGAAGTTCACCCCGGCCGACCAGGTGAGCGCGCCTTCGTTGCCGCCGCCGGCGGTAGCGGCGTTGCCGTCCAGGCCGTAGTTGACGGTGAGCGGCACGGTGAGGTCCCAGGACGGGAATACCGACAGGTATTGCGGGGTGTAGTTGACCGCGATGGCGGCGTAGTCGCGGGTGGAGCAGCCGTCGCTTTCATCGCCGGAGCCTGGCGTGCCTTTGCGTGGGTCGATGCAGTTGGCGGTGTTGTCGCCCAGGTACAGCTCTTTATGGTCGGTGACTTTGTCCAGATGGCTATAGGCGAACTCGGCCACCAGGGTGGCGTTGGGGGCGATAAAGTTGCGCGGCACGCCGTACACGGCGTTAGCGACAAAGTGGTAGCTGTTGCCGCGTGGGCCTTCGTCGTCGGCTTCATCCACGCCCACCGCGTTCAAGGCACCGCCTTTGCGATAGGAAATCTCGCTGCCCACCGACACCGTGTCGAGCACGGTCGAAACGCTCAGGCCGATCAGCTTGACGTTACGGGGGTACACCAGGCGGTAGCTGCCGGTAGCAGCCGACACCTGCGGCGCCAGCCAGGGCTGGTAGTCGTCGAACTGGCGGTAGTAGACGCCGAAGGTGGATTGCAGCGCCTCCACGTCGTACTTGGCCATCACGCCCCAGTTGCCACTGTCGCGACCGAACTTGGAGTCTTCGCGTTTAAACGAGAAACCCGGCGCTACCGGCAGGCGATCCGGGCCTTCAAAGAACGGGTCCGCCGCACCGAAGTAGGTGCCGCCATAGGGAATGCGCGTGTAGTCCCACTCATAGAAATACTGCCCGGCCAGGGTGAGGTTTTCAGTCACCTGCGACTTGGCGGAAATCTGCCCGATGGGCAAAAACACTTCCTTGGTTTCGATGCCTGGGCTGGTCACCGCCTTGGCGCCGTCCAACGGGGCTTGCGAGTAGGAAATGGCGTGTGCGCCGAACAGCAAACCTTCACCCCAGTAGTTGGTGTGACGGCCGGCTTTGACGTTGACCGTGGTGTCGCCCAGGCGGAAGTTTTTCCACAGAAAGGCGTCGAGAATTTCCCCCGACGGGCCTTCGGCGTAGCGCTTGGTTTCCGAGCTGTAGCGGTCGTTCTCGTAGCTGGTCTGGTAGCCGGCGACATTACTGTGCACGTCGTTGTCGTGGTACGCCTGGTCATACCAGCCGGAGGCGCTGAGGCGTGCGCCCCACTCCTTGCGGTAGGCAAAGTCCAACTCGGTGAGGATGTCGACGCGGTTGGTGACGATATCGCCCTTGTCGAACTTGCCGTCCGACTCATCGTAGTTGGGGTTGTTCATGATGCGGTCGTCTTGCCCCTCGGTGCGCATGCCGAGGTTGTAGCGCACGGTGTTATCCCAGCGCAGGCGATAGTCCGGGTTGGGCAAATCGAACGACGCTGCCCACGCACTGCCGCCCTGCCCCAGAGCCAGTTCGGCCAGTACCAAAACGGCCATGCCCCGGCGCGCACGCACCGCTTTTCTCATCTGTTTCATGCAAACCACCTTTTGTTTTTATTGTCAGTCGTTTTGTGTTGTTGCCCCGCGTACGGGGCGCCCTGGCTAACGCCCGATTGGGTAAATGATGGATTTTTCCTGAGTGAATTCTTTCAGCCAGTTGGGCCCGAATTCGCGGCCGATGCCGGAGCGTTTGAAGCCGCCGATGGGCGCATACGGCAAGCCGCCGCTGCCGCCATTGAGGTACACGCTGCCAGCGCGAATACGCCGGGCTAATGCATAGGCCGTCGCCGCATCGGCAGAAGCCACAGCGCCGTTCAGGCCAAAGCGCGAGTCGTTGGCGATGGCGATGGCTTCGTCGTCGGTGTCGTAGCCGATTACCACGCCCACCGGGCCAAAGATTTCTTCCTGGGCAATGGTCATGTCATTGCGCACGTTGTCGAACAGGGTCAGGTCGCTGAAGAACCCTTGCTTCAAGTGCGCCGGCCGCCCGCCGCCGCACACCAGGGTGGCCCCGGCATCGCGGCCGGTGGCAATAAAGTGCTCGACCTTGGCACGCTGCGACTCACGAATCAGCGGGCCCATCATCACCGTTGGATCCGCCGGGTCGCCGACCTTCCACTGCCCGGCCACGGCGGCAGCAATCTGCACAAACTGCTCACGAATCGAGTTGTGCACCAGAAACCGCGTCAGCAGCGCGCAGCCCTGCCCGGCGTTTACCGCCAGCCCGGCCACGGCACCGAGGGCCGTGCCTTGCACGTCGGCATCGGCGCGCACGATCAAGGCCGACTTACCGCCCAGCTCCAGGTGCACGCGTTTAAGGGTCGGCGCGGCCTGGCACATGATGCTGATGCCGACGGTTTCCGAACCGGTGAACGACACCATGTCCACCCGCGCATCGCTGCTGAGCAAACTGCCCACTTCGACGCCGCCGGTGACGATATTCAACACACCTTTGGGTAAGCCGATTTCCTCGGCAATTTCACCGAACAGCAGCGCCGAGTACGGAGTAAAGGGCGAGGGTTTCAGCACCAGAGTGTTGCCGGCCAGCAGCGCCGGAAACACCTTGGCCAGGTTGAGCAGAAACGGGAAGTTGTAGCCGGTAATGCCAGCCACCACGCCAATCGCTTCGCGCTCCACGGTACCGCTGCCGAGAATCAGCGGCCCGGTCGGGTTGAACGGGTTGGGGTTGCTGTGCACCGGAATCTGTTGGCTGTCGTTTTGAATGGATTGCTCGATGGCGGTGAGCACATGGCCCAGCGGCATATCCACTTGCATGGCGTAGGTCACGCCTTGCGAGCAGCCGACTTCGGCGACGATCAACGCGGCAATCTGCTCACGTTTGGCCACCAGCGCGGCATGCATACGGCGTAGGTAACCGGCGCGCTCGGCCATGCTCAGCCACGGCCATGGGCCGTTATCGAAGGCCTGGCGGGCAGCGGCAATTGCGGCATCGGCGCTCTGCACATCGCCGACCGGGGCGTGGCCGATCACTTCTTCGGTAGCCGGATTGAGCACTGCCTCACGTGGACCATCGGCGGCGACCCACGCGCCGTCGATATAGAGTTTGTCCAGATGGGTAAACGGGATGCTCATTGCGCTGCCGCTCCTGATGGTTTGCCGGTGATAAATTCCGCGGCGCGCATGGCGATCGCCATGGCCGGGGCGTTGGTGTTGCCGGAGACCAGACACGGCATCACCGAGGTGTCGACCACCCGCAGGCCCTCCACGCCGCGCACGCGCAGTTGCGGGTCGAGCACCGAGGCGCTGTCCGCGCCCATGCGGCAGGTGCCGGAGACGTGGTAGGCGGTCTGCCCGTAACGGCGGAAGGCGGCGAGAATTTCGTCGTCGGTTTGTACCTGGGCGCCAGGGGTCAGTTCGTTGACGATAAAAGGCTTGAGCGCCGGTTGTGCCGCCAGACGGCGGAACCAGCGCACCAGGGCGATGGCCGAGCGGCGGTCGATGTCGGCGTTCAGGTAGTTGCCATGAATTTGTGGCGCCACGGACGGGTCGGCCGACTGAATGCGCAACTCGCCCTGGCTTTGCGGACGCATAAAGTAGCCGCCGAGGGTCAGGCCGGGCTGCTTGTCGATTTCCACCTTGTTGCCGTCGCCGTCCATGGAATACAGGCTGACGCCGATCTGCGCGTCTGGGCGGTTCAGCTCGGGGCTGGTCTTGATAAAGCCGCCGGCTTCGTGGGCGGCGTGGGTCATCGGGCCTTTCTTGCGCACGAAGTAGTTGGCCACCGCACCGAGCAAACCCAGGCCATGGAAACAGTGGTTGAAGCTGCCGCTGGTGACGCGGTACTGCATGGCCATGTACACGTGCTCACGCAGGTTGCGGCCGACATCCGGGGCGTCTTGCACCACGGCGATACCGTGTTGCTGCAACAGCGCCGCCGGGCCAACGCCCGACAGCTGCAACAGCTTGGGCGATTCCACCGCGCCGGCGCACAGCAGAATTTCGCGGCGCGCTTCAATGCGCTCGGCGCCGGTGCTGCTGGTGAGTTGCACGGCCGAAGCACGGCGCTCAGTGAACTCGATGCGCTGCACTTGGGTGTTGGTGACAATGGTGAGGTTGGCGCGCTCGCGCACCGGATCGAGGAAGGCTTTGGCCGCGCTGAAGCGCTGGCCCTTCCAGGTGGTTTGCGGCTGGTAGCCAAAGCCGCCGTGGCTGACCGAGTCCACGTGGTTGGTGTCGTCGGTGCGCTTTACACCCATGGCGCCGGCCGCACTGATGACGGCATCGCACAAGGCATCGCCGGACGGGTGCACGGTCACCTTCAACGGGCCGCCCACACCGCGCCATTCGCTTTTGCCCAATTGGTGATCTTCCAGGGCGACAAACTGCCGGCCCATATCGGCCCAGCCCCAGCCGGTGCAGCCCTGGGCTTCCCAGTTGTCGTAGTCGGCCGGTGCGCCGCGCACGTACACCATGCCGTTGACCGAGCTGGAACCGCCGATGGTTTTACCCTTCAGCCACTGCTCGTCGCTCATGCCCTCGCCACGGGAGATCTTGTAAGTCCACACGTGCGGGTTGCCGGGGTTGAGCAATTTGCCGATGCCACGGGGCATGGCAATCAGGGCGCTGGTGTCATCCGGGCCGCTTTCAATTAGCAGCACCGACACCGCAGGGTCGGCAGACAGGCGATTGGCCAACACGCAGCCAGAAGAACCGGCGCCGATGATGATGTAGTCGTAGCTTTTGTTCATTGTTGTTCTTCTTTTACCGGTTGCATTTCAAGTCGGTGTGTCGTCGGTGTGAACCGTGATCGCCCGCTCCGGACAGGCCCGCGCGCCGCGCTGCGCCAGGCCTTCCTGGCCCGGCGCAACGATGAAGCCGCTGCTGGCGATATAGCCGTTGTCGTCGAGGGCATAGAGCTCGGGTGCCACGTGATTGCAGCGGGCATGGCCGACGCAGGCGGACTGCTGGATAACCACTTTCATGCGCTGACCGCCGCTTTCGTGCTGCTGGCAGCGGCGCCGGTCGGCAGGTCCCACTGCAGTTCCAGCTCTTCCATGCCGAACACACCGAACGCGTTGAACTTCGGCGTGCTGCCATCGGCCACGCGAAACGGCGGCAGGCGTTGCAGCCACAGTTCCATGGCAATGCGCAGCTCGCGGCGCGCCAGGTGCGAGCCCACGCAGCGGTGCACGCCGTAAGAGAACGCCATATGCGGCGCAGCGGCAGCGTTGCGCTGCAAATCCACGGTGGCGGCAGCGTCGAATACTTCCGGGTCGAGGTTGGCCAGCTCGGTGCTGATCAACACGAAGTCGCCCTTCTTCATCGTCGCTTCGCCGATCTGCACGTCCTTGGTAACCGTACGGCGCATGTTCACGATCGAGTACGAACGCAGCAGTTCTTCCACCGCATCGCCAATCTGCTCCGGGTGGGCACGCAGTTGCGCTTGCTGTTCGGGGTTGCGCGCCAGGTGACGGAAAAACAGGCCGAGGCACGAGGTGACGGTGTCCAGCCCGGCGATAAAGATCAGAAAGTTGATGCCCAGCATCTCGTCGTCGGTCAGTGGGCGGCCGTCGATTTCGCTGCGCAGTAGGTAGCTGGTGAAGTCATCGCCGGGGTTGGCGCGGCGTTCGGCGATATGGGTGCGAATCCAGGTGGTGATGGCCTGGGCGTTGTCGGTGACCACCTGGATATCGAAGCTTTTGATCAGCGTCTGGGTCCAGTGCTGGAACAGCGGCCGGTCTTCCAGCGGCCAGCCCATCAGGGTGAGAAAGATCAGGGTGGGGAACGGTTTGGCGAAGGCTTCGTTGAAATCGCAGCTGCCCTGCTCCACCACTGCGTCGATCAGTTGATTGGCCAGGGTGCGGATGTCTTGCTCCAGCGCTTCGACTTTCTTCGGGGTGAACAGCGGGTTGAGCAGCGCGCGGTATTTGCCGTGTTCAGGCGGATCGATTTCCAGCGGCGCCAGGCGCCAGCTTTCGCCAAGCAACATGGCGTACGGGGTCAGGCCCACGCTGCTGAAGGTTTCCGGGTCTTGCAGAATGCGCCGCAGGTCTTCGGCACGGCGTGGCACCCAGGTGCCGGGCAAAAAGCTTAGGCGCGGAATCCAGAAAATCGGCGGCGTGGTGTTGTGCAGCTCGGCGGCCCAGGCATAGGCGTTTTCATTCTGGGCGGTGAGCTCAGCCCAGATGTCGATATTGCGCACCAGGTGCGGCGGGATGTGTGCAGGTACGGCTGGATCATGGCTCATTGTTATTGTTCTCCAAGGTCTCTAGCGGACTGGAGAAACGGTACGAGCCAGGGGCAAAACGCACAACGAACAGAACGGGCAAAGTGTTCGATTTCATGCCTTGAAATTAACACTTCCGTAAAAAGTGTCCTACAACATATAGTGCTTGGGCAGATCTGCTTAGGTCACTGTTCAAGCCTCACCGCCGTGCGCCACCAGGGTTCACAGCGCTATGACTCCAATAAAAATAGCTTTGCAGAGGTACAGGATGTCTCACGTCGCTCCCGTACAAATGGTCAATGAAAACTTCGCCAAAGAACGTCACGCCCCGCGCTCCCAGCGCGCCCGAGACCTGTTGTTAGACAGCATGTACAGCTTGGCGCTGGAGAAGGACTACGCCGATATCACGGTGCAGGAACTGCTCAACCGCACCGGGGTGTCACGCTCCACCTTCTACGCCCACTTTCGCACCAAGGAAGACCTGATTCTCGCCGGCTACGAGGCCATTGGTGTGCCCAGCACCAAGGTCACCGAAGTACGCGGCGACCAGCGCGTGGTGCTGGACGTGTCCACCTGGCTATTCAGCGCCACAGAGCGCCACGCCAAGCTCACCACCTCGTTTTTCAGCGGGCCGGGACAAAGCGTGATCCTCGCCCACTTGGAAAATATTCTGATCATTCAAGTGCGCGAGCACTACCGCAAACACGGCCTGTATCAGAACGCCGACATGCAAGGCGAGGTGGCCGTGCGCTGCTTCGTCGGCGCCCTTATCGGCCTGTGGCTGTGGTGGGTGCGGCACGACTACCCGGCCAGCGCCAAGCAGATGACCGAGTCGTTCGATGCCCTGATGAACAACGGCACCTGGCCGCCGGAAAGCCCCGTTCGGCGTTAAGACGCGCAGGCCATGATCAGAAACTGTCGGAACGCTTGCGCCGGTTCCGACAGTTGTTTGTCCGGCAGCCAGACCAGGCCCAGTTCCATCGGCGGAATCACGTCCACCAGCGGGCGTATTTCGATCTTTTTGCCTTCCAATGACCAGGCGCGGTAGAGCATGTCCGAAAGAATGGTCACGCCAAAACCATGGGCCACCAAACCACGCAGCGCCTCCATGGATGAGGTGCGAAAGGCAATCTGCGGCGCCAGCCCGCGCGACTCCCAATAGCGCAAGGTAGACGCATCGCCCTCGTCCACCGTGGCGAGGATATAGGCGTGTTCGGCCACGTCTTCGAGGTTGATGGACGCGGCCTGCATCAGCGGGTGTTGGCTGGCCAGCCATAGCTGGCGGCGGGAACGAATCAGCACGTGGTGGGCAAAACCGTGCAGATTCGGTGTATTGGAGACAATCGTCAGACCCAGATCGAGGTCGCCATTGCTGACGGCCGCCTCAATGCTTGGCCGGTCCATGTCGATCAGATCGATCTCCACCTGCGGGTAACTGCGCTTGAAGCGCGCCAACAACGCCGGCAGGAAATAACCCAGCACCGTATACGAGGCACCGACCCGTACCGTGCCTTGCATGGCGTGGCTGAGAAACAGTGGCTCGCTGAGGGCGTCCTGCAAGCTATCGAGAATATGCCGGGCGTGCTGGGCAAAGCGGTTGCCCTCGGCGGTCAGGGTGACGCCATAGGGCAGCCGGTCGAACAGGCTGACGCCCATGCTTTCTTCAAGATGCAGCACGGCGGCGGTGATGGCCGATTGCGACACATGCACCTTGAGCGCGGCCTGGGAAAACTGGCCGGCGTCGGCGGCAGCTACGAAGTAGCGCAGCTGACGCATGGAGATGTCTTTGCCTTTGGTCATGGGCTATCCGCGCCTACGCAACTCCGTAGGAGCGGCTTCAGCCGCGATGCTGTTGACCTTGAAAGCATCGCGGCTGAAGCCGCTCCTACAGGGAATGCATTGTCCAATTACCGCGCAATCTTGGCAGTGATCTTGGCATGCGGCCCCGCCACCTGCGCCGCCCAGGCCTCAGCGGCTTGATCGAGAGTGAAGTCCAGGTAATCCACCTGAATCTGCTGCTCTTTGGCGATCTTCAGCAAACGCAGCCAGATCTGTTCACGGTCCGCTGGCGGGCGCTGGCCGGTGCCAATGCACGACAGGCTGCGGAACAGCAGGTCAGCGATATCCAGGTTGAGCTGGCGACCGGCACCGGTGCCGATGGTCATGATGCGTGCGCCCCAGTTGGTGGCTTTTAGCGAGGTGAGCATCGGCTGGCCGCAGACCAGATCAAGCACCACATCAAAACCGCCGTCAGCGGCGTCTTTGAGCGCGGCCACGTCATCGCTGCCACCCAGGGTGACCACTTCGTCGGCAATGCCGCGCGACTTCAAACGGCCCAGCGCCTCAGCCGAACGCGCCGCTCCCACCACCTTGCCAGCGCCCATACCGCGCGCCAGCTGCAAAGCAATCTGGCCCAGGGTGCCGGTGGCGCCGAGTACCAGCACCTTTTCACCCTTCTGAATCTCGGCCTTTTCCAGCGGCACAATGGCGCCGGTGGCGGCGATGCCCATGCTGATGGCGGTCTTGTCGTCGACGTCATCCGGCACGTTCCACACCTCAGCCTGCGGCACCAGGGTGCGCTCGGCAAACGCGCCAAAAGGCAACACCGAACGCTCACCGAAATACACCCGGCGGCCATCCGGCGCACGGCCCACGCCTTCGCCACGAATCACACAGGGGTATTCAACGCCCAGACGGTAGGCACCGAGCACATCCCAGCCGCCGAGGCCGGCGGTATCGACGTTGATCAATACCGAACCGTCTTGCGGCTGGGGTTCACGGAAATCGTCTACGACGACAGGCGGGGCATTACGCTCGGAAATGATGGCGGCACGCATGGCAGTCTCCCTATTTGATTTGTTGTAGGCTTGCGCATAAACAGATACTTGAACACTTTAACTGTATTTGTCCATATGCTTGGCTTTTTGCCGTCGATATGGAGTACAAAGGGCTGTCCGAATTTCAGCGCCAACAATAAAAATTGCTGAAGGTTGAATATGAACGCCATCCAGTACAGCGAGTACGACTGCGAAGACACCGGCCGCTTCCTGACCGAGGCGTCCCTGGCCAAGCAAGGCTTCGATATCCGCGTGGAACGGGCCCAGTGGTCCACCACCGGCACCGCCTTGATCGACACGGGCGACAACTGCCTGCTTCGCCTGATGTTGCCCACCAGCACCCAACTCAAACCCAACTGCGGCACCTTTTCCACCCAGGGTGGCCGGCAGTTTCAGCCGCTGGGCAAACTGCTGTTTATTCCCCACGGCACCGAGTTCCACCTGCGCCACGACGCCTGCGAGCAGAAGGCCCTGGTGTGCGTGTTCGACCCCGCCTCCCTTGGCGTGCTCGGCAGCTACCGGTGGAACTGGCATGAGCACGTCAGCGAAGCCATGCTCAACCTGCAAAGCGGCTATCTGCACGCCTCCTTGCAACGCTTGGCCGATGAAGTTGCCAACCCCGGTTTTGCCAGCGAACTGCAGACTGAATGCCTGCTCACCAGTATTGCCCTGGACCTGCGCCGCGAATTTATCGACAACGCGCGCAGCGTTGAAAGCAGCAGCGAGCACCTGCGCAAACTCAGCCCGCGGCAACTCACCTTGCTGCGCGAACTGCTTAACGAAGCGGGGGAAGACGAAAGCCGCTCGCTGCGGCGTTTGGCGCAGGCCTGTGATATGCCGATTCGCACGCTCTCCAGCCGGTTTAAAAACACCACCGGCGTGACCCTGCGCCACTATGCAGCGCAGCTGCGGCTGGAAAAGGCCATGGCGTTGCTGGCTAATCCGCGGTTGTTGGTGAAGCAGGTGGCCTATCAGGCGGGATTTAATAATGCGGCGGCGTTTAGTGCGGCGTTTCGCAAGGAAGTGGGGGTAACGCCGGAGGAGTTTCGACGCCAACGCCAAGGTTGATCGAAATATAGGAGCTCCCACCGTCGTCCTCGCGAAGGCGGGGACCCAGGCTCGCAGAAGAGACGTCGTTCGACAGGCAATTCTGGATCCCGTCTTCGCGGGGATGACGGTGGTGGGTATTGGTTTTCTGCGCTCATCAACTCGCAGGCAATGGCTCCTGCTGATACCTCGGATACCCCCCCAACGTCAGCAACAACAACGGTCCCGCTACAAAACACACAAAACTGAACAGCAGCATCGCCGAGTACCCCCCGGTCAACTTGAACATCGCCGCAAACAGCAGCGGCGAGGTCGCAGCGCCCGCCGTGATCAGCCCCAGGTGAGCGCCAAACAGCCGCCCGTAATCCCGCATCCCGAAGTAGCGAGCGATCAAAAACGCCGCGATATCGAACTCCGCACCCGCCCCCACCCCCACCAGCAAAGTCGCGATCGTGTACATGGCAATGGTCGAATCCCCGTACGCAAAAATCCCGCAGGCAAACGCCGGCATCAGCAACGCCAACGACGCCACGCCCGGCGCCCACAACCGATCAATCAAATAGCCCACCAACAGCCGCCCAAGAATCAGCGACACGCCAAAACTGCTGAATATCTGCGCCGCCTGTAGTGCGCTCAAGCCACGGTCTTGTAGCAGCGGCACGATATTGGTCACTAGCCCCACCACGCACGACACCACCAGCGTCATCGACAAGTTGCACACCCAGAAACGCCACGAGCGCAGGGCTTCGCGCAGCAACAAACCGCCGGCCTGTTCGGTGCTGACAAGGGGTTCGGGCACGTGGCTCGTCTGCGCAGTAGGCATCAACCAACGCAGCGCCAACGGCAGGGCCAATAGCACCGGCAACACGCCGAGGGCGAGAAAACCGGCCTGCCAGTTCCAGCGGCTGATGGCCCAGGCGGTGATCAACGGCAGCATGATCGCCGCCAGGCCCGAGCCGCTCAAAATGATTGCCAACGCCAACCCACGGTTCTCTTCGAACCACAGATTGACCAGGTGCGACCACGTCACCTGCAACGTGCCGAGCCCAGCCAGCGGCACCAGGAAAAAGCCCAGGTACAGTGTCCAGATCGAGCCGCCCATGCTGGTCAACGCAAACACGCTGAGGCTTAGCGCCAACAGCGACACCAGCGTCACCCGGCGCAGGCCGTAGCGCAGGTTCAGCCAACCGGCCAACTGCGAAGCGACGATGGTGCCCAGCGACAGCGCGGTGATGGCCGCCTGCAGCTCTGCCCTGCCCCAGCCCATGGCTTGTTCCAACGGAATGACCATGGAGCTGAAGCTATACAGCAGCAGCGAACTGGAGCTGGTGGCCACGCCGACCAACGCCAAAATCAACACCCGCCAACCGCGTTTAAATTCCGTGCTGTTGAAGCCTTTCATGCTGGTGACCTCAGTCGTTGCCAATAAACACCGCGGCTTCCGCGCTTTTGTTCAGCACGTGCAGGCGTCGCGCCTGGCCGGGTGAACTGGCGCGGTTGCTCAGGGTGTCTTCGGGGTGAATCAGGGTGGGGCCGTTGCCCAGTTCGTCGAGGGCCAGCAGTGCCAGGTCTTCGGCTTTGGGCAGGGTCATGGTCAGTGCATCGGGAATCTTCAGCTTGACCATCGCCTCGCGCATGGTCGGCGTGTCGACGGTGCCGATCAGCAGGTTGAGCACATTCACGCCACGGTCTTTCCATTCCGCCCACAGCGATTCACCGAGGTTGAGGGCAAAGCCCTTGGTCGCGGTGTACATCGCCAGTTTGCGAATACCGCCCAACGCGGCTTGCGAACCGACCAGCAATAATCCGCCGCGTCCGCGTTCCAGCATCGGCGCGCCAAAGGCGTGGCTGCATTGCATCACCGTCAGGGAATTAAGGCGCAGCAAGGCGCCCCAGTCCTCGGTCGAGGTGTCGAGAAAGCGGGTGATATACGGGTCGCCGCCGGCGTTGTAGATAAACAACCCGACCTCACGCTCGCCTACCGCCGTTTGCAACTTTTTCGTGGCATCGCTGTGGGACAGGTCTTGCGTCACCAGCAGCACCTCGATGGCGTACTGCTGCTCCAGCTCATGTTTCAGCTGCGCCAACGCCTCGGCGCGGCGGGCCACCAGCACGCAGTTCAGGCCGCGCTCGGCCAGCAGATGGGCAAAGGCCGCACCCACGCCATGGGAGGCACCGGCGATAACGGCCCAGGGGCCATAACGGTGTTTGAAATCCGACATACGTACTCCCCTTATTCCACTGGCGGCAGGTCGATATGGCTGGCCGAACCGCCAATGGCGGTGCTGCCGTACACCAATACGCGGCGTTCGATTTGCGCCATAAACAGGCGCAGCAGCGGCTTGTCGTATTCGGAGCCGGCGCTTTTCACGAAGGCTTCCAGGGCTGGATCAATGTCTTCCCAACGGGCGAACGTGCAATCCAGCAGGGTTTGCGCTTCCTCAAGCTCCAGCTCGCGCAGGCGCAGTTCCATGGCATCGCCACGGCCGAGGTATTCCACCAGTTTGCTCACCGCACGCAGCTTGGTTTGCTGGAACTCGCTGGCCACTTCCACCTGGGCCAGCGCGTCGTTGAGCATGGTCAGCAACTGGGCGTTGGGGCCGCTTGCAACGATGTCCAGGGTCGGCTTTTCCAGCGCCACGCCCATGGCTTCGGCCAGGGCATGCACCACCACCCGACGCAGGGCGATATCGAATTCGGTGTAGATGTCATGCGGGTCGCCGGGCTGCGGCGTGGCAATGGACGCGGAGAACTGCATGGTGCTCACGGTGGCAAACAGTGCGGTGTGATAGCGCACCACGTCTGGGTCGGCGGGCTGGCCGGTCACCTGTTGGTAGTAGCGGTACAGGTCGGCAAAGGTGTCGCCCAGCGGCTCGTAGTTATCGCGCATACGGGCCGAGGCCAGGTCCGCCAGGGGGTCGCCGATCATGGCGAATTCGAAGTCGTACAGGCCGTGCACCTGGCCGTTTTCAAACAGAAACTGGCCCGAGTCGTACTGCACAAAGCTCGGCTGCGTGCGGTGCTGCGGCACATTGCGGCGCAGCCAGCCGAGGGCGAATTCGGCGAGCGGCTGGGCGCGGGTTTTATTCCGCGCATACAGCGGGTAATAGGCTTGCAGGCCGGCCAGGGTAATGGCTTCGGCGCTGGTGGGCAGGCTGATGCCCTGCGCCACAAATGGCTGCAGCGGCAGTTGGTGCATACGCGCCATGGCATCGACCCACTGACGGGCCACGGCCTTACGTTCGGCATCGTCCTTGGCGGTTTTTACATCACGGCTGCCCGGCACCAGCTGCATCAGAATGGCTTGCGGGTCTTGGCAGAAGCCGTAGATATGCGGCACCGGCACGCCCCGCTCGCCCAGCAACGTCAGAATATCGGCCTCGCGGCGCAGGTCGGGAAACGGGCTCACATCGCCGCCGCGCTCGCCACGGATATGCAGGTGCAAAGTTTCATCGCCGCGCTGCAACTCCAGGTTCCACGCTGGCCGCCAGCGCAGCAGACGCTGCATGGCGGTGATCTTGCCGCCCAACAAACCCTCGACAAAGGCACGTAGTTTTACTTCGACCGGATCAATCACCGGCTGCGCTGTACTGCTCATATCCATCTCCATCAGGCGCTCTGCGCTGCTGTAGGGCCGCCGACCTGGTCCAGCGCGACACCCTTTTTCTTCGCCAGATCCGCGGTATCCAGGTACTCGCGCCAGGCGCTGATCAGCCCCTGCTCATTGAGCTCATACACCGCGACCATCGAGTGCGGCATGGGCACGCCATTGCTGACGCAGTAGTCGTCGCGTTCGGTCATCACCAGCCGGTCCGACGACACGATATTTCGCGTGGTGCAGCGGTTATGGGTGACGTAGCTCATTTGCCGCTCGATCTCTTTGCGCAACGCGTCGCGGCCCTCGATCACCGGGCCGCCGGGTACCCAGAGCTGCCACACCGCGTCGTCGGCGAAGGTGGCCATGATGCGGTCAACATCCGGGCGGCTGCCGTCGGTGCCGTCGCCCCAGGCGGCGAGCATGTCGAGGATGAATTTTTCGTGTTCGAGCGCCATCTCGCGGGCTCCTTAAATAGGGGTGAAAGACTCAGGCCGAAGCCTGTGGCAGAAGAAAATTGCGCACCACCGGCACCATCGGCGTGCCGCAGCTCATGCCGCCATCTACGCGCATCAGGGTGCCGTTGACGTACGCGGCGTCATCGCTGGCAAGAAACGCCGCCATGGCCGCGATGTCTTCCGGCTCGCCCAGTTGCGGCACGTTTTGCAAATCGAGGAAGGCGGCTTTCATCGCCTCGTTGGCCCAGCTTTCCATGGCCGGCGTGCGGATAACGCCCGGCAAAATGCCGTTGCAGCGGATGCCCTGTTTGCCAAAAGTGGCGGCGATGGTTTGCACATACCAGTTGAGCGCGGCCTTGGAAGCGCCATAGCTGAACTGGGAGATTTCCCCGGCAATCGAGCTGGTGGACGAGGTAAACAAAATGGAACCGCTGCCCTGGGCGAGCATATGCGGCAGCGCGTATTTGCACGCCAGCACCCCGCCGAGCACGTTCACTCGCATGCAGTTGTGGAACAGCTCGGTGTTGAAGTTGATGAAGTCGATATCGCGGGTGGTGGCCGGGTTTTTGTACACGGCGTTGTTGAACAGCACGTCGATGCGGCCAAAGGTCTGCACCGTGGTGTCGACCATGCGTTTCAAGGCTGCCTCATCACCCACGTCAACTTGCAAGGCCAGCGCATTGACACCGATTTCCGCCGCTACGGCCTCGGCCGAGTCGGCGAACAGATCGGTCACCACTACTGTCGCGCCCTCCTCGGCAAATCGCTTGGCGGATGCCTTGCCGATACCGCTGCCGGCACCGGTGATCACGCAGACTTTGCCCTGCAGACGGCTTAGGGTCTGACTCATCGGGAGTCCTCTTTATTCAGATGGAAAAAAACGCGGCGCCCGAATGAGCGCCGCAAAGGGCAGCTTCGTTCTAGCGGGTTTGGCCACCGGCAATGGTTTGCGGGTTGGCTTCGCGTTCAGACACCGGTTCAGCGCGGTAGCGGGTCGGGCCATTGCCGAACATGCCGTACTGGTCACGGGTGAAGTCGTAAAGCGAGTAGGAATCCTGCTGTGGGTTGTTGGGGATGCCGTAGGCCTCGATGTTGTATTGCGAGCCAGTGCGGTACAGCGCGCCGCTGTCATCCCAGGCGTCGTACACGGCAGCGCCGAATGTGTCTTCGTCGATGTAGTAACGGCGCTTTTTCTGCGCATGGCGCATGCCGTCTTTACGCGTAGCTTCTACCACCCAGACGCGGTGCAGTTCCCAGCGTTCGCAGTCGGGGTTGATGTGTTTGGGCATCAGCTTTTTCTCCATGTCGCAGCCCCACTTCAGCGTGTAGTTGCTGTAGGGAATGAACATTTCCTTCTTGCCCACCAGCTTCCAGTCGAAGCGGTCCATCTTCCCGGAGAACAGGAAGATTTCGTCGTAGAACGCCACGCCGCCGAAGGCCGAGTTAGGGGTGTCGTAGTTGAACTCCGGCGCCTTGCGCACCCGGCGTTGGCCGGTGCTGTAGCTCCAGGCGTAGCGGGAGTTTTCGACCGGGTCCAGATAGTCCCAATAACCCGATGCCTGCCCCGCCGTGCGCGCCGGTGCAACGATGCGCGACCAGATGCGCTGGGCGATTTTCGGATCGCGGCCCGGTACATCCAGTTGGTAGAACGGCTTTTCACCGGTGGAGCGGTTGGTGTTGGTCAGTGTCGGGTGCCCCTGGTTGACCACGTAGGCGCTGTGGTTCCAGTCCCAGCCATTTACGCCCTGGTAGTTGAGGATGTAATTCCACATCACCTCGCGGCCGTCCTTGGGCAGCGGAAACGGCAAGCCGCCCCGGCACGCTTCGGTGATCGACAGGCCGTCGTTCTCGGTTTTGCACTCGGCGCGGCCCGCATTGCGTTGGGTAGCGGCGAGGAAGTTTTCCGGAAACGCGGCGGTGCGGTGTGTTGGGTACACCTCCAAGTAGTAGGTGCTCGGGTTTTGCTTGAGCAACTGCAATTGGCCGGCAGCCAGTTGGTCGGCGTACTGGTCGGCGTTGGCCGCGGTAATGCGCAGCCGCGGTTTTTCATCGGCAAACGGGTTGGGCCAGGTGCCGTCACCAGGCACCAGGCCAGCCGGTGGCTTGAAGCCGCCGTCGTAGGCCGGAATGGTGCCCGCCGCATTACCCGCTACCACCGCGCCAAACCGGGTGAGTTTGCCGCCCAGATCAGCGGCGCTGTAGCTTTCGTCGGCCATCGCCGCGCCCGTCAGCGCCAGGGCGAGCACGCCCAGGGCATAGGAATTAACCGTCATAACAGTCTCCAATCAGGTGAGAGGGCCCGCCGCAGTGGCGAGCCTGGCAAAGGGCTTAAAAGGCGGTGCTGAGGGTCAGCGAGACCCAGTTGCGGTCGGTCAGGCCGACATCGCCGGTGCCGCCCACCACGGTTTTGCCGACGCCCGCGACGTTGTCGTAGGTGCGTTCGCTGCCGTAACCGATGTACGAGAGGGTCACGTCATAACGCTCGTCGTACGTGCCCTTGATACCGGCCTTCCAGGTGTACTTGCCCTCGCTGCCGCCACCGGTGGCCGCGTTGCCGCTGACCCCGTAGTCCACGCTCATCGGCGCGGAAATATTCCAGCCGGGGAACACACCCAACCACTGCGGCGCAAAGCTCACTGCCATGCCCACGTAGTTTTTCGTGGCGCAGCCCCAGTGCTTGTCCTGCCCGGTTGGGCAGCCGGCGTAGCCCTCGCCCTTGAACAACTCCTCGTGCTCGGTCACCCGCTCCACGTGGCTGAACGCCATTTCCGCAATCAGGCTGCCGGTGTCGAAGTAGTCCGTGCGCGGCAGCAACCACAGGCCGTTGACCACCATGTGCCAGGTGTCGCCACGGGCGCCTTCGTTGTCGCGGGTGCTGAAGTTGCTGGAGACCAGCGAGGTGTTCTGCCGGTACGACAAATCCACCCCGAGCGAGCCGCCGCCCAGCACCGGGCCGGCGGAATAGCCCAGGCCATAGAGCTTGACGTTGTCGGCATACACATAGCGCGCGAAGGTCGGCGCCACTTGCAGGCCCCACGGGTTGTAGTCATCGAACTCGCGGTAGAACAGGCTCACCTCCGAATGCAGGAAGTCAAAGCTGTAGGTGCCCATCACGCCCCAGTTGCCCCGGTCCTTGGGCTTGAGCGGGTCGACGAT